>Ga0302320_10005259_pt1 | contig 29125 bp, 20 predicted proteins | sample Bog_T0_3_FD_202130 | JGI IMG/M metagenome (GOLD analysis project Ga0302320, IMG submission 202130) | Peat permafrost microbial communities from Stordalen Mire near Abisko, Sweden - Bog_T0_3 | ecosystem: Environmental > Terrestrial > Soil > Wetlands > Peat | place: Sweden: Abisko, Stordalen Mire...
GAGTCGAAAAAACGCACATTTGCCCGCAGCGGCCGCCGGCTGGCGCAACTCGGCCGGCAGAAGACACCTGTCGTAGCTACTGCATAAAAGAAAGGCGCTGCTGGATCGCGAGCAAGGAGTTGCTTCCATGCGGCCTCTGAATCCACGCCTACGGAGGGTCCAGGCAAAAGATCTTTTGCGAATTTGAAATTGCTGCTCATGGAAACCATCGTCGCCCATCTTCGTAGCGCCGCGCTATCCGGTTCTTGCGCGCAATTCAGAATTTCGTCTCATCGCCGCTAGTCCCGGGTAGGAAGGAACCTCAAACCGCCCGCGTCTGCTCGCCCTGCATTCTCAACAGCATCGCTTCGGCCCGTTCCAGATCCGCCTCGGTATCCACGCCGATCGTATCTCGCGGCGCGGCAGCCACGTATATGTCGATGCCATTATCCAGCAACCGCAACTGCTCCAGCCGCTCGACTTCTTCGATCCAGGACGCCGGCAGCGCCGAAAAGCGTTCCAGCGCAGCCTTGCGGTAGGCATAGATTCCAAGGTGCTTCCGATAACCGCCTGAGCCTTGTCCATCGCGATCGAACGGAATTGTCGCCCGCGAAAAATAGAGCGCCCGGCCATCGAGAGCCGTAACCACCTTGACCGCATTTGGATTGTCAATCTCGTGCGCCAGACAGAGTACAGCGAGCGTAGCTACCTGAACCTCGGGACGCTCAAACAGCGCCAGCAGAGGAGGAAAAAAGTCCGGCGACAGTGTAGGCTCATCGCCTTGGATGTTGACATAGATATCGGCATCGAACTGCCGCGCCACCTCACGAACCCGGTCCGATCCGCTGGCGCAATCCGGCGAAGTCATTACGGCTGGCATCCCCCGGTCGCGGCACATCGCAACCACTTCCTCGGAATCTGTCGCCACCAGCACCGGGTCCATGAGCCCACTCGCCGTGGCCGCAAGCCACACCCACTCGACCATGGGACGGCCGGCGATCTCTCGCAAAACCTTGCGGCTCAGCCGTGTCGAACTCAACCGCGCCGGAATCACCCCGGCGATGCGCAACTTGCTCATGCAGGCGAGTCTACAGCAGCGGACGCCGTCGCTTATCCTGGAAAACCTGCCGGTTTATCTCCATTGTCGCCGTCCCGAAACGTACTATCGGTCAAGTTTGACCGCCAATCCCGGGCACCGTATCATCAACCCAGGGATTTCTGCGCGGAATTCGCCTCAATCAGGCGCCGGACGGCGGAGTAGCTCAGATGGTTAGAGCGTGGGATTCATAACCCCAAGGTCGACGGTTCGATCCCGTCCTCCGCCACCAAAGCACTTAATTTTCATATACTTACTCAAACGTCACGCCCCATTTTCGAGCGACTTCAGACCCACGAATGGGCGCTCAGCTTCGGCGCTCAGCATCATTTCCCAGTTCGATACGATCCGTTTGGAAACCTGCCATAGCTGTGCTATCGGTTAGGCGGTATTCGGAAGAATAGGTGGACACAAGCCGACTTATGATTAACGACCGAATGGATCGGTACTTGAGCGAGAATCTTCAGATTTTAGCTCACTTCGCGCGCATGCGAGTGCCCTTTAAAAGCACGGTTCTTTCCGGCTTTCGCCGATGGGGTTTTCCGCTCACTCGATCGCAGCGTTTCTCGAAACTCCACACGGCCCCAGCACATCTGATGAAACCATTGTTTTATGGAAGCACAGGAAGCGCCAGAATTCGGAGTCGCATTCTCACGTGACAGTGGTCGGCTTGGCTGCAGGACTCATTGAACGGCCATCGGCTGTATCGATGGTGGAACGGTAACCTTGCGAGCGGCCGAAGTGGAAGGAGGTGCCGTTGGTGCGGGACCGGCAAAGCGCGCCCACATCAAATCCGCGCCGCCATATACTGGTTTTGGCGTCCCAGCGAGGTTATCATGGCGGATAAATCCTGCAATCCCGACCCCAGCCAACCGTCGCCTAAGGATGGTGCGCTCCAAGAGAGCCTTTACCGGGAGCTGCGCCATATCGCAGCCGCAAAGATGCGCTTCGAGCGTGGCAATCATACGCTGCAGCCCACGGCGCTTGTGCATGAAGCGTACGTGCGCCTAGCCGACGCGAACTCGTCGGCCTGGAACGACCGACCGCGAATTCTGGCGCTGGCAGCGCACGCGATGCGCAACATTCTCGTGGACCACGCGCGAGCGCGCAGAACCGAAAAACGTGGAGCCGGCGCGGTACAGGTTACGCTCGACGATGCGCTGGCGGTGAAGAACGAAAGCCTAGCCGATGTGCTGGCCGTTGACGAGGCTCTTAACCGCCTAGCAGGATTCGATGCCCGACAGGCGCAGGTTCTGGAGATGCACTTTTTCGGCGGACTCACTTTTGAGGAGATTTCCGATCAGCTCGGCGTGTCGAGTCGCACAATCAAGCGCGACTGGAACATGTCGCAGGCGTGGCTGCGCGGGCAGTTAGCAAAGGGGAAAGTTGAGCCTGCTCGCTGATCAGCCGCCAGCGCGAAGTCATACTCGGCTTTACCGAAAACTAGCCATGCGCGAGAACTTCCAACGGAATACTTGGGATTTGATTAGGGATATCCAGGCTCTACTGCACCCACGGCAGGGCATCCCGCGTTCCGTATTCCCCGCTGTTCGAGTGCGCCCGCTTGCAGTACAGGTTCCCGAATTCTCCGCTGTTTTGCCTCGACTTGTGAAGTTCGCTGGTCCGGCTGAATGCAGCTTTCGCTCCGACGCCGCCTGCCTTGCAAAATTGCACGAACGGGGTCGGACTATTGGCTGGCGGAAGGCTCTCTCGTGCTCCTTGCCCACGAATTGGACGCCTTCGTCCAATGCCGCGCGGAGAGGTCAAAGTACATCCACTTTTGGGTTTCAATCCAGGCGCGGCTGGTGAGCACGTGTTAGGCGAGGCAAGACATAAGCTTGGTATGTGGCCAACGATGCGTTTTTGCGCAGATTATTGCCGATATTCGGCTCGACCCAAAATCGCTGCGTCGGGTGCCCGAACGGTGGGTGGTCCGAGGCTGCGGTGATCAATCAGATCTGTGAATTGCTGCCGGTACGTGGATCCCGAAGGGCGTCATTCAGGTCCAGGTGGCTTGAAATCTCTCAGAAAATCTGGAATTGAATCCTTCCTGGTGCTGTGCTATCGTTTCGGTGCGGTTCCCTTTACGAGGCCATCGGGTTTCAATCTGCAATGGAGGAAGGAGCTTTCGCAATGGACGCAGTGGGTCTGACACCCCTTGAAGCATTTCTGGTTGGTCTAGCAACTGATGCGCAAAAATTGGCCAATTTTTGCAAGGACCCGGGCCGGGCCCTGGATGATGCCGGAGTGACGGGCGATGCTAAAGCCGCCATGCTGAGCAGGGATCCTCTACAGATCAGGAAGGCGCTCGGAATTAAAGAAGGGCTAGGGCACGGGGGGGACCAATTCGGCATCTTCAAAAACGCGTATGTTTTTGTTCTTCGTTGTTAAGGGATGTTGACTCAAGCATACGCTTCGAACAGACCGATTAGGACCGGCCCTTAGTGCGCTCCCAACGCAATGGGGATCATGATGGGGCGGCGGCTGGCAAACTCCCAGCCTTTTCAGGTTCTGAGTTGAATGGGATGGGGGCATCAGTGTCCGAATCGGAAGGATCACTTACCATCGTTGGAACCGGCATCAAAGCTGTCGGTCAGGTTACGCTGGAGGCGCAATCTCACATAGCCCACGCAGACAAGGTGCTGTATCTCGTAGCCGATCCTTTAACAGTTGCATGGATTATGCAATTGAACTCCTCGGCTGAAGACTTATATCCCTTATATCAGCCTGGAATAGACAGGCTAACGACGTACTACTTGATGACAGATCGGATCCTCGAATGCCTGCGCCAGAAAAGGGATGTTTGTGGGGTCTTCTATGGACACCCCGGGGTGTTTGCATTCCCATCGCACGAGGCCATGCTTCGGGCCCGGCGCGAAGGATATCGCGCCCGGATGTTACCGGCTGTATCAGCCGAGGATTGCTTGTTCGCTGACCTGGGTATAGATCCGGGGCGCGCCGGATGTCAAAGTTATGAGGCCACCGATTTCCTGGTTCATCGGCGCATCATCGACCCTACGTGCGGCCTGGTGCTATGGCAGATTAGCGTTATCGGTCATGTCTACCCTGGGATGGCCGGGACTGCGGGCATTTCTGTACTTGCCGATACGCTCATCGAAAGATATGGCGCATCCCACCAGGTCTTTGTCTATGAGGCGGTGCCGTATCCCGTTTGCGATCCCGTAATTCGCCGCGTGAAACTCACGGATTTAGCCTCAACGAGCTTGTCTCAAATGTCCACTCTTTATGTTCCCCCTCTCGCGTGGCCCAGTTTTGATGCCGAAGTGGCGCGAAAAATCGGGATCCCGGACGAGTTTGTCACAAAGGGTGCAGAATCGGCGTCGCTTTACGATCCTCTGGTTCCTCAACCGAGCAGCGTGGAAGCAGCATGAAGCCAACGCCGCCCGCGCCGGCCACCCGTTGGTTCGCCGTCCGGATTCCGATTATAAGTATTAGATCTCTCAATCTCCCCCGGGCCGCCGGGAACTCTGACGGGTTATCGAGGAACGGAACATTGGCTCCGGAGTCCAGCTTCAAGTGGACGGGGCGCATCCCGTCGGTCAAACGAGCAGTGACGATAGAGACGCAGGCAGATTTGCGAAATGGACTGCCCCACCGGGGTTAGTCCCTGGTCCTGCGATGTGCGTGTTCGCGGCTTTATGGACTGGTCCGCCATCAGCAATGGGATAGCTCGTTCTTCATTGCTTATTCTGGCAGAGGAGAAGCATCAGGTCGCGCAAATTCGCAATGGAGATTCAGCAAGACGCGAAGTTCGGCTCGCCGCCCGCCGAATGCGGCCCTCGCAAACAGCCTTCCGTCGGAGAATGCGGCGGCTTATCCACTGCGGAAAGCGAGATTTGGCTACTGACACTTATACGGTGGGGGACCATCTTTGCCGATCGACCGCAGTATCAGCTTCAATCGAAAGAGCGCAAGTGCCAGTGCGGTTTTTACGTAAGTTGGATCGGTTTGGATTCTGCCATCCGGCGTCCGTAAAAAGACCGAGGAATCAGTCGGGACGAGGGCTGCGCCGGGATCCTGCTGCGCGCATTTCCACTCCGCTACGGGCACGGGACCCGGGAAAATAGCAGGATCAACTATTTGCAACTCAAAGCCTTCGCCAGAGTCCACCTGCAGCGTAGGGGCCACGTGCCAGCACCAGGCCACGAGACAAGTTGGGCTATTTGGCGTTTTCACAATCAATACGCCTTTCGCATAGATCCACATCTTGCCGGGCTGAACGTTTTCCGAAATCATCAAGCGGCACATTTCGTGGGCCCGCGCCCAACAGCCATCCTCAGGGTATGAGAACGGAATGCAGCTTACCGAATCAGAGATTGGCTTGCATTTCCGTTGAGCGACACAATCAAATAGCTCTTTTGCCTCCCCTTGCGAGACCGTACTCGGCGCCAGATTCTGGTCAGCCGGCGACGTCCGCGTTGGGGCTTTCACCACCGGCGACTGAGGGTTTGTTGCAGTAGAGACATCTATGATCTCGTGACCGTTTTCCGCGTCGGTCACCATTACCGTCGCACTATGATCCCGGGCCGTTCGCAACCTATCCAGAAGTCTCTCGAATTGAGGATGCGTTTTCTTTAGGATATGCCGAGCCTGGGAGTTCTCGAAACATAAACTGACGTCTCCGAATTCAGATTGAGTAATGTTAATTACTTTGACCTGCAATGGCACCAGCAGGCGTGTGATTGCGCCGTTTTCCGGGCTGAGCTCGACATATGCGAGGTAAGTCAAACTGCGAAGTTCATCCAGGACCGCTAAGTAGGTTTCAGACCGAGGGTCGCGAGTATCCAATCGAGCGGTCTCCCCATTGTCGAATCGGATCGTCACCGTCGTGTTATCTGGGCTCCTGTCGATAGTCTTGGCGATTGCAAGAAAGTTGTTCGAGTCTGACATGTTAACCCTCCATCCCCAAAGTGCGTTGCAACGGTTATTGGCGCGAGCATCTACTTCCTGCCCAAGGCGAGAGCATAGATATCGTCGCTTCCCCTATCTTGGAGCAACATTGGCGTGTCACTTGGATCCAGTCCCATCCAGTCTTGAAACCAACCCGTGTGATGGAAGCCCTGCAGATCGACGATGCGTTCAGCCTTGCCACCGGCTACAGTAACTCGAAACACACCGGGATGATCTGTCCATTGCATGAAGTAGATATACCGGCTGTCGTGCGCCCAGATCGGCTCATCGATCACGATGTTTTCAAGGGGGGTCCACACCTGCGAATCCAAGTTGAAGACTTTTAGATAGTGTGTTTCACGCGTCACTCCGGCGATGCTCCTCCCGTCGGGAGACCAGCGCGGCCAATACATGCCCTGTGAACCGGGCAGGGTTGTGATTCTGCGACTGGTTAAGTCGAGAATGCGAAACTCGGCCTTTCCCTGACTCCCGAACCCTGACCGCGAGAAACTTGACGGTTGATATAGCATTTTTTTCCCATCCGGCGACCAGTTTCCATCCGATTGCGGCCCATCGTCCTCGGGGAGGATCCGCCTGGGAGTTCCGCCCTGCGCCGAGATCACATAGAGTGTGTCCTGTCCGCGTGATCCCAAGTCTGTGAACAGAATCTGAGTACCGTCGGGCGACCACCGCGGGAATTTAGGATAAAACGGCGGCTGGGTAAGTTGGACCACCCCTGTGCCGTCCCGGTTGGCTCTCCAGAGGGCACCGTCGGGAAAGGAGACATACGCTACCGACCGTCCATCTGGGGAGAATGACACAAACTCAGCAGATATGCCTCCCAGATAGGGCCGCAATTCATTGACCCCCCGGTCGTACCGGACGAGTTCTCCTCGCAGAGTGACACCCCGGGCAAATATCTTGCGCCCGCCGTGTGCCGGGATGGGCCCGCCCCAGCGGGTTGGACCAGATGTCAACTGGACCGGTGTGGCGCTGAGTGACCGTGAAGTCGCGCCACGTTCATCGATGGCCCACAACTGGGCGCCAGGAAACCACGGAGAGCTGTTCAGCTCCCCAGATACAAACAGGTAGAATTCCCCATCGGGAGTCCAAACCCCACAGCACTTCCAAGAGGAGAGATTCCATTTCGTCAGCAACTGGTGAAGATTGGATCCGGTTGACATGACTTGCCAAAGGGCCTGGTCCCGAGTAAACCCAATGGTACCGCCGTCCGGCGACCAGTTCAAATCAGTGATGGTCTGGTATTCCTCGGCAGGTGCTGTCGATGGGACGAGCAAGTGGGGCTCTCCACCTTCGCTTGGAATCAGATAGATTTCACCGTGAACCGTCGCATAAGCTACAAACTTGCCATCGGGCGACCATCTGGCGTACTTTCCATTGGCGAGGAAGCGGACAGGTTGGCCCAGACTTCCTGCTACGAACAGCGCTTCAGGCGGGGTAAAAACAAGAAGACTGGAGCCGTCGGGCGAGACATCCCGCACCCATACCGGTGGCCGCTCGACATTCGGAAGGTCAATCGGGATCTGTGTGATCCGTCCGCCGGATATCGAAACCTGACCAATGCCCTGTGGATACAGAAGATTCAAATAGATTCTCACCCCATCCGTCCCAACTGGGAACTTTCTCTCGCCGTCGCGGGTGATCTGAAAGTATTCCGAGATCCGCGGTGGAGGCAGGGGAAGGCGCAGATACCGGATTGCAAATGCGAGGAGGGCAATGACCGTCGCCGTGCCCAGAATCGCCCGCTTCCGGAATCCCGCCTTGCCGCTGGCTGTTACTTTTGAAGATGCACCGTCGGCGCTCGGCCCCGGCGCTGAGTCATTCTGACTTACGGCATTCGACTGAACTTCGGCGTCTGGTTTGAGCGAAGTTTCCCCCAGCATCTCCACAGAACAAACAAACCGGTAACCGACGGTGGACACAGTTTCGATATACCGCGGATCTCTCGCGTCGTCGCTCAGTAGTCGCCGCAGCAGCGCGATGCTTCGCGCCAGGGACTTCTCAGTAATGATGGTGTCGCCCCAGACTGCATTCAGCAGTTCTTTCTTGCCGATCAGCTTCCCGGGATTGCGCAACAGGAATAACAGGACACGAAACGCCTTCGGTTCGACCGGCAACACTTTGCCTGTTTTGCAGAGACGGAACTCCGACTCGCGAACCTCGACATCGCCGAATTTGAAAACACAGGACTTACTCCCTTTTAGTGCCTCTGCCAACTCGTTGGCAGACTGAAAACGGCGTTTAGGGTCGTATTCGAGGCATTTGGCGATTACGAGGTCCCATTGATGAGGTACGCCGTTCTGTATTGAGGAGGCAGGCTCCAGCCGCCTTGCCCGGAGGATGGCAGTGCCCAGTGAAGTGGAGGACGCAAATGGATGCTTTCCCGTTACAAGCTCGTAGAGTACGACGCCCATCGCGTATATATCCGTAGCAGGGCTTGCCTCCTTACCTTCAAACTGCTCAGGAGCCATGTATTTCGGCGTCCCGAGAATCACGCCCGGAGCTGTCAGGCCGGTATCGGCAGTTGCAGTTTGCGGCGCCAGTTCGCGCGCCAGGCCGAAATCCATCAGAACGGCGCGCTGGGATCCGTTCCTCTCAGTCAGCATAATGTTTCGGCACTTCAGATCTCGATGGATGATTCCGGCTTCGTGCATCGTGGACAAGCCAACACAGATATCCGCTGCGATTGCCTGTGCATCGCGCCAAGGAATTGGCCCCAACTGCCGCACTTTGTCGGCCAACGTGACTCCATCCAAGAACTCCATTGTGAGGAAGGCGCCGGCTGGTTTGACGCCGTCGCCGGGAATCACAAACAGCTCATGAATGCGACAGAGGTTCGGCCCGCCCAATCGACGAGCAAGCTGCACCTCCTTTTTGAAACGGGAGACAACCTTATCGTCTCCCGCGATGCCGGGGCGGATCGATTTGAGAGCCACCGTTTGAGCTAACTCCAAATCCACCGCTTCGTAGACATCCCCCATGCCACCGCTGCCAAGCTGCCGTACGATTTTGAATCGGCCAAGAACAATGTCTGCTGGAGAAAACTTTGGCTGGACTCTTCCAATCAGATTTTGGATGTTGACCACAACTTTATCGGTGGTTGCATCCTGCTGTGCGCGTGCTTCAACCAGGGCTGCCAATTCACTGCGCAACTCCAAATCGTCGCTACACGCTTCCATGATGAAAGCGTTCCGCTCACCAGGAGGCTTCTCCAAAGCGGCATCGAACAGCGGCTTGAGACGCGCCCAGAGTTCCGGTGTCATGGCACTCCTGAGACTAGACATCCAGCATTTTCAAGTCGGAGATTCTGTGACATAGCGGGCAAAGAGCTCGTTGCGACTCCGTTCCACAGGAAGGGGAAATATCCAGAATTACAGTAACGCTGAATCCCTAAATGTTGCACACATTTTCACGAAAGACCAGTTTCAACCAAGACTAGGCGCCAGAATCCAACAATCAGAGGGCGGCTTGGTTGGCAGCCGAATCAACTATAGACGGCTGCCCGTGGTCTTGCTCTCTGAGAGACATAGGCGCGCGACCTTTTGCTTTTGTACTTTTCAGAACACCCGCGCGCCCTGTGTAACGACTGTATTTTCAGTGGCTTATGATTTTGTGATGCATTTGTCGGGGGCTCGTAGTCCGCACAATCGGTTGATCCGAAAACCAAGAGTCCACATGGGAATTGATGCCGAAGATCCGTGTACTCAATACGTACTTCGATACCGCGTATTGTGCGTCCTGATCGCTTTGTGCGGCCCTAAAGAATCAATAACTTATTTAGAATCAGTCGTCAGGGCTAGTTCGATCCCGTCCTCCGCCACCAGAACCCAAAATCTCCGATCCAGGTCCCGTTTCCTCCTCGAATCGTGAAATTTCCCGTTTCCAAACCCAAAAGCGCCTGCTTTCACACCGCTTGCGCTATCATTGCGTCTATAGAGTGAGTAGCCTCTTCCCTTCATGGGCTACCTTGGCGGTGAGTGTGTCTCAAGTCTTCAAGCGTGTAGTCTTCGTCCTTTCCGTAGCAATCTTCGCTGCTCTCGGCCTGGGTTTTGGGCTGGGAGAGTTTGGCCTTTTTGGCGTACATGCCGGCGGCGACCAGGATGGCGCTTACCGGCAGATGCGCGTCTACGCCGAAGTGCTCAAGAAGATCCAGACCGATTACGTCACGCCGCCGAACGTCAATGACGTCACCACCGGCGCGCTGCACGGCTTGCTTGAGTCGCTGGATTCCGATTCCAGCTATCTGACGCCGACCGAATACAAGATCTACCAGGATCGCCCCGCCAACGGCGTGGCCCAGGTGGGAATTAACGTTTCCAAGCGCTACGGATACGCCACCGTGGTGAGCGTCATCCCTGGTTCCCCCGCGGATCATGAACACCTCACCGACGGGGACGTCATCGAGTCGATTGGCGATCAGTCCACCCGCGAGCTTTCGTTGGCCGTCGTCCGGCTCATGCTGGAAGGCAAGCCGGGCACCACGGTCAACCTTTCCGTAGTCCGCCCGCGCAAATCCGATCCCGACAAGCTGACGCTGACGCGCGGCATCTTTGCGCCGGCTCCGATGGCCGAACAGCAATACGAGAACTCGACCATTCTCTATCTCAAGCCGGGTGTGCTTACCACCGCGCGCGTGGACGAAATCGCCGCGAAAATCAAGGCTGCCGGCAAAGGCCGCAAGGTTTTGCTGGACCTGCGAGATTCCTCCGGAGACGACGCCCAGCAGGGTGTGCGCCTGGCCAACTTCTTTCTCAAGCAGGGCACGCTGGCCACTCTCGAGGGCCAGAAGTTCCCCACCCAGACCTTTACCGCCGACCCAGCAATGCTCCTGACCGATGCACCCGTGGCCGTGTTGGTGAATCGCGGCACTTACGGTGCTGCTGAGCTTGCTGCCGCCGCCATTCTCGATGCCAAGCGCGGCGACGTGGTGGGCGAACGCACCTTCGGCGAAGGCTCGGTGCAGAAGACCATCGAACTGCCCGACGGCGCAGCTCTTCTTCTCACTGTAGCCAAGTACCAAAGCCCCGACGGCAAGAAGATCGAAGACGACGCCGTGACTCCCAACGTGGCCGTGGAAGAACCGAGCGCCGACGGCGACGAGGAAGCCGCCCCGCCCAAGGGCGATGAACCGCTGAACAAGGCTCTGGATCTACTCAAGGCAAAGAGCGCCTGATTGAATCGCGGCAACGTCTCACCCTTCCAGGTTTTCGGCTGGAATCCAGAACCGAACGTTCTATTCCGTTTAGTTCCCAGCCTTGCACCCAGTGGTTCATGGTTGCGATTCTGATCACACTCTCGTAACGACATGATGCTAGCCTTAAGCTGACGCATCTCTCGCCCACCCGGCGACGAGCTTGCCGCAGAGGCCTGAATCCCTTGCCCGTATACCCTCCCCAGCGCACGGAACCGCAACCGCTTGCCCGCCCGCGGCGTTCGCAAATTCCTGAGGTTCCGGTGCGCAATCGGCGCAAACTTGCCGGCCAGTTCGCCCTGGCTGTGCTCTTGTTGCTGGCGGTGATTACCGGCTCGCTGGCGGGACTCACGCTTGTCTATTCCGTCGATCTGCCACAGATCAACGACCTGGAGCGCTATCGCCCCTCGACCACCACAGAGCTTTACGATGTGAAGGGCCGCGTTATCGGCTCGTTTGCCCTGGAGCGCCGCGAGGTCATCGATTACAACTCATTTGCGCCCATACTGCGCCAGGCCGTCATCTCCATTGAAGACAAGAGCTTCGAGTCGCACTGGGGCATTAATGTCTTCCGCGTGGCCGGCGCCGCGTGGCACGACATTCGCAGCCACGGGCGCGCGCAGGGCGCTTCCACGCTGACCATGCAATTGGCGCGCAACCTGTTTCTCTCCTCCGAGCGCACCTCGACCCGCAAGATTCAGGAAGCGTACCTGGCCATCCAGATTGAACGCGCATTCACCAAGGAACAGATCTTTACCCTTTATGGGAATCAGATTTACCTGGGCAGCGGCATGTACGGATTTGAAGCTGCGTCGGAGTACTACTTCTCCAAACATGCCAAGGATCTGAGCCTGACCGAAGCGGCGACGCTGGCCGGGCTGCCGAAGGCCCCGGTGGCCTTTTCGCCCATACTTTACCCGGAAAAAGCGCTACGCCGCCGCAACCTGGTGCTGACGGAGATGGAGGACGACCACGCCATCACCCACCAGGAGGCCGAGCAGGCACGCAATGCCCCGCTGGGCCTGCACATCGCGCAGCCGGAGATGTCCATCGCGCCCTGGTTCCAGGAGGAGGTCCGCCAGGAACTCGAAAAGCGCTTCGGCGCCGAGCAGGTTCACGAGGCCGGGCTCAAAGTCCAAACCACCCTCGATCTGGATTTGCAGCAGACCGCCAACCGCGCCGTGGACGATGGCCTGGCGACATACGAGCGCCGCAAGGGATGGACAGGGAAGCTAGAAAATGTGGTGGACAAAGGGATGGCCATGACGGACTACAAGCATCCGGACTGGGCGGTAAAGTCCAAGCCCGGAGACTACGTCCATGCCATGGTCACCGGCGACATGCCGCTTGAAATCCATGCCCGCGCCGGCAGCCAGCAGATCGTTCTGCTGCCGGATGACTGGAAGTGGACAGGCGAGCGCTATGGAAGCGAGTTGGTGAAGCCGGGCGACATTATTTATGTCCACTTGAGTGACGCAATGGAGGGCAGGGAGCGCCGCGCGACACTGGAACAAGACTCGGGCGCGGAAGGTGCGCTGATGGCGATGGACAACACCACCGGCGACGTCCTGGCCATGGTGGGCGGGCGCGACTACGCGCTTTCGCAGTTCAACCGTGCAATGCAAGCCGAGCGTCAGACGGGATCGAGCTTCAAGCCGTACGTCTACACCACAGCCATCGAAGAAGGCGCCAAACCTACCGACATCATCGTCGATGGTCCGGTGAGCTTTGGCGGCTACACTCCGCACAATTACGAGAACGACTACAAGGGCGCCATGACTTTGGTCAACGCCTTCGCCGAGTCGCGCAACATTCCCGCGCTCAAGCTGGCCGCACGCGTGGGCATTCACAAGGTCATCGAGATGACCCATCGTTTTGGAGTGACCTCGAACATTCCCGCCTATCTCCCTATCGCCATCGGCGCGGTCGAAATCACGCTCAACGAGCAGGTCGCCTCGTATGCCGTGTTTCCCAACGACGGCATACGAGTGACGCCGCGCCTGATCCGCAAGGTCTCCAACGCCGACGGAATTCCCCTGTGGGAAGACGCGCCCACCGTCAACGAGGTCATCGACCAGCAGACCGCGCGCACCATGATGATCCTTCTTCGCGCGGTCACACAGTTCGGAACCGGCGCGGCGGCCGCGCAGCTCAAGCATCCCTTCGGCGGCAAGACCGGCACCACCAGCGAATACACCGATGCATGGTTCATGGGCTTTTCGCCCTCCGTCACCTGCGGCGTGTGGGTGGGTTACGACAGCCGGCAATCGCTGGGGGAAAAGGAGACAGGAGCCAAAGCCGCGCTGCCTATCTGGATGACGTTCATGAAGGCAGCGATCGTCGGCAAGGATGACGAGCAGTTCCTCTCCGACACGCCGGACGACAAGAGTCTGAAGGCCGCCGCGGAGCCAGCGGCGCAACCAGGCCTGTCGAACCCGGCCACTGGTGCGCCTCGCCCCGACGCAAATGCGCTGACCTCGAAGACCAGCGTCGAAGTGAGAACGAGCAGGGAACCGCACCTCACTCCGATTTCAAAAGAGGCCTCGGCCCAATCACAGGTCAAACCGTCGACCAACGCGCCTGGGAAGCTGCAGGTAAAGCCTGCGCTGGCTCCTCAACTCGCGCCAGCGAAGCCCGCGCAAGGCAAACCCGCGGCCACTGTCAAGCCCGCAATGGTTCAGCCCACGAGTTAGTCAGCGCGCAACCCGGTTTCACGCCAGCCGATACGGGGCCCGATACGCCCGCGAAAGCAACTCGCTTGCAGCGGGATCATCGAGAATCTTTTCTTCCTTTACGTCCCAGCGAATCTTGCGCCCCACCATCATCGAGATCAGGCCAAGATGGCCGGGAATCGTTGAGTGGTGCGCCGTCTCGACAGGCGTAATGGTCGGCTTGCGCGATTTCACGCTGTCGAGGAAGTTGCGTCTGTGCTCGGCAGACTCGTAGAGCTTGACCTTGCGCAGGTCGTCGGGCAGCGAGTCGCCCTTGGCCCATTCCGGATTGGAGGAGTCGAAGCCGCTGCGATCGACCCACACCCAACCGTCCGTGCCGATCCACTTGGTGCCCATCGCGATCGCCGGGGACCCGCCGGCAATGGTGATCTTTACATCGACCGGATAACCGGTGACCTCTTTGCGATAGGTGGATTCGACATCGTATTTCAGTGCCGCATTCCAGACTGCGTTGGTCGGCGGGAAGTCGCCATGCCCTTCGACTTCCGACGGGCCGGTTTGGTCGAAGCCCAGTCCCCAGTGCGCAATGTCGCCATGATGGCCGATCCAGTCGAGCAATTGCCCGCCGCCGGTGTTGTAATTCCAGCGCCAGTTCTGGTAGACACGGGCGTCGATGTACTGCTCCATCTGCGACGGGCCGACCCAGCGGTCATAGTCGAGTTCAGGCGGGGGTTGGGTCACGGACAGATCCCATGCTTGCGTGCCTGGCACAATCTGCGAAGGACTGGTGATCTTATCCGGTAACGAGGCAAGCCTTTCAAGCAGCGGAGGCACGGTATTGGGGAAGTCGTGCGGAGCGCCGGGCAGCCCGATCTCGACATGCGTGACGGTGCCGATCAGCCCATTGCGGACAATCTCCGCCGCCTTGTGAAAGGTCGGCAACGATCTCTGCCAGCTTCCCGTCTGCCAGATGATGTTGTTCTTCTGGACGGCTCGCACAATTGCCTGCTGCTCGGCGACGGTTTTGGCCAGCGGCTTTTCGCCATAGATGTCCTTCTTGCGGTAGGCGGCCTCGGTGGCGATAATGGCGTGCCAGTGATCGGGCACCGCAATCATGATGGCGTCGATGTCGTCGCGCGCAATCATCTCCCGGTAATCGTGGTACACCTTGCAGTCCTTGTTGCCGTACTTGGTGTTGATGGTGTCGACCGCGGCCTGCAGGTGGGCGGTGTGGATGTCGCATGCAGCCACCACCTGGCAATCGTCCTGTGCCAGGAATGCTTTGGTATTCGCCGGTCCCATCATGCCCCAGCCGATGACGCCGATGGTGATGCGATTCGAAGGAGCGGTGCGGCCGCTGCCTGAAATTGCCCGCGCCCATGCGCCGCGCGGAAGAAGGGCCGCAGCCCCAGCCACTTTAAGGAAACTGCGACGATTGATGCGAACAGGAGCGTTGGAACCGGAAGACTGCGATTTCATTTCATTCTCCAGAGCCCGATTCACGGAACTTCTCAACTCACATGGGAGCGCACCGGAAATCGAGGCCAGCTTTGACACCAGCCTTTATATCAGAAGGGCTTGGTTCGCGTGCAAACGCGAAGGAAGTTCTGAATAAGCCACAGGCATGCCCGCAGGGGCTGAAGCCCAAGCTCGTTTTGTGGCACTTACGGCACGACTAAAGTCGTGCCCTTTCAAAACAACGACTTAATCAGAGGCTCCCTAATGCGCGAGGCGAAAATATCGCTTGGCTTTGGCCACATCCTTGAAGATCTGCGCCTTGAGCGCTTCCGGCGACGGCCATCGAATCTCTCCGCGCAGGCGCAGCAGGAATTCAAGATCGATCGGCGTCTGCTCGTCCATGTCGATGGGCTCGAAGTCCAGGATGTGCGACTCGACGGCAAACGACGCCTCGCCGAATGTGGGCCGGTTGCCAACATTGCTCACGGCCTGGAAACATCGTCCAGCCGCGGTCAGCCGCGTCACGTAAACGCCGAGGGCCGGCAGCAATTCCTCATGCGGCGCCAGGTTCACCGTAGGCACCAGCAGCCGAGTTCCGATGCCGCGGCCGCGCGCATGCGTGCTGCGAACGGAAAACGGCCGTCCCAGCATCCATCGCGCGCGACGCATGTCTCCGGCCGCGACCGATGCGCGAATTGCCGAGCTTGAAACTTCAAGTCCGTGCACATGCACGGGATCATGCACACGAACATCGAAGTCGAAGCGAGCGCCGAATGCGCGAAGCTGCTCCACACCTGCTTGCGCCTGGCGCCCGAATCGAAAATTGCCCCCCTCATGGAGGCTTCGCACTCCGAGCCGCTCTACAAGAATTCCGCGCACAAACTCTTCCGCAGTCAAGCCCGCAAGCGACTCATCGAAGGGAAGCACGACCGTGGCGTCAATGCCTGTCGAGGCCAGCAGGCGGATCTTTTCCTTCAGGGGCGTCAGCAGCCGGAGAGCCCTTTCCGGTCGCAGGAAGCGTTCCGGGTGCGGGTCGAAAGTGATTGCGATCGGGCGGACACCCGCCTGCCGGCCCTCGCGCACAACTGCGGAGAGAACTTCCTGGTGCCCCAAATGCACTCCGTCGAAATTTCCGATGGCCGCTACGCAGGGGCCGAACGCTTCGGGAATCTCCTCCATCGAATGGTAAACCGGCATCGCTGGCGGGGCGACCTTGCTCATAGAGTCACAGCGACGGTGAGTCCGTCGAACGCCAGCGCCACACCAGCCGGCAGCGCGCGGTTGGTTTCTTCGTGGCCAAGCTCATGGGCAATGTGCGTAAGCCACGTCTGTTTTGCGCCGATGCGCTTTGCCCATCCCAAGGCCTGCTCCACCGTGGCATGGCTCGGGTGGGGCTTGTACCTCAGTGCGGAAAGCACCAGTTGGTCCAGCCCTTCAAGCAGCGCAAAGCTCGCTTCGGGAATCTCGCTCACGTCGGTCAGGTAGGCCGCGTGGCCAAACCGGTAGCCCACGATCTCCAACGCACCATGCAAGAGCGGAATGCGCCTGAAATCGACGCCATGAACGACGGTTGTTTCCTCGAGCGGCAGCAGACGCAGCCTGGCGCGATTGGGATAGGTGGCATGGGGAGCAAAGGTGTAATCGAACACTCGATGCAGGGTAGAGATCGTCTCCGCAGTGGCGTAAAGAGGAATCGGCCCGCCTTCGCGAAAGGCCTTGAAGCTGAGCGGACGCAGATCGTCCAGCCCGAGAATGTGGTCGGCGTGGGAATGGGTGTAGAACACCGCATCAACGTGGTTGATTCCGGCGCAGAGAGCCTGCTCGCGGAAATCGGGACCGGTGTCGACGATCACCACCCGTTCGCGTGCGGAATCCAATTCGCCGTCGGCGTCCATCGTCTCCATCCAGCGGACAAGGACGGAGGGGCGCAGCCTGCGGTCCCGCGGATCGGCCGAAGTGCAGACCTCGCAGCCGCAGCCCAGCGTTGGAACCCCCATCGAAGTTCCCGTACCAAGAAATGTGAGGCTGCCTTCCATAGGCTGAAAAGAATCTTCGATCATTTTGGCGAGAGTGAGGTTTGCCGATCCCTGATCCCTGCCTTTACCGCTTCCCCGGCGGTGGAGGCTGTGGCGGCTGCATGGCCTGAAGATTGATCATGCTGGTCAGTTCCATGAATGCCATCCGCGCCTCAAACAGAACCGATTGCAGCGCCCGATCCTCGGCGGGGCTCAGGTTGCCGCGCGTCTTCTCCGCCAGCACGCCGAGCAGGTCGATGGTGGTGCGCGCGCCCAGGATATCCACCCGCGGGCGCTGACCCTCCTGTGCTCCCGCACCCATCTGGATCATGGCGGAGACATAAAACTGCTGCACCAAGTGCTCGAAGGTGATGGGCGGCTGAGCCCCCATGCTGGGGTTCTGCGCGCGGATCAGTTCTTCCAGCCGCTGCGCCGACGCGTCGTAGGCAACCTTCTGTTCCTGGCTTTCCTGGGCCGTTGGCGGAGCCGGCAACTCCGCGCCCATTTCCTCATCAAGGCCGGGCTGCTCATCCTCGGCTGGTGCGGAAACAGCCCCGTGCCTGCCTTCGTTGACCACCAGGTGCGGCCCCGCAGAGGCCGCAGCCGGCTCAGCCGGTGGGGGGTTCGTCTCCGTCGCGGTCGACGCGGCCTTCTCGCTCTGGTGTTCCTCTTCCGCCTTGAACTTGCGGCGGTCGATCACTTCAAACTTCGGTGTATCGCTCATTGTTCCCTGTTTCCAATCCGTCTCATCGACTTGCTCGGGCATCGCCTGCTTGAATCGCTATCGAAAGCTGGGTGGCACAGCCAGAATCCGGGCCGTGCCCGTCTCTGCACCCGCTGCGTAGTTGAAGGGCTCATTGCGTTGCTCGGCTTCCGCGCGCATCATGGCGAGCGCAAAGACGCGATTGCCCGGGGGCAGCGATAGCTCGGCCGCACTGGTAATCTTTCCTGCAACCGCCTCGCCGTCCAATCCTAGCTCAGTGCCGGCGGCGGGAACAGGTCCATTTAGCTCCAGATGCCGCAAATGCCTGTGCACGTTGCCGCGCGAGCGAATCCGCTCCACAATCTCCTGGCCCAGGTAGCAGCCCTTGCTGAAGTTGAGCGCCCGCGTCTGCGAAGTCTCCTGTGGCAGATCGCGCTCCGCCATGTCGATCCCGTAAGCCGGAATGCCTTCCGCGATCCGAAACGCCTCCACCGATGCGCTCCCCACCGGCGTAGCTCCCGCGGTACGCAGATACTTCCATAGCTTCCCAAGCTGGGCTTCCGGCGCCCACAACGCATAATGCGCGGCAGCAGCGCCGTACTCGCGCGCGATGCGCAGTTCCATGCCGTTCCACTCCACGCGCGTCATCGTCATGGGCGCAGATAGAACGGGTAAGCCTACGCGCGCCAGCACATCGTTGGCCGCAGGGCCTGTCAACCCCAGAGCGGCCTCGGCCTCAACCGGAACCAGCTCCACGTCATCCATGATGATAAAGCGATCGAGGTGGGCCAGCAGCCGCTCATACTGATCGGCGGCGATTTCAACCTCCAGGTTGTCGCCTTCGCGCCAGACCGTCAGATCTCCTTGAATGCGCCCCTGCGCGTTCAACACCAGGTTCCACGCGCCGGCATTCTGTCCCAGATCGTTCACCGTGTTGGTAACCATGCCGCTCAGCCAGCGAAAGCGGTCTTCTCCGCGCACCGCCACGCGCTTCAGCCAGCCCAGGTCGTGGCCCGCGGCTCCATTTGCCAAAGCCTCTGATTCCGCAAGTGGCGCGTCTAACTCTAGTGGGGTCAGGACCCCCTGGTAAGGAGCAAGTTGATGGGGAGTGGCCGCGGAGTCGAGCATCTCAGCGAAGGCGGTGGCCTGTGGGGTTGCAGCCAGATCGATTTGCGTCATAGGGGAACTTTTCCGCGCAATGGCGCCAGATTTACCGATCAAATCCCGCGCAACACCGCATCTTAATTATAGCCTTGGGAGAAGATGCAGCCAGCGCCGCCGGAAATCCAGGTGTCGCTCGATAGATAACAGGGAGAGTGAATGAGCAAGCAGCAGGAGCGGTTCAGGTGGGTCTGGCATGGGTGGGCATGGGCTGCGTGTTTGTGTCTTTTGACGATGGCGGCGGCCGGAAACTGCCAGCAGGCCGCCCCCGCAAGTCAAGCTCAGAGCCAGACTCAAACCCCACCGCCATCCCAGCCCGCATCCGGAGACAAACCGGAGGCCAAAATCACTCCGGGCCAGGCCAAGCTGCTCTTCTCCCTGGTGGATGAGCTGATCAAGTTCTCCTCCGGCGAAACCGGCCTGCCCATCAAGAGCACCGTGAAGCGCAAGATCACCAGCCGCGGCGAGGTGGAAGGCTACCTGAAGGAGAAATTCAATGAGGACGAAGGCGCCAAACGGATGCAGCGCGACGAAATTGTCCTCAAGAAGTTCGGCCTGCTGGACCGCGACTTCGCGCTCAAGCCTTTTCTGTTGGCGCTGCTTACGGAACAGGTGGAGGCATATTACGACTCCAAGACCAAGACCGTGAACATGCTGGACTGGGTGAGCATCGACGAGCAGAAGCCGGTGCTGGCGCACGAGCTCACCCACGCTTTGCAGGACCAGCACGTTGACCTTGACAAGTGGGACGATCAGACGCCGGACGACGTATCGGTCAACGCCTCCGGAGACGCCGACCACCTGGCCAAGGACGAGCTCGATACCGCCCGCGATGCCGTGGTTGAAGGCCAGGCCACGGCCGTCATGATGGATTACATCCTCAAGCCCATGGGCAAGAGCCTGATCAAGGATCCCGATGTCATGGATTTCGTCAAGCAACAGATGAAATCGACGGACAGCTCGCCCGTTCTGGCCCGCGCTCCGCTGCTGCTATCGGAATCGCTGCTCTTCCCCTATAGCGAAGGCCTGAGCTTTGAGCAGGATGTGTGGATGGACCAGGGCCAGGCCGCGGCCTTTCCAGGAACCTTGGATCGCCCACCCACATCGAGTTGGGAGATCATGAACCCGCGCGAATACGAGCATAAGAAGACCCCGAACATCCCCCTGCTGCCCAACATCCATCCCCTGCTGGACAAGCTCTACAAGCCCTACGACATTGGCCAGGTGGGCCAACTCGACGTGCATATCCTGGCCGGAATCTTTGCCGGCGACGACGCGGCGCGCGATCTGACGCCAGCTTGGAACGGCGGGCTTTACTGGGCCGGCCAGCGTCTTTCCGCCACGCCTGCCGAGCAGAGCACAACCAGTTCCCTGGCGCTGTTTTATCTTTCCGCCTGGAGAAACGCAGCCTCGGCAGAGGCCTTTACGCAGCTGTACGCGAATGAACTGGGCCGCAAATACTCCGGTCTCAAGCCCGACCCCGCTGCTCAGAAAGCCGGTGCCGCGAACCTTCCCGCCGGAGACGAGGAGCAGGTCTTCTCCACCAGCGAAGGTCCGGTAGTGATCACCACGCGCGGCAAACTGGTCTTCGTTGCCGAGAGTTTCCCCCTCGATACGGCGCGCAAGTTGACTGGGCTCATTCTCGACGCCCAGGGAACGGGAGATTTGAAGATGGCCGGGCTCGTCCCGGTTACTCCTGCGGGCGAGCGCCTCGCACGGCCGCGGATGCAGCCCCTTTCATCCGATCTTGTACGCTTCATTTCAGATTGTGGCGTAATGAAGGCGGTTGTGGATGGGGCGATTCGAGTGCGCCGTTGATCGGCCGCGAGATCCATTCGGACCTCGATTACGCCGGCGGCTTGCTGACCAGGTATTCGTCCACAAGCACAGCCACCAGCACCGCGGTTGGAACCGAGACCAGCGCTCCGGGAATGCCTCCCAGGGCCGAGCCCAGCAGCAACGCAACCAAAATAGCAAGGCCCGGCAGACCCACGCTGTTGCGCATGATGCGCGGGGTGAGAATCGAGTTCTCAATCTGCAGATAGACAAGGTAGAAGATGGCCACGCCGAGTACATGCCACCATGAGTCAATGGCCGCCACCAGCAGCGCGAGGGCTACGCAGATCGCCGCGCCCAGCACTGGAATGATGTTCAGCAATCCTGTCAGCACGCCGAGCGCAAAGGCATAGCGTATGTGCAGCATCAGATAAATAGCCGTGCTGAGCAGTCCCAGAATGAGCATCAGGCTGCCCTGGCCCACCAGCCATCTTTCCATGCGGACCTTGGCGCGCTGCAGAGCGCCGTCAAGCCGTTCGCGGTTTTCCGGCGGGAAAAACGAAAGAAACCATGTGTACGCGCGATCCCCTTCGAGAATGAAATACACGGTAAGAATGAAGCCCATGGCAACATTCACCAGGCTCCCCGCCCAATCCTTGATGGAAAGCAGAAGGTAGGTGGCCGCATTGCTGACAAAGTCTTCAAACTTCGCGGAGATCTCCGCGGTATTCAGATTATTGGCGAAAGGAAGGTGCCTGAGCTTGTCCAGCAGCCCCGGCAGCCGAAAAGGCATTTCATTGGCGAACTCGTGTAGATCGCGGATGACCGGGGGCAGAGCTAAAAAACCGAAGGCAGTGAGCGCGCCTGCCATGGCCAGCAGCAGAAAGAAAACCGCATATCCCTTGAAGGGCCGCCAGCGGCCAATGCGCAGCCTGCCGGTGGACTTCACAACCGGGGTAAGAACGGTGGCAAACAGCGCGCTCACATACAGCAGCATCAGCACTTCGCGCACCTGCCACGCCACGGCGAGGGCCAGCAGGATTGTGAATGCAAACACAATGTCGCTGCGCAGCGTTCGCGGGCTGGCGTGCGGCACAGTCATGCGGCGCTCCCCCCCGAGGAGCGCCTGTCGGCTGACCCCTGACCCCTGAACCCTGAGCCCTGCTTCACTGGTCCCCGCCCAGAATCGAGCCCACAATTCCGCCCAGCAGCGCTCCGCCTGCCGCGGGGCCGACCTGCCGCGACTCCCCATGCGGAATGTACTCGGCAATCTGGTGCGCCAGGCGCGAGATGGGCAGCGTCTGCAGCCAAATCGTCCCCGGCCCCTGCAACACGGCGAGGAAGATTCCGTCTCCGCCGAAGATGGCGTTCTTGAGGCCTGGAACCATCATGATCTGAAAGGCTACCGATGACTGAAATGCGCCCACGTGCCCAGGATGCACGCGCAACACTTCACCTGGTGCGAGGGTCTTCATGATCAGCTCACCGCTCAGTTCCAGCCACGCCGTGCCTTGGCCGGCCACTTTTTGCAGCAGGAAGCCGTTGCCGCCAAAGATGCCCGCGCCCAGCGACTGCTGGAAGCCCACGCCGATGGTCACGCCATCGGTAGCGCAGAGGAAACCGTGGCGATGAATGAGATATTCCTGGCCGGGTCCCACCGGGATGGGCACAATGTGCCCTGGAACCTTGGTGGCGAATGACACCTCGCCCGGGTACTGCATGGCGCGGTACTCGGTCATGAACAGGCTGCCGCCGCCCGCCACGCGCTTGAGCACGCCGAACAGCCCGCCGCCGCCGCCCATCTGCGTGTGCGTGGTCATCTGGATGGAAGCGGTCATCCAGGAGAGCTCGCCGCTCTCTGAAAACACACTCTCGTTGGGGTCAAGCTGCACGTCGAGCACGGGCATGGTGGTGCCTTGAATCCGTGTCTGCATTGGCCGGATCCTCCTGTCAGTAGACAGTGTACCCGCACCCAAGCGGAATGTGGCCTGGGATCGGATTCTGAATCGAAATGCCGTGTCCGCAATGTCAAGACCGGCGGCGACCCTATTTCCTATTTCTTATCGTCGAGGACGACATTGTGCGCCTTTGCGACCTGCTCGATGGCCTGGAGTTGATCCGAGAGCCCGCTTCCACCTTGTTGCGTCACCGTTACCACTCGCGCATCCTGAGCGGACTGTGCTTCCACTCCAAAGTCCTTGATGTCCTGGCGGTGAGTTTTCGCCATGGCCTGGATAAACTCCTCATCGAATTGCGGGCCAGACAGACCTTGAAGCCTGGCAATCAATTGCTTGTCCTTTTTGGAGGGACCCTTCGGCTTGGCCACCTCAAAGGTCTTCGCGATGACCATGAGCTGATCGTCCAGGCTGTTTCTGGCGGCAACAATCTTCTGTCCCAACTGTTTGACATCGTCGCTTTGAGATTTCTGCTGCGCCAGTTGCCCGAGTTGCAAATCGCCGGCATCCCGATCCAGAACGAGGCGAACAAAAGCCTCGTCGGCGAAGCTATGCGGGACGGCGGTACCCGCACCCGGCAAATTGGGTGCGACATATCCTGGCTGCTGGGCTTCGGCGGACCGGCTTATTCCTGGCTGTACCCATGCCGCCAGTATCGCCACCACGACCATCGCATGATTGACCATCGCCCGGTCGCAATTTCGTTTCGCAATCATTTGAAACTCCATCTCTATTGAGTGGTGAAAGAGTCGATTGTTACAAGCGGCGCCTGGGCCTGAAACCTGAGCATTCCCGGCTTTGCCTGTTTCTGTTGGACTTGCATACCCATTACCGGTTAGTGCATGAAAAGGCTTTCCGAAGCGGCGAGCCACCCGGCCGCCTATTCGACCACTTGCAGACCGGTTTCCGCCGTCGCCAACGAACTGCCGCCAACCCAAATTATGTATCTGGTCGGCTCGACCGTCCGCTTCATGTCGGTGTTCACAAAATTCAACTCGTTGAAACCAAGCGGAAACTCCACATGCTTCTGCTCGCCGGGCGCCAGTTCAACCCGCGCAAAGCCTTTCAATTCGCGCACCGGTTGCTCCACGCTGGCGGCGGTGTTGCGGATGTAGAGTTGCACCACCTCCGTCCCCGCCACGCTGCCGGTGTTTTTCACGTCCACGCCCACCGTCACCACTGGCTTGCTGGCTGATGCGACCACTTCTCCCACCGGAACCTCAGCCCGGCTGACGGTCGGATGGGCGTAACTGAAGCGGGTATAGCTCAACCCCCAGCCGAAGGGGAACAGCGCCGAATTCTCCTCGTCCATGTAGCGCGATACGAACTTCTCCTCGGAATTCCGCGGCAGGTGGCTCAGATCTCCGTGCGCCGGACGTCCGGTGGGAAGTTGCGCGTAGTAGAGCGGCTCCTGGCCCACGGCGCGCGGAAAACTCGAGGGCAGCTTGCCGGAGGGATTCACGTCACCGAAGAGTACATCGGCCACCGAATGCCCGGCTTCCACGCCCGGACTCCACGCCTCGAGTATTGCCGGCACATACGCGCCGGCCCACTTCAATTCCAGCGGCCTCCCGGCCAGCACCACCAGGATTACAGGTTTGCCTGTCGCTACGACCGCCTCCAGAAGCTGCTGTTGCGCGCCGGTAAAACCCAGCGTTGTCCGGCTGGAAGCCTCGCCCTCCATCCAATTTGTCGGTTCGCCCAGCGCCAGGATTGCCACATCGGCCTTCCTCGCCGTTTCCACGGCTTCGGCAATAGTCTTGGCGTCGTCCGGCACAGACGATTCATCGTCCACGGTCATCGGTCCACCAAAGTTGACGTGCTTCAGTACGTTGGCGTCCTTGCCGCTGAGCAGCCCACAGCCCGGTGCGTAGAGCAAGCGGTCGCCCAGTCGTTCCTCAAGCGCCGCCCGCAGCGTGACCACATATTTGGGGTCGCCGGTCACCGCCCACGCTCCCAGCAACTCGCGCTGGTTGTCGGCTAACGGCCCGATGAGCGCTACCTTCTTCGCCTTGGCGGTGAGCGGCAGCAGGTTCCCCATGCCCTCTACGGGATCGTTCTTGAGCAGCACCAACGTTTCGTTTGCGATCTTGCGGGCAGCGGCGCGGCGCTCAGGCGTGGCATCGTATGCCGGCCCAACCGGCGTGTAAGGGTTTTCGAACAGCCCCAGAGCGATTTTGACGCGAAGAATGCGCCGCACCGCCTCATCCACGACATCCTCGGGGATCTTGCCCGAGCGCACCTGCGCCGCGATCACGGTGCCGTAGAGATTGCCCTCCATGTCCATGTCCACGCCGGCTTCCAGGGCCTTCCGCGCCACGGTCGGACCATCGCCAATGGAGTGGTTGATCAGCTCAGCAACTGCTCCCCAATCGGAAGCTACGAAGCCCTCAAAGCCCCACTCCTTGCGCAGAACCTGTGTAAGGATAAAAGGATTGGCGGTAGCGGGAACTCCGTTGATCGAGTTGAACGAGCTCATCAGCGAGGCCGCGCCCGCTTCGACTGCCGCGTGGTACGGCTCCAGGTACACCTGACGCAGCGTGATTTCGCCCATGTCCACGGCGTTGTAGTCGCGCCCGGCAATCCCTGCGCCGTATGCCGCAAAGTGCTTCACGCATGCGGCCACCGAGTCAGGCTTGGCGAGATCGTCCTGCTGGTAGCCCTTCACCCAGGCGCGCGCCATGGCCGAGCCCAGGTAAGGGTCTTCGCCGCTGGACTCGACGATGCGTCCCCATCGCGGATCGCGCGCAATATCCACCATGGGAGAAAACACCCAGGCAATGCCATCGGCGCGTGCCTCTGTAGCACCGTAGCGCGCCACCAGTTCGGCCGCGGCGGGATCAAAACTAGCTGCAATGGCAAGCGGCACCGGGAAGGTGGTGCGATGGCCGTGGATCACATCCTGGCCGAAGAGAATGGGGATGTGCAGCCGGGATTTCTCCACCGCGATGTGCTGAAAATGGTTGGCCGCCTCGGCGCCCACCACGTTCAAAAACGAACCCACTTGGCCCTTGGCCGCCATTTCGTCGTATCTGAGATTGGACGCATTCGGCCCGGTCGCATTTCCCACTGAGTATTGCACCAGTTGCCCGATTTTTTCCTCCAGCGTCATCTTCTTGAGCAGCGCTTCTACGCGCACGTTGAGCTCCTTTGAGGCCAATTGAGGATTGGGAATGGAGTCGGATTGTGCCGCGGCGGAAAGACACCCAAGAACGGCGAGAAGCAGCAGCCAGACGGTGCGGTTTATGGATAATTTCATGGCTCGGCCATCATAAACCGTTCGGCGAACCGATGTCGGCATCCGCTGCGGGCTGGTGAACCGGCTAGAGAGCGGCAAACCGGTAGCAGGAATCGGCAGCGATGCTCTACTCTTGCCACAGACTGCATGTTCCGTTTCTTTGTACATCTTCGCAATGCCGCCGTCCAGGCCCTGGCCAACGACGTCTTCAACACCGCCAAGGCGGTGGCTTACTCCGGCATGCTGCTGCTGTTTCCCGCGCTGCTGGTGGTTACCACGCTGCTGGCGCAGGTGCCGCAGGGAAGTACGCTGGTAGGCGCGATCCGCAATGCATTCGAGCAGGTTCTACCTACCGACTCGATGGACATGCTGCAGTCTTATGTGCTGAATCAGAGCTTCCACCCCGCCAGGGTGATCGTGTCCGCGGGCACACTCAGCGTGTTCGCCGGCCTGGGCATGATGCTGTCGCTGATGGAGGGTTTTCGCCGCGCCTACCGCCTGCCGCCGGACGACTGGAGCTTCTGGGGCCGCCGGCTGCGCGCCCTGCTGCTGGTGCCCATTGCGCTCGTTCCCCTGTCCCTGGCTACGCTGGTAGTCGTCTTCGGCCACCAGATCGAGGCCTGGATGATTCAGAACTCCGACCACGAACTGCGCCACATCGTGCTCGTCTTCTGGCGCCTGGTGCGCTTCTCCATCGCGTTGGTCACCAGCATCTCAGTGCTCTGCGCTGTCTACCATTTCGGCACCAGGCGCAAGGAACACTGGCTGTGGGTCGCTCCCGGCGCAGTCACCGGAACGCTTCTCTGGTTTCCTTCCACCCTGGTCTTCGGCTGGTACGTGACCCGCATGGCCGACTACACCATGTTCTACGGCTCCTTTGGCGCCGGCATCGCCACTCTCATCTGGCTTTACATTACTGCGGTCAGTGTCCTGCTGGGTGCGGAGCTCAACGGCGCCCTTTTTCGGGAACGCCAGAGGCTGTTTTCCGTTTCCGGCTGATTCCATCTGGTTTTCGATGTCTGTGACAAGTCGCACCAATGATTGACAGTAGCCTGTCAGAAGATGGAGCCAGGCAGGCTTTGGTCCGACCCCCGTGTACAATGAAGCTGCCCACTGACCACTGACACTCTTTACCCAAATTAGCCTTGTTTTCTTGGAGCCCCCGCCAATGGCATTCGAACTAAGTCTGACCGATTCCCCATCGCAACGCCGAGCAAAGATTGTCGCTACTCTTGGGCCGGCCTCCAACACCGAGCCGGTCTTCCGCGAGTTGGTGCGCGCCGGCGTGGATGTGGTGCGCCTCAACTTCTCCCACGGCTCGCACGAGGAGAAGCTGGCCCTGATTCAGATGATCCGCAAAGTGAGCCGCGAGGAACGCAAGCCGCTTTGTATCATGGGCGATCTGCAGGGTCCCAAGATTCGCACCTCCAAGCTGAAGGATCACCAGGCAGTGCTACTCAAAGCCGGCCAGAAGCTCACCATCACTCCGCGCGATGTGCCCGGCACGGCCAACCTGGTGGGCACCACCTTCAAGACCCTGGCTGAAAACGTTGAGCAGGGTTCGCGCATCCTGCTCAACGACGGGCTCATCGAGTTGCGCGTCCACGAAGTGGATGGGGACGACGTGGTTTGCGACATCGTCAACGGCGGCATGCTGGGGGAAAACAAGGGCATCAATCTTCCCGGCATTCCAGTGCGCGTGCCCTCGCTAACCGACAAGGACTCTGCCGACCTTGAATTCGCGCTCAAAAACGGTGTGGACGCAATTGCCGTTTCGTTTGTTCGAACCGCCGAAGATGTGCGCCTGGTGCGCAATCGCGTCTCGGCGTACGGCAGTGAAACGTGGATTATCGCCAAGCTCGAAAAGCCGCAGGCCATCGAGCATCTTGACGCCATTCTCACGGTAGCCGACGGCATCATGGTGGCGCGCGGCGATCTCGGCGTGGAAGTCCCTCCGGAAAAGGTGCCAGCCATTCAGAAGCACATCATCCGCCGCGCTACGGAGTTCCGTAAGCCCGTCATCACGGCAACGCAGATGCTTGAATCGATGATTGACAATCCACGTCCGACGCGTGCCGAGGTTTCCGACGTCGCCAATGCGGTCTACGATGGCACCGACGCAGTCATGCTCTCCGGCGAGTCGGCCGTGGGCAAGTATCCCGTGGGGGCCGTTTCCATGATGGCCCGCATTGTGGCCGACGCCGAGCGGCACATCAAGGAGCAAAGCTACGACGAACCCCGCGAGCGGCGCAGCCATCTCTCCATTGCCGAGACCATCTGCGAAGCGACAGCGCACGCCGCCGACGACCTCGATCTGCGCGGCATTGCCCTGTTCACCGAGTCCGGCGTTACCGCCCGCCAGCTCTCGAAGTACCACCCCACCTCGCCCATCTTCGCGCTCAGCCCGATCGAGGTCACCATCAACCGCCTCAACCTGCTATGGGGCACCACGCCCATCCGCTGTCCCAAGGTCAACACCACCGAGGCGCTGGTCGACGTGGCCGAGAGCCTGCTCGAACAGGGTGGTTATGTGCGCCCGCGCGAGGTCATCGCCATCGTTGCCGGCACGCGCACCAAGTCCGGGTCGACGAACTTTCTGCGCCTGCACGTAATGGGCGAGCATAGCCTGGAAGGGGTGCGCTTCTTTGCCCACAAAGAAGAAGAGCCCGCCCCGCCCGCCGAAGAAGCTGCCCGGACCAAGCGCCCCGCGCCCAAGCCTGCCGCGGTGCCGGTAAAGAAAAAGTAGCAAATCAGGAGCACTCAACAGAAGCGCCACCCCGGCCAGAAGTGGCGTTTTTGTTGCGCTTCACAGATACTGCGTGCCCCATCCTTGCGCTCTTCTTCCCGGCGCAAGGGTGGGGAGCCACGCAGCCTGCGCGTTGATTACTTCGCCGCCAACTGCCGCAACACATATTGCAAAATTCCGCCGTGCTCGAAGTATTCGATCTC
>Ga0302320_10005261_pt1 | contig 29113 bp, 26 predicted proteins | sample Bog_T0_3_FD_202130 | JGI IMG/M metagenome (GOLD analysis project Ga0302320, IMG submission 202130) | Peat permafrost microbial communities from Stordalen Mire near Abisko, Sweden - Bog_T0_3 | ecosystem: Environmental > Terrestrial > Soil > Wetlands > Peat | place: Sweden: Abisko, Stordalen Mire...
CCGACAATAGAGATTAGGTAACCACCAGACCCAAGGCGGCGCATGCCCGGCTGAGTGGTTCGGGGCTGCCAAATGTCGCTTAAGCTTAAGATTGCTCTCTTTGTGCTTTGCGCGATTGGCGGGACCGTCCTGGCGATTTTCGGCTCGGTCATCTTCGTGACCGCTCAAAAGGGCCCACAAGAAAGCCAAGCCGGACTTGCCCACGCCCAGGTTGCCTTCGAATCGCTGGTGAATGAGCGAGAGACCCAACTCGCTGCCGATGCCCGGCTCATGACGGAAAGCGACGGGCTTGCTCGCGCACTGCGCACCCAAAGTCCAGAAGCCCTGCAGGCGATCTTGGCCCACCTCCGAGATGCGACCCCGAATATCGAACTCGTCGGATTGACCACGCCCAATGGCGCGTTCCTAGGCGGCGCCGGATCCCCAGAGCTGCTCCAAACGAACCAGGCCGAGACGCTATCGCAGTTGCGAAAGACCGGCGCACGTGGCAGCCCCGAGCAAGTCATCCTCATTCGGCAGCATCCCTACGTCTTCGTTTCTCAAGCAGCCCCCAACGGCGGCCGCATGATTCTCCTCAGCGACATCGGAAGTGCGACCCTTGGTGGCTTTGCCGCAAAGCAAGGCAGCGATATCTTGTTGGTCTCAAACGGCAAAGTCGTCGGTTCGAGCCTCGACTATCCCGGCGAAGACCCACCTGACGTCGATGACTTGACGACCGTCGATATCAACGGCGTCGACTACGCGGCCGAAGCCACCGATCTGGACGATTCCCACGGCAAGACCGGCATCTCGATGATCGCCCTCCACAAGACCCCTAGCCGGGCCGGACTCACCGAGGAACTGCTGGTGGCAATCATGATCATTCTCCTGATCGCCCTGCCAAGCGCCTACTATGCGTCTTCCCGGTTTTCGAAAGATCTGTTGAGCCCGCTCGAATCGCTTCGGGATGCCGCCAATCGTATGCGCAAGGGTTCATGGGTCGTTGACGAGGGAACGACGCGGAACGACGAGCTTGGCGAACTGCATACCGTCTTCGCCGAGATGAGCGCGAGCGTCAAGGACGCGCAGGAAAAACTCACGACCATCGCCCTTTCCGATCCAGCTACGGAATTGCTCAATCGCCGCGCGTTTGACGACCATCTTGAGAATCAGCTTGAGAAACCCGGTGGCTTTCTCATCGTCGATTTGGATCGATTCGCCGAGTTCAATCGCAAACTGGGTCTCCGTGAAGGCGAACAGGCGCTGGCGCGCATTGCCAAGCGCCTTAAACACAGCCTGGAAGGACTGCCTGCCGCCCGCTGGTCTAACGAGCATCTCGCGGTGTTTGTCCCCGGTACCGACGAAGACGCCCAAGACGTCGCCGTTCGCATTCGGCAGGCGGTCGAGGACGAATACCGCAAGGAAGAGTTCCGACTGACCGCCAGTGTGGGCTACGCCATGTTTCCCGAAGACGGGTCCGACATTGCGAGCCTGGCTTTGGCAGCCGAACTTGCCGCCACCACCGCCCAGCAAAAGGGACGGAACACGGTGGCGCGAGCTGAGCAGCGCATTGAGCACCCTGAAGCGCTCGCTCGCTTCCTCAATGTAGGAGATTTGTCGTCCATCTACGCCCTCATCGATCAGGTCGATGGGCGAGCCATGTTCACCGAAGGACATTCGCGTCGGGTTGCCCAGTTCGCACTTGAACTGGCCCGCTACCTGGCCCTTGATGAGCGCTTTATCGAAATCCTTCAGCGCACATGTCTTCTCCATGACGTCGGTCGGCTCGGTATTCCCGAGGAACTGCTCAACAACCCCAATCCACTCAGCGACGAGGAAAGAGAAATCATCGAGCGCATACCGGAGTTAGGTGAACGAGTGGTTCGACGCGTGCCTCACCTTGCCGACTGCATACCGGGCATCCGCCACAACCACGAGCGCTGGGATGGTCAAGGCTATCCCGACGGGCTCTCCGGGGAGCAGATACCCTACGTTGCCCGCTTCATCGCGATTGCCGACACCTTCGATGCGATGACCTGCGAGCGACCGCATCGAAAGGGTTTGCCACTGCAAATGGCCCTCAAGCTCATCGCGGCAGGTGGAAGCTCCCAGTTCGACCCTAACCTCGCCCGTGCCTTCGTGCGGCTAAAGAAGGAGCAGGGCTCCTCTGAGCAGTCGAGGACTCGCCGCGCTTCGTAGTTTCCGACCTCAAGGGTAACGGCTCAGTAACGCGAAACCCTGGGGACCGATGGCAAGGCTTCCGTTTTCGATTGCCGCAAACGCAGCAAGGTCCAGCGTCCCTCCATCCCCGTCATCCTTTAGTCGCAATCGCGCCGTTTCTGAGCCGCGATTGAACGCCGCCACTACTGTCTCATCTGGTGTATGCCGTTCGAAGGCCATGAGATCTGGCTTCGCGGCGCCCGTGAGGGGCCGATAAGCGCCACGTCGGAGGGCCGCCGAGCCCCTTCGGAAGGCGATGAGCCGACGATGGAATTCAAGCAGCTCGGTATCCCACGTGGAAGCATCCCAATTCATGCACCGTCGGCAGTCCGGATCCTCGCCTCCCACAAGGCCGATTTCCGATCCATAATAAAGAGCCGGGATACCGGGGTAGGCAAACTCAAGGGCCAACGCAGCCATCTGGACGGCGCGGTTGCCGTGCAAAATGGTGCCGAGCCTGGGCGTGTCATGGCTCTCAAGAAGGTTATACATCGCAGGAAGCGCGGCCGCCCTAACTTCCCCTCGAATCGTGGTCAGCTGTTCTTCGAACTCAACCGCTCCCTTGCTCTTGCCGAGAAAGAAGTCGAGTACCGCGCCTCGGAATCGGTAATTCGTGGCGCCGTCGAACTGGTCGCCCTCAAGCCAAGTGCCCGCCTCCGACCACACCTCGCCGAGAATGTAGGCATCGGGCCGCAATGTCTTCACCCTGGATCGAAATGCGCGCCAGAACTCTTGGCTGACCCGGTCAGCGACGTCCAGTCGCCATCCGTCAATGTCGGCAAAACGCATCCAGTATTCCACCGCATTAAGAAAGTAATTCCGCGCCTCCGGGGCGTCCAGGTTCAGCTTTGGCATGCGTCGGTCCTCGCCAAACACGGTATAGGTCGGCTGCGTAAGAACGAGGGGCAAGCGCGTTGGGAAATACCAGTGGCGAAACTCCGACCCGGGTCCCTTGTCGACAAGGTCTCCGAACGCAAAGAAGCCCATGCCGGTGTGCTGGAGCACGGCATCGAGCAGCACCCGGATACCACGCCGGTGACAAGACCGCACCAGGTGGCGCAGATCCTCATTCGAGCCAAACCTTGGGTCCACCAGCATGTAGTCGAAGGTGTCGTAACCGTGGTTTGAGCCTGACTTGAACACCGGGCCAAGATAAAGTGCGTTCACTCCCAGCCTGCTGAGGTAATCAAGCCGCCGTGTGATGCCCCGCAGTGTCCCGCCCGCCCTCGTCCAAAAGGTTGGCGGCGATCCCCAGTCCATGGTGGCAAAGGCTGGCCTTCCGAGCCGGGCAAACCGGTCAGGAAATATCTGATAGAACACCGCATCGTGCACCCAGTCGGGCGGGTCCTCATCGTGCGGCTGGTTGACCATCTTAGAAAAGGTCGAAGGGAGTTCGATGAACTCCCCTCGCCAATGGACAGTATTCTCCCATAGATGGTCTTCCTCGGTATCGACAGCCTCGCAACTCACGGATTCAGTCCCCTTAAAGGCAAAACCATCGGCGTTCTATGCAACCAGGCATCGGTAACGTCCCGACTTGAGCATTTGCTCGACCTGCTCCTGCCCCTCCACCAATCGGGGTTCCTAAAGGTCCAAGTCGTCTTTGGACCCCAGCATGGATTGAGGGCCCACACCGAAGACAACATGATTGAATGGGAGGGCTTCGAGGATGCCCAGCGGGGTTGGCGAGTTTGCTCTCTCTATGGCGCAGTGCGCAAGCCGACGCCGGAGATGCTCAAAGGGGTCGAAGTGCTGGTCGTTGACCTGCAGGATGTCGGCGCGCGCTACTACACCTTCGTATGGACAGTGGCCCTCTGCATGGAGGCCTGCGCTGAACTGGGCATCTCGATGTGGATTCTGGATCGTCCCAACCCCCTTGGCGGACTCATCGTGGAGGGTCCCTTCGCTGACCCCGAGTTCGCCAGTTTCGTTGGCCTACACCCGATTCTCGCGCGGCATGGCCTGACCATCGGCGAGCTCGCACGATGGCTTTGCGAGGCTTACATTCCAAAGGCCCGCGTGTCGGTCATCAAGTGCCGAGGTTGGAAGCGCAAGATGCAGTTTCCCGCCACGGGTCTGCGTTGGCTGCCGCCGTCGCCAAACATGCCGAGCCACGAAACCGCAATGGTCTATCCCGGAGCTTGCCTTGTGGAGGGAACAAACCTCTCTGAAGGGCGGGGCACCACCCGACCCTTTGAGATCATTGGCGCCCCGTGGCTGAACTCGGATGCATTTGCTGCCGACCTCAAGTCCATAGGCCTTCCGGGCGTTCGATTCATCCCTTGGGATTTCCAACCCACCGCAAGGAAGTTTGCTGGCCAGATCTGTGGAGGCGTGTTTGTCAAGGTCACCGACCCCTTGGCCTTCCGCCCCATCTGGACGTATGCGTCGATCATCCTCTCGGCAAAGTGTCTTGCCCCCAGCAGGTTCCAATGGAGCGAACCGCCCTACGAATATGAAACGGAGCGACTCCCGATTGATATACTCGCGGGAAGCAGTCGCCTTCGATCCATGGTCGACGAGGGGCGATCTCCCGAATGGATAGGTGCATGGCTAAGGGATGAGGCCGCCGAACATTCGACAAAGCCCTCATGGCTCTACAGTCAAGGCCTCGGTTAGGCGAGCGTAGAATAGGGCATGGCCTCAGGACCCGGTTTAAGGGCGCTCGCCGCAAGAGTCGCATGGTTTGTCGCGGTTTGTCCCCTATCAATGATCGCACGCGGCGAGGGCCCCAACCCATGGGATGGAACCTTTTCTTCGAACCGCTGCACGGTGACACGGGCAGGCAATGCCATCAAAGCGACCTTTCTGCCGACCGCGTGGCCCAACTTTGGCTGCGCCCTCGCCGCAGCTCAAGATTGGTCTGGAGCAGCGCTCACTTTCCACGTCGCAAACCCCGGTTCGGAGCCAGTCCACTTCAACGTTCGGATTGACGACGATGCCTCCGCCGATGGCGCACACCATTGCGACACGTTCAGCGGGATTGCTGAGCCGGGCCCAGAGGAGACCTATGTGTGCGCCCTTCGGGAAGACCCTATGGATTACGGCATGCGTCGTTTGCCACCGAGTCCAATCGGGACGGACCTATCCGGATCGGCATCGGTCCAGGCCGATCACATTGTGCGATGGCAGATCTTCTTAGCTTCGCCGGTGACGCCAACGACCCTGATGGTTAGCGATATTAAAGTGCAGCCGGCAGGGTATCTCGACCTAAAGGGAATTCTTGATGGGTTTGGCCAGTTCACCCGGGCGACTTGGCCAGGAAAGGTCACGAGCGCCGACGATCTGCGGGCGTCATCCGGAGAGGACCGCGTTTGGACCCCAAGGCCCGGCTTCGATCCCTATGGCGGGTGGTTGTCGGGCCCGCCCCAGTCGGCAACCGGGCGATTTCGAACTCAAAGGGTGGACGGAAAGTGGTGGTTGGTGACCCCGGAAGGCCACCTTTTCTTCTCGATCGGCTGCGACTGTGTCGCCTATTCCGATCCAACGATTGTCACTGGCCGCGAAGCGATGTTTGCTGGCCTGCCGAGCCCGGGAGACCCCCTCGCCGTCTTCTACGGCAAAGAATGGTGGGCCCTGCGGGGGCCGATGGCCGGCAAACAGACCGAGACCTACGACTTCTTCGGGGCGAATCGGCAGTTAAAGTACGGCGACGATTGGAAAGTGATCTCCACGGCCGTGGGCGAAAATCGCCTTCACGCCTGGGGCTTCAACACCGTTGGCAACTGGTCCAACACCGACGTCAAAGTATTGAGAAAGATCCCGTACGTTGCCACCGTCTCAGTTGGCGGAGCCCACTCGATTGCGACAGGCTCGGACTACTGGGGCCCGATGCCTGACGTTTTTGACCCCACCTATCCGGCCATGGTGGCCAAAACACTTCAGGATCAGAACTTCGCTATCGGCGACCCGTGGTGCATCGGATGGTTTATCGACAACGAGTTGAGTTGGGCGGGAAGCGCTGGAACCAACGAAGAGGCGGGGCGATTTGGACTGGCCTATGGAGCACTTGTCCTTGGCGCCGAGGCGCCCGCCAAGCAAGAGCTCTTGCGCGAGCTTAAGGCGAAGTACTTGACTATCGACGCCCTAAACACTCAGTGGGGCACCAGCTTCCCATCATGGGAGGTCTTGGCGGGCCCTGTTCCGACCCTTGGCGGACAGCCCAAGAACCGCCGAGACGACTTGATCGTCTTTTGTCGCGCCTATGCGAATCGCTACTTCAGCACAATGCGCAGAGCGGTGCGCGAGGCGGACCCCCACGCTTTGTATCTGGGGTGTCGGTTCGCCGGGGGGACAACGCCAGACGCCGCTCAAGCGGCCGCCCAATACTGCGACGTGATTTCCTACAACATCTACCGCCGGAGCATCGATGAGGTGAATTGGGCCGACGTGGCGAAATTGGGCAAGCCGCTGATCATCGGCGAATTCCACTTCGGGGCGACCGACCGGGGAATGTTCCACCCAGGGCTTGGGCCCACCGCCAACCAGGCCGCCAGAGCACAGGCCTACGTCGCCTACGTACAATCGGTGGTGACCAATCCACTCTTCGTGGGCTGCCACTGGTTCCAGTATCTGGATGAGCCGACCCTTGGCCGCGTCCTTGACGGCGAGAACTACAACATTGGTCTGGTGAGTGTCGCCGACGTTCCGTACCCCGAGTTGGTGAATGCGGCATCCGCGATCAATCAGCAGGTCTACACGTTGAGAGAAGCCAGCTCCGACTAGCTTCGGCGTTGGCCGTAAAGGTAGAGGATCACACCCAGAATCACGAGCCCCAGAAGGACTGCGATAAGCACCTTCCAGACACTGATGGGCGCCTCGCCCTGCACTTCGCCGCTTCGCCCATTCACGACGATTCGGTAGGCCTTGCCTCGGTATTGAAAACCTCCGACGTAAATCGGAAGCAGGATGTGTTTGAAGGTCACATCGAAATACTGCGTGTTCTTCGAGAGGATCTGCTGCTCATCGCCCCCGATGTCGACCCGAATCGCACCATCGATCGTCGCCGACATCACCTGCTGAGCGTCGGTAAACCCGTTGTTCAGATCTACGTCGTAGCGCATGGTCTGGAAGCCCATCAGCCACTTGGGGTCATAGGGCACAAGGTCTACCAGGTCCCATTCATGCAATCGGCGAGCCTGTTCTTGGGGCAGAGAAGCGCTGGCGAGTACGAGAACATCTTCGAAAGGAACCTCCACGGTGCCAGCGGCAGGGTACCAGTTGATGCGGCGTTCGGTGCGGGTCCGGGTGACGGCGTTGCCGTTCGCATCGGTATCAGTGTATTCGACCTCCACGTAGTACGCCTCCCCACGCATGCCGGAGTATTGGGTCTGCGTGTCGCAGTTGAAGGTCCAGTACGGGATGTACATGCCGCGCAAACGACCATCTTTGAGCGCCATGGCTTTCAGGTCGTTGGGCGCCCAGAAACGGGTGCCCAACCACTCGCCCAACTTGCCACGACCATCTTGCTCACGCAAAACGAACGGGAGCACCCCATTAGCGGGAATGCGATGGTCGAGATTCACCGGCACAATGACGCGGGAACCACAAAACGGACAGTCCTTGGTTTCTTGATTCGCCGGCACCGAGTATTGGGCGCCGCACGTGTCGCAACGAACGGAGGCATCGGTCTCCAGGGTCACATCGAGGGTCGCCCGATCCAAGTAGGCCTGGTATGGCAGCTCCTGGACCTTCCCGGCAGGAGGTGCGATCGCCTGTTCGAACCCGCAATAGGGGCACTTCATGTGGGTCGTGCCAGGTTGATACTGAAGCTGTGCGCCGCACTGGGCGCAGGGAAACCGCCCCACATCACTGACTGTGTCCGCCATCAGCCACTAGTATAGCGACTGCCCCGAAAATGAGCGAGACCGAAAAGGCTTTGTCGTAGGAACAACTCTCAGGGGGAGAAACCAATACTGGCGCCCAACCAGTTACAATGAAGGAACGATGGCGGTTGGACGGGTTCTTCTGTGTCTTCACTCGCACATGCCGTACGTCCTTTCGCACGGGAAGAGTCCGCATGGCACAGACTGGATCAATGAGTCGGCAGCCGAATGCTATGTGCCGATCCTCCATGTTCTGGACCGGCTGACCAACGAGGGAATCGCCCCCCGCTGGACGATGAGCCTGACTCCCATCTTGGTTGAGCAGCTAAGCGACGAATCTTTCAAGCACGACTTCGAGAGCTACTGCCTAGCGAAAATTGAAGCTGCCGAAGGCGATCTGAAGCGATTTGATGCGGAGGGCCCCCTCTGGATGACCGGCCTCGCCGCCCTCTGGCACCGACTCTATTCCCGCACGCTGAGTCAGTTCAGAAATCGCTGGAATCGTGACCTGGTCGCCGCATTTCGACACTTTCAGGACATCGGCGCAATCGAAATCATCACGTCGGGCGCAACCCATGGCTACCTTCCCTTGCTCGGAACCGATGAGAGCTGCCGGGCCCAACTCAAACTGGGCGTCCAAACTTATGAACGACACTTTGGCCGGAAGCCTCGAGGCGTCTGGCTCCCGGAGTGCGCCTACCGTCCGGCCTATGCTTGGAAGTCGCCCGCGAACGACCAGGAGGTCCCCTGGATGCGCAAGGGCGTTGAAGAATTGCTTGCCGAATGCGGGCTTGAATACTTCTTCGTGGACAGCCATATGATCCGGGGAGGGGATCCCCTGGGCACTTATAGCGACAAGTTTCCCCAGTTGGCCGAGCTGTTTGCGCGCAGCAGCCGCTACTTTACCAAGCCCACCGAATTCCGCCACGAATACGAGCATTATGCCCTCCACAATGGAGTCACCTGCTTCGCAAGGGACCCGGAGACCACGGTCAAAGTGTGGTCGGGTGATCATGGCTACCCGGGTGACGAGCATTATCTAGAATTCCACAAGCAGCTTTATCCAGGTCGCCTCCGCTATTGGCGCATCAGCCAAGAGAAGCAGGACCTTGGGGCCAAAGCGCCTTACGATCCCTACGCAGCCTTCGATCGCATTGCTGGCCACGCCGCAGATATGGCGTCGACTCTCAAGGGCGCTCTTGCCTATTATCGCGGGCTCGCCGATCGGGAAGGAACGTTGGTCGCGATGTACGACACCGAGCTGTTTGGCCATTGGTGGTGGGAGGGTCCTCAATTCCTATACGAACTCGCAAAGGCGCTGCATGCCGACGGCCAGGTCACGCCGGTCACCGGCTCCGATGTGCTTGACACCGATCCACCCGCGCACAAAATCGCCCTACCAGAGGGGTCCTGGGGTGAGGGCGGCTACCACTATGTCTGGCTGAACGAGGACAACATGTGGACGTGGAAGGCACTCTATCCAGCCGAGAGGCGTATGAGAACGATGGCCCAGTCCATGGGGAAGGGGCCAGCCGCCAAGATTGTTCAACAGGCGGGCCGCGAACTTCTACTTGCCGAGAGTTCAGACTGGCAGTTTCAAATTTCGACCAAGGCGGCAAAGGACTACGCTGAAGTACGGTTTGCCGATCACATTAAGCGTTTCAATCTGCTGGCCGATCTCGCCGAGCAAGTACATCGAGGCCAAAAAATGACGACCGACGACCGAGTCTTCTTGGAGGAATGCCAGCAAAAGGACGCTGCCTTTCCTGACCTTGACGTGACGCTTTGGGCTCCACTGGCAAGCGAGGCAGAATCCAAGTGAATCGCTTTTTGGGAACACTTATTTTTGGCATAGTTGGCTTCATTGCCGTTCCTTTGGCCAACGCCTCACCAGTCCCACTCACCGCCGAGTCGGTCGCCGCCCGAGCCGATACGGTCATGGCCAGCCTTAAGAACACCCGCTGCGACATCGCCATCCAAGGCAGATACGGTGAGTGGCAGAATTTGGCCATTCAGGAGCAAATCAAGATCAAGGACCTTCACACCTATTGGGTCCAATATGCGATTTACACAAAGGGACGGCACTTCTCTGCCTATCAGGTGTCGAACGGCCACACGAAGATGCGTAACGATCCAACGATCGGCGTTCGAAAGCTCGGATCATCTCTCACCCAAGGCCAACTTCCGAGCCTGAGCCAGCTTCCCGAGTTGTGGTGGCGAACCAATCCTCAACTCTTTCTTGATGCTTGGATTGAGAATCGGCCCACCTTCAGCAAGGTGATCACGGCGTTTCGCCAGGCTCATTTCGACGTCAAGTGCACGCAAACGCGAACGAAGCAGCTTGGGCACCAATTTGTCGATGATGTGGTGACCATCACGCGACCTGCCTATCAACTGGCGACCCGGGGACCCGCAAAGACCGTGATCGTTTTTGATGATGGACGAGGCTTGCCAGTGTCCGTCGTAGTGGAAGGCGAAACACCCAAGAAAGACGCCACCATTCTCCAGCTCAGGGCCTTCTGGGCATTTCGCCAGCACTTCTCCGATCTCACTTTCAGCCAACTCAAGCCAACAGCGGATACGGGCGGCTAGACAGAAGTTGCGCGTTCGTGATGGCATGAGGCGCGACTTGGTGTAGGCTGAATGCTATGTCCGTTGACCTTGACGCATTCAAGAAGAACTATTTGGTTGTTGGGCTTTCGGATGACGCCGTTAAGGAAATCTCGGCCTTGGCGACTGTCCAGACCTTCTTTGCCGGTGACGATGTGATTCGGCAGAGTGCCAAGGAAAGCGACCTCTTCGTGATTTTGGCCGGCCGTGTCAACGTTCTCACGGCAGCGGGCGAGAAGCTCGCCGAGATTGGTCCCGGCGGCGTGCTTGGTGAGATTGCCCTCGTGGATGACCAGCCTCGGTCCGCCAATGCGGTCGCCATTGGTCAGGTTCAGGCGGCCAAGATACCGGCCCAAGCCCTGCGGGCGCTGATGAACGCCAAACGCGACATGGGCTTCGTGGTGCTTGCGAATATCGCCCGCGTGCTCTGCCAGCGATTGCGTGGAGCAAGCATCCGCCTTGACCACCTTATGAGCGCCGACGGCTGGAAAAACGCGCTCTAGACGAGCTTGCGAAACTGGTGTTTGCCAACCTTCAGTACCTTGCCGCTGAGTTCGGCACGGGCCACCGCTACTGCGGGGTTGGGAAGCTTTTCTCCGTCAAGGGAAACTGCCCCCGCTTCCATCAAGCGCTTGGCGTCTCCGCGACTCTTGGATAAGCCGAGTTCCACCAACAGGCTGGGGATGTTGACGCCTCCGTTCTCAACGACCGAATCCGGGATTGCGACTTCCTCGGCATCCACTGGCTGCTTGCGCTGGCTGAAGGTCTCTACAAAATGCTGATCCTCCGCCTCCGCCGTGGCCGCCCCATGGTAAAGCTCAACGATCGCCTTGGCAAGACGCCGTTTGACGTCGCGCGGATTCGACCGTCCAGCAGCCGCCTCGGCCAGCCAATCTTTGTATTCGGCGATCTCGACGTCAGTAGCAAGCTCAAAGTAGTTATCCATCAGGTCATCCGGAATCGACATCGTCTTTCCGTAAATGTCTCTGGGATCCTCATTGATGGCGATGTAGTTGCCCAACGACTGGGACATCTTCTCCTTGCCATCGGTGCCGACCAGCAGCGGGCATAAAACGACGACCTGCGGGTCCTGGCCGTATTGCTCCATCAACGTTCGACCGACAAGATTGTTGAACTTCTGATCGTTGCCGCCGATCTCGACGTCAGCGACAATTTCAACGGAATCAAAGCCTTGGCAAAGGGGATAGAGGATTTCATGCATGCCCACCGGGCGGCCTTCAGCGAGGCGGTTGGTAAAGTCGTCCCGTTCGAGAATCCGCGCAACCGTGTAGCGAGAAGCGAGTTTGATCACCTCGGCAAAACCCATCTTCCCGAGCCAGTCGCCATTGAAGTAAATCTCGGTTTTCTCAGGAATCAGGATGCGATACAACTCCTTCTTGACCGACTCCACGTTGTCCATGACCTGCTCACGTGTGAGTTGGGGACGGGTTTTGCTCTTGCCACTGGGGTCACCAATCTGAGCGGTGAAATCCCCGACAATAATGCACCCTGTGTGCCCAAGGCGCTGAAAGTCGCGAATCTTGCGAAGCACCACGGCCCATCCGAGGGTCACGCCCTTCGCGGTGGGGTCCAGCCCAAGTTTGACGCGCAAGGGTCGGCCCTGCTTGAGCTTGGCCGCTAAATCGGCTTCCGAGATGATCTCCGTCGTGCCTCGGCGCAGGACGGCCAGTTGTTCATCAATGGTCATGCAGCCAGAGTTTACTCGCGGCGTCCATTTCGCCTGGCCCGGGCTAGTTCATCTGAAACTCAGGGCTCGCAAAGATCAATCGGGTGGCCGAGGCAAGGCCGTCGATTTGACTTGGACCGAAGGGGCTATCCTTGAGCCCTGATTGCGCTGCCTCGGCGACGATGTCAAGCTTGGATTGCGACAAGGGAACGTCAAAGACGGAGGCGAGTTTGGCGGCGACGCCCGAGGGCGAGGTCTCCGTTTGGAAGAGTTTCTCGACCTGGTACCGAACGGGGAGGGTCGCATGACCGGGAATGCGATGTCCAAAAAGGCCATCGGCCCACGAAATCCGCGCCATCATCGTGGCCGTGGTGATCCAAGATGCCCCTTGATCCCATCCCGCAACGTCTGGAGGATACAGGAGTTGCATCCCCATGCCCTTCATTGCGTTGGCGGCGTTAACGGCGATGCCGAACCGGGCCCGAGGGTGTGCAGGATCGGCACTAGCCGGAATCATGCCACCTATCCCTAATTGCCGCGCCGTGCCAATAACGACATCCACCGGGGTCTTGAAAATGGCGCGCTCGGCCCGATCGGAGTAAAACTCGGGGGCGCTGATGATCCCGGTGATGAGCGCCTTCAATTCCAGGTTTTCGCCACGAAATCGGTCAGCGAGGCGGCTGATCACTTCCGGCTCAGGGTCGGGATAGGCAAAGAAGACCCAGAATTTGTGGGCGAGAAACTCAGGGAGCTTGGGACTATCGCAAAGGATGTCCAAGATGTCGTCACCATCGAAGTTGCCCTGACGTCCCATGAAGGTCTTTGGACCGCCATCGTGAAGCCCGTCACGAAAGACAAACCGTCGGTAGCGCTGGGTCACCTCGTCCCTTTCGAGGGCATTGGGGCCTCGGGCGCCCCAACCGGTGTAGGCTCGAGCTGACTCTTGGACATCTTTTTCGGTGTAGTTGCCGATGCCCAGCGTGAATAACTCCATGACCTCACGAGCAAAGTTTTCGTTGGGTTTGCCCTTGACATTGAACTCATTGTCCAGCCAGAAGAGCATGGCGGGGTCCTTGCTTACCGCGTGCAGCATGTCACGGAAGTTGCCGGTCGCGTACTGCCGAAGCAATTGGTTCTGCTGAAGCATGTCCAGTGGCAGATTCACTTTCTGGGCGCTTGTTGCGAAGTGGTTGTGCCAGAAGACCGTCATCTTCTCCTCAAGGGGCCGCTGCGTCTGCAACATGCGAGTGATCCACCAAGCAGAAACAAGCTGCATGGGGACCTCCTGAGGGCGCTGGGGGTTCTTGGTGTCTACAACGAGGTCTGCGACGCCTAGGTTGAACGTGTCCTCAGTGCGCTCGTAGTTGACCAAGCGATCAACGGCGCCGTCAATCCCGCCCGATGCAAGATACTCATCTAACTCGGATTCGCTCGCACCGAGGCCGAATCGACGAAGCAGGTGCGCACACTTTAGCCGGTCATTGGAAAGCGACATGACCGTGTAGACGAACAAGGGCTCATTCCGTTCTGGTTCGAACGCACTAAAAAAGGGGCCGACTCTGACGAGCCGTCCCCCTTTTATCCCTCGTAATCTTGCGCTGTCCTGTTTACGCGTCCTTTGCAGCGGAAGCGTTGTAATCCTTCTCGCTCACGAATTTGAACAATTGAGTGCCCTCATAATTGGCAGTCAGCGCGTATCGAACCTGCTCCCCAGATTTGGTCTTTCGAACCATCTTCTTCTTGCGGATATCGGAATCCGGCACTTCGACGTGCGAGCGGGTCTTTAGATTGTAGAACTTCATTCGTCCTCCTCTTTCTGGGCCAGGTTATTTCACCGGCGACCAAATTCAACGCTCCAATCATATCACATTGTCAAGTTCAAAGGAAGCAATAAAAAAAGCTAAACAAGCGAAAAGTGCGTTATGATTAACAAGAAATGTGCAATTGCCGCACGGGCAAATTGTTCTACACTTCTATTGTCCTCTGCGGCTCTGTTGAGCCGACGACGCTCTAGTAGCGATCTCTACACTTAGAAAGATGAAAGAAAGAAGAACCAAACAATCCAGAGCCGCTCTCGACTACGCCTCGCTTGAGGAGGCGCGCCTTTACGAAGAGCACGCTTTGACGGAACTGCGAAATGCAGGGTTCCGCATCACCATGCCCCGTGTCCAAGTCATTCGTGCTTTGGCGGACACACGGACCGCGCTCAGCGCCTATGCCATCCACGAGAAAATCATCGGCCAGGGTGGCAAGATCGATGTTGTCAGCGTCTATCGAATCCTTTCGACACTGCAAGAGGTGGGCCTGATCCATCACATCGGAATCGTCGATGGCTACTTCCCGTCTCGAACCACGGATCCCCACTCCCGTCGTTCGCAAGTCATCGCCTGTGAGAAATGCAAGGAAGTACAGGAAATGGCCATGTCCCCCGAAGTTGCGCAGGCGCTCGAAGCGCAAGCCAAGGCCGGAAACTTTGCGTTGAGCTCCATCAAGGTGGAACTCTCCGCTTCTACTTGCCCTCAGTGCAAGAAGAGCCGATAAGGACGTCGCCGCAAAGGAATGGCCGGATTCCATCCAATGGAATCCGGCCATTTTTCTTTGTCTCCAGGGACTCCTAGCGGAAAGAAACGTCAGCAGATTCAGAGACAACCGATCCGTCTCCGTACGTCGAAAAGACCACGTGGCTGCTGTCGCCCCATTTGACCGCCTTCATGGCGTTCACTAGATCGGTGGCGGTTTTCACTGTCACACTTCCGAGCTTCGTGACTACCGTTCCTGGGCGCATTCCGAGCGAGTCCGCAATCGAATCCGGTTCCACAGCGGTAACCAAGGCCCCCTGAACGCCTTCGGGGATGTGCAACTGAGCCCGATTGTCCGCGGTCAGGTCCCCAACGGTGACTCCAAGGTGAGCCGGCTGACCGATCGTTCGATCTGCATGAGTCTGCGATCCGCCGTCTGGAACCATCGAATGGAAGAACTGACGGAATCCATCCGGAGGGACGGTGGACCCATCGGGGTTATCAAACAGCTTGCGGAGTTGATCCTCGTTGGGCATGTGTCCTTGGCCGTCCGGAGCCGGCGCCGCGGCGGGAGTCTGCTTTTCAAGGCTCGCAATGTCAACGAGCTTGATCTTCGTCGCCCCCTCAACGCCGCCTCGAAGGTATTTGATATCCACCGTCGAGCCAGGAGCATACTGGAGCATCGTGTTGCGGAGGTCGGCTTCATCGGTTACCGGCGTCGACCCGACTTGAGTAACGACATCGCCCTTTTGCAGACCGGCGGTAGCCGCCGGCCCGTTGCTTTGCACGTCTTGAATGTAGGCTCCGGAACTCGCTTTAAGGCTGCTCTTGAGGTATTCGGGAATGTCCGATGGGTAGAAGCCCATCGCCGACCGCCGAACCGGCTGCCCGGCAATCAGTTTCTCCGCAATCAGCCGCGCTTCATTGGCGGGAATCGCAAATCCGATCCCGTTGCTGCCTCCAGACTGACTGTAGATCGTGGTGTTGATCCCAATGATGTTGCCGTTCATGTCGATGAGCGGTCCGCCACTGTTCCCACGATTGATGGCCGCATCGGTCTGGATCAGTGAGGTGTATTTTCGCTCGGTGCCCGTGCGTTCGTCGGTAATCTCATTTGAACGACCCACCGCGCTCACATGCCCGAAAGTCACCGAGAACGGGAGATTGAATGGGGCGCCAATCGCCATCGCCAACTGTCCAGGCTTGACTTGGTCACTGTCCGCAAAGGCGAGGGAGGGTAGATCCTTTGCATTGATGTGGACGACGGCTAAGTCGCCATCGGGGGCGCGATGAACCTCGCCATCGAAGGTGCGACCGTCTTTTAGAGTCACACGCACCTTATCGAAACCGGCGACCACATGGTCGTTCGTGAGGATGTAGCCGTCGGGCCGAATGATCACGCCTGAACCAGCGGCCTCTTGGGCCTCGTCAAGCATCAAATTTCGGGGCTGGCTCGGGTCGTGGGTGGGATTTGAGGTCGCAATGTATACGACCGCCGGCAAGGCGAATCCCGCCAGATCACTTGTGGCTTCGTCGACGGCCTTGAGACTCATTGGGATCTCCACCTTCGATACGTCGTTGGATGCCACCGGAAGAGCCTGAACGGGACGAGAAAGGCTGTTAGTGCCGAGCTCTGGCCCGCGTACTGCGAGCCCGTAGCCAAGGCCTCCCACGACGACTCCGCTAAGAATGGTCCAAAGGACCGGCTGGGTCAAAAGTCTGCTTTTCATATCGGTTGGAACAACAAGTTTAAGATGTCTGCGGACCTTGTCAGGTTCGCTGTTTCATTGATTTCGAACAATTGAATTTGGCAAGTTGGTTCCTGCCGCAGCCCCCGAAAGTGTCGCCTGGGCAGAAAGGCCTTTCAGCGATTCGGCGAGAAACGCCTTGAGAACCTCTAGCCGCACCTTGTGTGAAACATCGGCCAGAACGAGAAACCGCAAAGACTGTCCGTCCGCCCAAACCGCGTCCGCCCCGACCGGGGGCGCCTCTCCCGGTGCAGGTCGCCATTCGTAGACGCTGCCACGCACGATTCCATCGGAAAAGCGAACGGCGAGCGAACCGGGGTCTTTGCAGATCGGTTCGGTGCCCAGGGGGATAAACCCAAGCGGCAGAACCGTTGGAACCACCGGCCGAAAACTAGCGGGACGGCGGGTGATGTCGTCATAGTCGTAGGAAATCTGCAGTGCCTCGGGAATCCGCACATTCGCCGTGGGCTCCTCAATGACATTGGGATACGAGATCGCAAGCGTGTCAAAGCTCACCGTACTGTGTCCCGAACTGTCCGTCGTCTCAAGGCGAAGCAGATAACCTGTAGCCGAGTCAATAAAAAAGCGCCTTGCCGGCAGCCCGGGATGACGAGGCGAGGCACACACAACCGTTGTCTTCCGCCCGGCGACTTCGACGGTGGACCCTGATGCGAGCGTATAGTTAGCCTCGGCCAGAGATATTAGGGAGGGCAGAGAGAACTCGCTACCAAGAAGGCTGTGACGGTGTGACACGGTCACCACCACCCTGCGCTCGTCAGGCGAGTACTTGGCGCAGTGAACGCCATCGTCCACAAATTCTGTGCCTTCGTCTTCAATCGGAGCGATCACCGTGATGCGCGACTTCCCTGAGGCGGTCTGCTCAACCTTCACTTGACGGCGTTCCCTTCCGTCGGCCAGTTTCTGGGACACGATGGCGCGCACATTCACATGCTGGGTTCGCTGCATGCATTTCAGCAGCAGTGCTTTAGCACTCGGATCCAACGCGGCCAAACCTAGACCGCAAAGTGAGGTTGCCAATGCGAGAAATATCGACCTAACGAGTTTCATTGTTGGATGCCATGGCCGAATCCACTCCGCCAAGGGGATCAGCCGACGTATAGGCAGAAGCATCGCTATTGATTTCGGTGGCAACCGTCTCGCCCGACGTAGCTTGTCGATGGGCCGCGCCGACCACGCCACCGAGCACGGCGGCCGCTGCCGCCATGCCGGCGATGATAGGCAAATACCAGGATCGAGGCCGCTGCCGAGCCGCCGTTTGGACCCGGATGTGAGTCATGATCCGATCATCTAGATTCGCCGCAGGCTCAACACTCCGATAATCGCGCAACCTGCGCTTGAGCAGCCTGAGCTCCTGTTCCTCTTTTGCGCACACTGGACAGTTGAGCAGGTGGCACCGCACGTTCAACATATCGCCGCCTGCCATTTCGCCATCAATGAATGCACCAAGCCAATTCTGGACATGCCTACAGTTCATTTGATACCTCCCGAAACAGGGAAGGGCAGGACTGGGTCAGGTGCTCCCTAAGCTGGCGTCTCCCCCGATGAATTCTTGATCGAACTGTACCGACTGATGTTCCCATAATCTCCGCGATTTCTTCGTAGGCCATCTCATCAACATCGGCCAAAATCACCGCCATCCGGAAATCCGGATTCAGCGACATGAGCGCGTTTTGAACCGGCTCATCCATGGACCGCTCCAGCATCAAATGATCGGGCGAAGGACGTGAATCCGCAATTTCCCAACTTGCTGCGCGATCGGACCCAGTTTGGTCAAGGCTAGTCGTCCGAATCCGGCCCTTACGCCGAAGACTGTCGACGTAATTGTTGGTCATGATCCGATAAATCCAACTAGCAAAGGGCAGTGCGTGATCGTAGCGGTGAAAGAACCTGAAGGCCCGCAGATAGGTTTCCTGTACGAGGTCTTCAGCCTCCGTAACGTTTCCCGTAAGGCGGTATGCGAGCCCGTACGCCTGCTTGTGGGTCTTCTTCAAAAGTTGCTCGAAGTCCCCGTCTGATGATCCGGCGGGCGATTGGGTTGATGTCAGCGCGCACTGCATGACGATATTGTTCCTTACGCCGGTGCGAAGCGAGGTGGTTCCCCGACATCAAATGTGGACAATAAGTGATAGACAGAGGCCCTTAAGCGGCCTGTTCGCCATCCGTTGAGTCCGTCACGCTACTGTCAAGGTCCTGAATCGCCGAATTTGCTGCACCGTAACGACCGCCGGCCATGAGCCGATTCCAGAATTCGTCAGCCACGAGTGGCTTTGAAAACAAGAAGCCCTGACCGGTGGCGCAGCCAAGTTGCCCCACATAGGCCAACTGGAAGAAGTTTTCGACACCTTCGCTCGTGACATCCATTTTCAAACTCCGCGATAGAGCCATGATCGCCTCAACAATGGCGCGGGCTTCTGCCTCTTCTTCGACGCGCCTAATGAAGGCGCGATCGATCTTCAGAGTGTCAACTGGAAAGGTGCTGAGTGTGGCGAGCGACGAATAGCCGGTGCCGAAGTCATCGAGCGCCAACTTCACTCCAAGCTCCTTGAGGCTCATCAATTTGGGGACCGCATCGTGGTCCGACATAAGCACGGTTTCGGTGATCTCGAGCTTCAGGCAATCGGGCTTCAACTCCGTTCGGGTGAGAATTTCTTGGACTCTGGCGACTACATCCTTGCGTTGAACCTGTTTCCCGGAAAGGTTGACGCTCATGGTGAGCGTCTCCGAGCCGAGGGCCGTATGCCACTCCTTCATTTGGCGGCAGGCCGTTTCCAGGACCCAATATCCAATGGGGATGATGACCCCTATTTCTTCGGCAATCTGGATGAAGCGGGTCGGCGATATCCTGCCTCGCGTTGGATGGTCCCATCTTGCAAGCGCCTCGCAGCCAATGATTTTGCCGGTCTTAATGGAAACAAGCGGCTGGTACATGACCGAGAGTTCGTTGTTCTCCAGCGCGCGCCGAAGCTGGGTCTCCAGTTCGAGCCTCTCAGTCGCGTGGTCGTTCATTCGCTCATCGTAGAGCACAAAGCAAGATTTGCCGCTCGACTTGGCGTAATACATCGCGGCGTCGGCATTCTTGAGAAGGGTAGCCGAAGGCAATCCGGGATCTGCGGTAAAAGCGATGCCGATGCTTGTCGAGGCGAATGCCTCCCGCTTCGTCAAGAAGACCGGAGTCTGGAGATCTTCAAGAATCCTTGCCGCGACCTTGCGCGCGTCATCCACGCTGGGAAGATCTTCAAGAAGGATTGCGAACTCGTCACCTCCGAGTCGCGCAATGGTGTCCCCGGGACGGGCGTGAAGGCAAAGGCGAACCGCAATATTGCGCAGCAGTTCATCACCGGATTCATGCCCCAGGCTGTCGTTGACCAGCTTGAAATTGTCAAGATCAAGCACAAGCACGGCGGTGCCCTGTCGATTGCGCTTCGACTTTGCGAGGGCCAGTTCGATTCGGTCCACAAATAGGGCGCGATTCGGAAGACCCGTGAGATGGTCGTGAAACGACCGATGTTTCATCTCGTTGGTGCGCTCAAGCATCTCCAACGACGACACTTCGAGCGCCCGTTCGAGTCGAGCCAAGTCTTCATCCGAGTTGGCATAGGTTCGCGAAACAACTCCGAGCAGGCTTTGCCACTGTTCCACCGTGGGCAACTCGTTCAAATCGTTCAGTTGCAGCTTCTTGAGTTGCCTCACCAAGAGACGATGCATCACGCAGCCTCCTGAAAGGTGGTCAGCGTCATCGACTGGTTGTGAAGGTCACATTCTCCCTGGGGACACGTTGAGATTTCACCATAGGAATAGAAGCCGACCAGGTGAGAATGCGAAGGCAAAGCTTCTAGCGCTGCCTCGATCTCTTCTTCGGTTCGGTCACAGAGCACCAGCCGTCGCCCCACACAGGAAATGCCGATCGCCAGGACCTCTGAATCGGAATCGACGCCCAACTCGCTTGCCGCCGACGCCGCCCCCATGATCAGCCGATCCACGTTGGCGTAGAGGAACTGCGCGATTGCGCCTTCAGGAACGTCACCGGCAAACGTCATTGACTTGGAGGGCTCATCGACAGCGAGGATGGTTCTCACCAGCGACTTGCCGCCGGAATAAGGGAGCCGCACCGACAAGGGGAACAGCAGTGCCGAAGCGGGCAAGCCCCCGGCTCGTTCGCCCAGATATCGCTTATAGACGTCAAGGGCAGGTTTGCCGTCAAGCTCAAAGAGGATGTTGCCGCTGGAACTGGTGATGACCCGCTCGTGGCCGAATTTATCCCAACCTCCTCGCGAGGCATGCCCAACCGCGATTTTATCGCCATAAAAGCCGACGGCGCTGATCGCTCCCTCGGTCGGAATACCATCCTTCAATACGAAGGTGCGTTCGAATCGCGAGCCGTCGCCGGCCAATCCACCCGAGACGACGATGCCCTCGCCAAGCGCATCGTTGAAGCCGCGCACCAACTCGCTTCCGTTGAATTGGAGGCCATCAGAGAGGACAAAAACCGCCCGCAGGTCCGGACCCTTGAGCGCTTCGGCGATCTCCTCTGCCGCGTAATAGGAGTCCATCGGGTTCTCCACCAACGCCGAGGCAACTCGGAGCTCGGTCGCGTCAAAGCGGACGACTGCGACCGATAGGCTGGCATCGTTCAGGCTGGCCCCATGGATCTCGCCTGAAGTTGAGCAACCGATGATTTTTGAGTTCGGAAACCCCTGGGCCAGTTCGGCAAAGGGCTGATGATCCAGCCGAAACTCGGGCGCGGCAAACACAAACACGAGCGTGCGGACGGAGTCAAGCTCGGGAAATGCATCGAGGCTCCAGCCGGACCCCTGCTGATAAGTAAAAGTTTCCGTATGCATGACCAAGCCACTCGCCCATCAGGGCCCAATTGACTTATCGGCGGACGCGCAGTGATTCTTCCGTCCTGCCACATGGCCTCATGCGAAAATTCAAACCATGAGCCGCGAGAAGAGGGCGTCGAGAACGAAAGAGGCGCTGCCGTTTCCACTGATCAGACGGTGTGCTTCGGCGATCGCTTCGGTACGGTAGTGAGGGCCGCCGACAATGCGCAGCAAACCGGCCAGCGCCTCTAGTCCAGCAAGTACTTGGCGGCGGCTGCCTTCTCCGGGGCCCTTGTCGCAAAGGGCGCGAAAGTCTTCTGCCAGTTTCAACGCGGCGCCTTTCGGGCCGGCTACCATTTGGCGGGCCAATGCCAGGAGTTCCAAGTGCCATTCTCGTCGCTCAGAAATGGCGCGCAGGCGCCCCGGAGAGCCCTCGGCGAGCAGGCTCAATTCAGGCTCAAGATCACCCGTGTCAAGGGTACTCGGCAATCCACAGCGAACGGCCAGGCATCGGCTCAGGATTGTCGCGAGGACCGATCCTACCCTGGCGGTGGTCAGCACCAATCGTGCCTGATCTGGCGGCTCCTCCAAGATCTTCAAAAAGGAATTGGCCGCCTCGGACGTAAGCCGATCAGCATCCTCAATCCAAACCACCTTGTTACGGGCCGCGAGTGGCGCCGTACGCAGGAATTCCTGGACGGAAATCGCAGCGGCATCCCCGTCGCCTCGGTCTGGAGTGATCGCCCCTTTGACGATCCAATTGCTGGGACCTTTGGGCGCCAGATGCAGAAAATCGACAGCCTTGCCGCGACCGAATGCCACGCAAGGCCGGCACTCGCGGCACGCGCCTTCCGGGCCTGGGTGGGTGCAAAGCCACAGGCCGGCCAATTCCAGAGCTACGGTGGACTTTCCGGCTCCGACCGCGCCATAGAAGAGAACGGCATGGCCGCCGATAGCGCCGCCGCCAACTCGACTGAGAACACGACGTGCGGACCAAAGCCCGTCCAGCGAATCAGTAGCGATCAAACTGCTCCACGTTCACAGTGAACACCACCGCGCCACCCACCGGCACGGAGATAGGGGTTTGGAGAAAGCTACCGGGTGTCGCCGCCTCCAGTGGAGTGATGTTGACCACCTGCTCTCGTGAGCGGCAGTTTTGGGCGATGATTCTACGGATTTCGTCGAGCGCGTCTTCCTCGGCGCCAATGAGGAGGGTGGCGTTGCCTTCACGCAGAAAACCACCGCTACTGCCAAGAATCGTCGCCTTGTGGCCGGCTCGGATGAGCTCGTCGCACACCTTGCCCTTGTCTCGGCCATGAATGATGCAGATCAAGAGCTTCACCTCGTCATTATAGTGGGATTCGCACCCGGTAGAGAGTTACAGCGACTTCGATCAAAAGTCGGGTGGAAACAAGGCAAGGGCGGCGGCGCCGTACAATCCGGCATCCTCTCCAAAGGGACTTGCCCACACATCTTGCCCCAGCAGCCCCTTCATGGTTGGGCTCAGTCCCACTCCGCCACTCAGGACGATTCGGTCAGGGAAGTACATGCCTCGAACCGCCTCGATAGCGGTTTCGGCGGCTGCCACCGCTAGCTCGTCGTTGCTCGTCCCCTCGGAAAGAGCAGCTCCTCCCAAGCGATCTTCCAGGGTCTTGCCTTCCGCGATCCGCAGGTCATTGATGCGAGGGTAGTTCCCGGTGCAATCGGTCCAGATACGACCGTTGGCCACAAAACCGCAGCCAACCCCCGTCCCAAGGGTGATCGACGCAACCCGAAGGCCGGCGTTATCGGGCAAGCAGGCATGCCCCCATGCGGTGGCCAAGCCATCGTTCAGGGCTACCACGCAGGCCTCAAGTTGAGGATCCCGCAGTGTATGACCCACGTGGTCGGGAATGATGCCCTTGGCTTCGGATACAAAACCGTTGAACGGATCAATGACTCCTCCTGCCCCGATGCCGAGTTTCGTTACCCCGGTCTCCTGAACGTGCTTGGCGATCCACGATATGCGCTCGGCATGCGTCTCGGGCAGGCGGATCCGCTCGTGGTGGACCATCTTCCAACCCGCGCTGAAGACGCCAAATCGCAGCCAGGTCCCGCCCATATCGACCGCCCCGACCCTGACTTTGGGCTTACCGTGGGGCATCAATGACTTCGTCTGTTTAATCGGATCGTTAAGCGCCCCGCCCACGACGACTCCGGATGCTCCCGCCAACAGGGCACATTGCAATTGCCACCGCTCGGTGTAGCGCCCCTCCGCGATCACGATCTGATCTGGGAAGCGCTTCGCCAACGCGGCGGCCAGGCGAATATCGGGCCCTGGCCGGGCATTTGCGGATTCCACCGTGTATCCAGCCAAAGTCGTGCTCAGGATGTCGGCGCCGCACTCTGCGGCATAGCACGCGCTCTCAACCGAGTCACAATCAGCCATCGCAAGCCGGCCGGCGCCATGAATCATGCGGATAAGGACATCTAGGGGGGCATCTGGACGGGGGCGGCGAGTGCCATCCAGGCAAACGATGTCGCACCCTACGTCGATAAGGGCTTGAACTTGACGAATGCCCGGTGTAATGTACACCCGGTCAGCGGCCGGCCCAACCTTGATGAGCCCGGCGATCGGTGTATCAGGGAAGGCTTCGCGCACGGCCAACATGTTCTCAATCCCCTGAAGACGAAGAACTCGAACACCAACGTCCAAGCTTGCCTGAGCCAGCCTGACCAGGGTTGGCGGGTGATCAAGAGGAGTGCCGTCGTCGGCCTGAACGGACGCAATAAGGGGCTGATCGTTGAGAACATCACGTAACTCGTCCCTAAGCACTGTTCAACACCATAACACGCCTTTCGGTCATTCGATCATGCCTTTTTCGATGACTTGTCACAATTGGAGGAGGTTCCCTGAAGACGGACTGGTCTAGCACCGATGATGCTAATGATCCATGAGTGTCAATGCGTCTACAGCGGCTGTCTCAACGGCTGCATCGACCCCGAGTTTGGAGGAAAAACGCGTCAGCCTCCAGGCCCTTTTGCTTCGTAAGAGCCTGGAGGCTCAGCAACCTGCCGGAGTCCCGACGAACGAATCGCAGGATGGAAGGGGCCAGGTGATCGACCTGCGGGTTTGAGCCCTGCAAAAACACCTGGGTCGGTCCGATAACTCGAATTGAAGCAGGTCTTCCAGCGGCCGGCCCGTTCGGCAAGGACCGCTGCAGGATAGAGGAGATTGAATCGTCGCATGTCAAGCCAGTCCAAAGCAGGCAGAGCATCCCAAGCGGTGAGCATCAGCGCGGCCGCAGGCATAACCGGAGTTGAAATCCATACCCTCCGGTATTGGGAGCGCGAATTTGCCGACTTCCTTTGTCCGGTGAGAACGGACGGGGGCCAGCGACGCTATCGACCCGAAGACATCCAAACCCTTTTCACGATCAAGCGCCTGCTTCGCGATGAGATGTTTAGCATTGCTGGAGCACGACGAACCCTCGCCAAACAAGCTTCCGCATGAGTCGCCCTTCTCTGACCGAACGATACATTCGCGATGCCGAGCGATGGCTGGAAAGCTTCAAAATCGCTGAGGCTGAGGCGTCCATTCGCCAGGCCCTGAAACAGGCCCCGCGCGATCAAGAGGCCCACGCCATCTTGGCCAAGATACTCATTTACAGTCAGCGTGAGGAAGAGGCCGTTGAGCATCTGCGCCGGGGCATTGATAGCGATACCGGTCGGCACGTGGGGAAAGTCCTAGCCGAACACTTTCTTTGCCGCACGCTCATGGCGATCTCCGCCGACCGCCCCGATCCCAAAGGCTTCAGGCTGCTGGATGAGGCCCAGAGGATCGTTCGATACGTTCCCGAGGGCGCGGACATCACCCTCAGCGCCTGCATCATCGCGAAGAACGAAGCCAAGAACCTACCGCGATGTCTGGCCAGCATCCAGAAGGTCGCCACCCAAATCGTTGTCATTGATACCGGATCCACTGATGAGACCGTTGAGATCGCTCGATCTTTTGGGGCAACCATTGGCGAGTACGCCTGGGATAACGATTTCTCCGCCGCTCGAAACGCCTCCCTGGAATTGGCCATCGGTGCTTGGGCTCTCTGGATCGATGCGGACGAAGAGTTGACCGTCGAGAGCGCAGACGCCATCCGGCAGGCGCTCGTGCGGCCGCAATATGCGGGTTTCAATATTCCGATCGTCAACTTCACCGAGGACATCGGGGACGGAGACCAGTTCATTCACGCGCCTGTTCGCCTATTTCGGATGCTCCCTGGGGTGGCGTTCACCGGACGAATCCATGAACAGGTCACACCGAGCCTCAAGGCGTCAGGGCTTCCCTTTGCCACGCTCGAGAAGGCGAGGTTAAATCACTATGGCTACCGTCCTTCGGCGATGACCGAACGAAACAAGATCGATCGGACGATCACGATGTTGGAGTTAGAGCTTGCCGAGGATCCGACCAGTTCCTTCCAATGGTTCAACTTGGCAAACGCCTTCGCAGTCGCCAAGCGTCATCGCGAAGCCGAAGAAGCTGCGAGAACGTCGGTCTCGTACCTGACCGACTCCGACAGCCATGCGGCAAGTGTCTTCCAAATCTTGACCGAAGTCCTGGAGCAAGACGGACGCTTCGATGAGGCGCTTGCCGTCATCGAAGAAGCAGAAACCCGCGGCCTGGTTGGCGTACAAACCGAATTCACGAAGGCCAGTGTCCTCCTCAGTCTCGGGCGTTACGATGAGGCGCTCGAGGCCATTGAGATTTGCCTGGGGATGGAATGGCCAGTCGGTCAAACTGGTGACTTCAGCATCGTGACCTATAAGCGGACCGGCCTGCACGGGCAGATCCTCGCGGCTCTCGGGCGACTTGACGAGGCTCTCATCCCGCTTGAATCCTCCCTCAAGATTTCCGACCATCCCCAACTTCGTTGGACTTACGGGAACGTCTTGGAACGATTGGGACGGTTTCACGAGGCGCTTGACACCTATCGGAGGATTCTCAATCACCCCGGCAACGGAGTTCGGGCTCAGTCGGGCATCGGCCGGTGCGCCAAACGCCTCGGAAAGTGGGACATCGCGGCCGAATCCTTTGAATCCGCTTGGAATGCCAATCCCGAAGATGTCGATGCCTGGATCGCATGGTGCGAGGCGGCCGAAGCCCTAAACGACACGCCAATGCTGCTCCGTGCATACGACGAATTCGCCAAGAAGCAGGAGCCATCGGCGTCCATCCTTGTCAACTGGGGGCGCCTCCTGGCCGCGTCGGGCAATGCCGACCAAGCGCTGCACTGCTTCAGCGAGGCGATCAAGCGGAATCCCGACGACGCCAACGCTTACTTCAATTGCGGGGATCTGCTCTATGGGCTTGGTCAGTACGCCGACGCGGCCCACATCTACGAGAGCGGGCTGCGCCGAAGCCCGAGCTTCGTTGCAGGCTGGTTCGTCATGGGCAACGCGCTCGCTCAGATGGGGCTTATCGAAGGGGCCCAACTTGCTTACCGGCAATGCTTGCAACTTGATCCCACATTTGAACAAGCCCGCCAGAATCTCAGCATTGTGCTTGACGCGGCGGCTTAGCGGCGCTCAATTTCATCGACTCGCACGATCATCACCGTGCAGTTGTCCGAGCCCCCGTCCTGCAAGGCGGCGCCCACTAACTTCCAGCATGCCTCACTCGGCGCGTTAGCGGCCAGTTGGGTCTTGATCCCTTCATCAGACACGTGGTTGATCAGTCCGTCCGAACAGAGGAGGAACACGTCGTTTTCCCTGAGTTCTCCCGTGAAGATGTCAGGCTCCACCGGGCCTTCCCCGCCAATCGCGCGCGTGAGCACATGTTTGTAGGGATGGTTTTCCGCCTCCGCAGGGCTCAGGCGACCCATCCGGATCATCTCATCCACCCAAGTGTGATCCTCGGTCAACTGAGTCAGGACGCCCTCCCGCAGCAGATAGACGCGGGAGTCACCTACCTGGGCGACGTAGTAGCGATCCTGAAGCAGCACGAGGCCGCTCAGCGTGGTGCCCATTCCCTTTCGAGCCGGAACCAGTTGGCCCACGTCGGACACGTAACGATGAGCCGCGACCACTCCAGCCTTGAGCGCGATCTCGGTTTCAGCCGCCGGATGGTTCAGATAGACGTCAATGAAGGTTTTGCAAGCCAACTCGCTGGCGATTTGGCCGGCCGCGTGACCACCCATGCCGTCACAAACCAAGAAAACCTCTCCACGCAAGGCAAGAACATGGGGTTCGGCAGGAATGTAGTATTCGAACTTGTCCTCGTTATTCTCTCGCACTCGACCCAGGTCTGTTTTGCAACCAACGGTGACCCAGGCAATTGCCTTCAGGGGAGGAGCTTCGACGAGCTGACCCACTTCATATTCGGCGGTGATTTCTTCAGCCATTGTTTCCCTTACTTAGGCGCCTGCACCTTCACCATGAACTCCAAGGCACCAAGTTTGATCACGTCATCCGGATTCATGGAGGTACGAATGTTCGGAGCAAGTCGAGCATCGTTGAGCAGAGTGCCATTGGTGCTTCCCACGTCGGTGATGTAAAGCCCTTGTTCCGTGACTTCAATCGTTCCGTGGCGGCCGCTTACAAACGCCTCGGCAATTGAGACGTCGTTCTCGGACTTTCGACCGAAGGTGTTGATGCCCTTCTTGAGTGGAAACTCCTTGCCTTCGCCTACGAGAATGGCGGGGGGAACCTCTTTGTGTGGGGCGGTGCTCATGGCAGCGGTCTTATTGCTTCCAAAGACCTGGGTCGTGTTGCCGCCGGCCGTCCCAGGGAGACTGATTCGCATCTCGACGCCACCAAAGCTGACCGTTTCACCGCCCTTCAATGCGCGTCGCTCGCCTTTGGCTACGGGTTGGCCGTCGACCTTGGTTCCGTTGGTGCTGCCTAGGTCTTCCGCGAACAGGGTCCCGTTCTCGTTCAATATCTGTGCATGGCGTCGGCTGGCCCGCCCGTCGGAGATCAAAACATCGCCCTCTCGGCCTACGACGGTAGCGCCGGGGCGTAGCGGATGTTCGCGCCCCGAGGACTCTACCAAGAGGGGAAGCTGAATGGCGGGGGCGCCAAACGCGTCCGGGGGAAGGGCTCGATCGAAGATGAGGCCACACTCAACACAGAACATGACGCCGGCCGGATTGAACGTTTTGCACACAGGACACTGGGTCGGCTTGATGGTCTGCGTGGCGTTCAAACTGGGGGCGGAGCCCATCACCGTCTTGTTCGGATCCAAAACGGGGGGCGCGCCAAGCATGGTGCGATTTGGATCAGATCCGAGGGTTTGCGTTCTGTTGGCGTCCATATGCTTAAATCTTCGCGATTGTCTCCATGGTTCAAGGCGGGTTGGATATGTCTTGAAGTTTGACCCTTTCAAGGTTAGCACAGGCTCTGGCCTGCATATATCTGGTCGCATCGAAGTCGCGGGCAGGCACCGTCTCTAGATGGGGGACTGAGATGCCGCACATCCACTTGGAAACGACGAGCGACCTTTGGGAGAATGGCGCCATTCCCGACATTCTTGAGGCGCTGGTCTCTCGGTTGGCAACCTTCGAGACCATTTCAGCTCCTTCGATCAAGGCCACTCATAGCCTTCGGTCGGTGTGGGCCATGGGAATGGGTGGACGATCTGGATACGCCCATTGCACCGTCAGCATCCTGACGGGGCGCCCTCCCGAATTAAAGCGCCGGATAGCGGATG
>Ga0302320_10005263_pt1 | contig 29111 bp, 37 predicted proteins | sample Bog_T0_3_FD_202130 | JGI IMG/M metagenome (GOLD analysis project Ga0302320, IMG submission 202130) | Peat permafrost microbial communities from Stordalen Mire near Abisko, Sweden - Bog_T0_3 | ecosystem: Environmental > Terrestrial > Soil > Wetlands > Peat | place: Sweden: Abisko, Stordalen Mire...
CATGCAGGTCGTGCATGCACCGGCGCATGGCAGGCCAGGAGACGTTCTGCTACCGCTACCCGCCCACTGTATTGCTCGTGCCGATGCCCGGCCCGAAGGGTCAGGTGGCTCCTGGCTTCCAGTCGGTCTATCCAGCCGTCAATCCCGACATGCCGTGTGGCGAGTACGCTCGGTCCGAGGTTTTCGCGTCCGAGGAAGTTCAGACGTCGGTGCTCGGGGAGACGCGGCAGTGATGTTTGGTCTCGGCGTCGTTGCCGGATTTCTCGCTGGCTGGATCGCCGCGGCGCAAGTCATGCGCTGGCTACATAACCGGTCGCGGCCGCGGGCGTTTGGAGTACGGAAGCGATGAGCCTTGTCATAGCTTTCGTTGCGGTCGGCGTAGTCGTTTCGCTCGATTTCGGACTGGGGCTAGGCGCATTGTTTACGATTTGTTTTTTCTGGGGCGCAGGAGCTTTCGGATGAGCGAACTTGATGATCTCGAGCGCGAGTTGCTCGAAGCAGCGGACACGTGGTTCGCACAGAGCCTGCACCTGAAGCTGCAGCATTTGATCGCGATTGCGCGGGCGGGCGAAGCGGCGCTTCGTGCGCAGCAGGCGTCAGCGGCGACAAAAACTCCGCCAGGCTTTAAGATGCCGCCGAGCGATCCGGTCGATCAGCCGGCCGCGCCGCGTTCGTCGCCGGGCGGCGGAGCGGCCGCTTCGGTTTCGCCGTCGAAGTTCTGCGAACCGGCGGACATGCATGGGAACGGCGAATGACGCGGCATTGGCGCGACAAGGGCGACGACGCCAAGCGCTACCACGTCACGATCGCCGTCTCGTCCAAGCTGCGCGATCGGCTGTGGGCGTTCGCCGAGTTGCTCGGTCGGCCGCCGACTGTCGTGGCCCATGACCTGATCGACAAAGGCGTCCCGGCGGCGGTCGACGAGAAGCATGGAGCGGCAGGATGACGATTATCTGCATCAAGGACGGCGTTGTCGCTGCCGACGGGTCCACTTGGCAGGCGAACGGCGCGATTCTTGTGTCGAAGACGACGCGTAAGTTGTGTCGTGCGCAGGATGGCGCTGTTGCGGGTTGCGCCGGCGGGTCGATGAACACACAGCGGTTTCGTGATTGGTTCGTCGGCTCCCGGTCTTACGATCGTCAGCAGACGCCGCCGGTGTTCAATAAGGACGCGGGGTTGTCAGCGGTGTGGCTGGAGCCGAATGGTGAGATGTGGCGTCTTGATGGGGCAGGCCAAGCTTATCGGCTTGAGGGCCAGGACGTCGCCGTGGTCGGCGCTGCGGGGGAGATGGCGTTGGGCGCTATGTACGCCGGAGCTTCGGCTGAGCAGGCTGTTCGAATCTGTGTCGAGCGCAGCGACGCTGCTGGCGGCGAGGTATTCGTTGAGCAGCTTGCGCCTGTCGGCAAAGAGCCGGCGGCGGGCGAGAAACATGAGACGCTATGATGAGCCCGGAATTGGAAGACCTACTGCGCCGATTGAAGGCCAAGGTTGAGGCGATGACGCCAGAGCAGCGCGCGGAGATGCTGCGTGCGCAAGGCGAGTCGTGGGCGCGCTCTGAAGCGGCGTGGCCAAAGCCGAAGTACGAGTGGCGCAACGGCGTCAAGGTCTACGCGTCCTACGAAGATTACTGCAACGACTGAGGCGACAAATGGCTGACAAAGTCGAGAAGCTGGCACGGATCATCGCTCGAGCCGTCACCGGGCTTGACGCTGATACGCGTGTCTACCCGTCCGAGCCTTATCGAGTCGTTGGCATACACGGCTACGCTTTGCCGGCCGAGGAATTTACGCGGTCACTGTGGTTCTCGTTCTCCCGGGTGGCACAGGCTGTGCTCGACGCTGGCTTCGACTGCGCCGACGAGTCGGCAGCCGAGCAGGTCCCGAACGACAAACCGGCTACCGATACACCGGACAGCTTGCCAGTCACCGAGGCCGTCGCGTGGAGCGAGATCGATCGCGACGCGAAGCAGACGGTGAACGACGCGTGGCGCGAGAAGATGGGGTTGGCATGAAGAAGTACATTGTCGAGATCGCGAAGATCGCGTGGCTGATGTGGACAAGCCGGCACGACGGTTTCACCGATGAGCGTGTCAAGGCTTTGCGGCTGAAGAGCCGCAGCCTCGGCGATCGTCTCAAGTTGGTGCGCATGTGGGCCGACGTCGGGAAGTGGGCGGCGAAGGACGTCGTGATGATTGGACCGTGTTACCCAGTCGATGAGTCGAAGGGGCCATACCTCACGTCGGAATTTGTCGACTGGGCCAAGGTCGGAGAGATGCATAAATCTGCGCTCTACTTTATGTCGAAGAGAACTGACTGATGGCGCCACGCGCAAGGAAATGGCTCAAGCTGCTCGAGGAGTTCGTCGCCGAGCTCCGCATCAAGTCGAAGGAAATTGTCTCCACCGACGAGCGCGGCGCGAAGCTGGAATTGTGGGAGAGCCAGCATCGTTTTCTCCGGGTAATCGGCCAAGGCCTCGACGATGACGTCCATTCATTCAACATATTGAAGTCACGACAACTCGGCATAACCACCATTTCGTTGGCGATCGATGTCTTCTGGTTGGCGGTTCACGCTAACCTGATTGGCTGTCTTGTCACTGACACCGAGAAGAATCGTGAGGTTGATCGCAGCATCATCGAGGGCTACGTCGCTTCGTTCCCGGAGGGGTACTTTGGCGAAGCGTTCAGCATCGTTCGATCGAACCGGCAGATGCTGCAATTCTCGAATGGCTCGCGGCTCGACTTGCTGGTGGCCGGCACCAAGAAGAAATCGATCAGTTGGGGCGAGGGCCAAGGCTACGCGCTGATGCACGCTACTGAGGTTGCGGCGTTTGGTGATGTTGAAGGTTTCAAGTCGCTCGAAGAAGGTCTTGCACAGAACAATCCGAACAGGCTGTTCATGCGTGAGTCGACCGCCAAGGGCATGAACCATTGGCGTACGCGCTGGATGGCGGGGCTCAATGATCTGACCGAGCGCTCGTTCTTCATCGGCTGGTGGGCCGGCGACAATAACCGCATCACGCGCGGCGATCCGCGCTTCTCGGCCTACGGGCTTTCGCCGCCGACCGGCGCCGAAGCGAAGATGCTCAAGGACGTGGAGAAGCTTTATCAGCACCGCGTCACGACCGAGCAATTGGCATGGTTCCGTTGGAAGCAGACCAAGGCCGGCGCTGAGCAGAATCTCCTCGAGCAAAATCAGCCGAGCACCTTTGAGGACGCGTTCGTCCAGACCGGCTACAGCTTTTTTCAGGTCGCGGTGATCGGCCAGGACATGAAGCGGATGCAGGACGATCAGCCGATCTTCGATGGCTATCGCTATGAGGTCGACGGTGACTTCTTCCACTTCAAGATGATCACAATGGACTCGAACGTCGACGATGTCGACGACGTCGAGCTCAAGGTGTGGGAAGAGCCGGTCGACGGCGCGCAATATGTGATCGGTTTCGATCCGGCCTACGGCCGAAACGACCACAAGGATCATCATGCAATTCTGGTGTTCCGCTGCTTCGCCGATAAGATGGTGCAGGTCGCCGAGTACATCACGGCTGACGTCGAAACCAAGCACGCGTCGTGGGTGCTGTTCCATCTCTGCGCCGCCTATCGCAACTCAATGTGCAATGTCGAGCTCGGCGGGCCGGGTCGGCTGGTGATGAGCGAGTTCGAGCATCTGCGCCAGTTGATCGGCGCTGAGATGAACGTCGCCAAGACGGCGGCGCGCGGCTGGGAAGACGCCGGCGCGCAGGCGCGCTGGTATCTCTACCACAAGGCCGACAGCCCCGGCGCCGGCTACATGGCCAATTTCGAGACCAATTGGCGCACTAAGATGGAGCTGCTGCACGGCTACCGCGGCGTCTACTCCAGCCGCGAGATCGAGATCCGGTCGTTCGGCCTGCTGCGCGAGATGTCGATCGTCGTCGTCAACGACGGCGAGATCGGCGCGCCGGAGTCGACCGACGAGAACATGAAGGATGACCGGGTGTTCGCCGCCGCGCTGGCGGCGCGCGCCTGGACAGATTGGGTTCGACGCGGCATGATAGCCCAAGGCTTGACCTACGACGTGGTGATGAAGGCCGAGTCGGGTCAAGAGACGAAGCAAGAGACGGCGGTCAATTCGATTGTTCGAAACTTCTTGCGGACGCAAGAGGAGCGGGCGAACACCGAGCCGGAGCCGCCGAAGTGGCTCCATGACCAGGGCCTTGCTTGAGGAGCGAGAGATGGTGACGGCGGTTATCAAACTTATTGCGCCGACACTGGCTGGAGTAGCTCAGACTATGTGCCGAGCGCAGGCCGGGCATGGTGGTTACGCTCCTGAAAAAGTTGTGCTGAACCCCAGTAACTGGGCGGAGTTGGCATGCGACATGACCAGTAAGGACTTGGATATATCTCAGGGCGTCACAATTTTAGATGTTCCTGTTAAGGCAGGCCCCGAGGCTTGGTTGGGGTTTGCTGTTTTTTCATGGAGCGAGTGATGGCAAAGCAGTCGAGAGACTACAAATTTGCAGCGCCTGATGAGGGCGTTAAAATGTCGCAGCCGGAAGACGACGCGCTGTTCGGCGACGACTCGCCGGTCGAAGCGCCGCCGACTGTGCCGGAGCCCGAAGATCCGATGCGTGATTGGCATGCGATGCCGGAGCCGCCGGAAGTCGGTGGGCGCTACGGCGCGCCGCCCCACGACCACGCGTTGGTGCAGTTGACGCTCGACGGCGAGCAGAGCGTTGTGGCGCAGTGGCAGACGTCGCGGCGTTGGGCCGGGACCAGCGCGGGCAAGCGCTGGGAAGCCTATGGTTTCTGGGCGCAGCGCAACACCGGCGGCAAGCCGGTGGCGTTCGAGCCGAAGGGCTGGCGGGAGTGGCGGGGATGACGACGACATCCGTCGATTCTGAGTGGGTTGATTCAGATCAGTATTTAGGCCCTCGCATGAAGCGAATCACTTTCGAGTGTGGAAAGTGCGGGCATAGGTGGATTCGGACCTTGAAGGCCGAGCCCAAGAAGGACCCGCCTTGTCCAAATCGTCGCTGCGTTGAAACGTCGCAAATGACCGATCTGAAGCGCGAGAATGAGAACCTGCGGCAGATGCTCGAAGAGGGCCGCGCGCCGGCGACGATCGGCCAGAACATTCGCGTCAAGGCGGTCGACGAGACGGCGCGCATCGTCATGGAGGACGGCCACTACACCGACTTGCGCGACAACATCCGCGAGGGCGAGGCGATGGCGCCGAAGCTGCCACAGGCTCAGCAGGCGTTGGCCGACGCGATGTTCTCCAACAAGCCCGACAAGGTGACGCCGGTGATCTCGACCGACGGTCGGCGCGGCATGACGATTCCCTCGGCGCGGCTGCGCGCTGTCGGCGAGCGGGCGATCCGCGGGGCCTACGCGCGCAACTCGGTCAAGCCGACGGCAATCATTCCGACCTCGCGTCCGGCGCCTGTGGCGATCAAGAATGACCGCTATAATCCTGGTCGGCCAAGCGCCGAGGGCTACAAGAAAGGGTGACAAAATGCCGCAGACCACGAAAACCAAAGGCGCTGGCGCGTTCTCCAAGTCGATTGCTCCGGTCAAGACGTCGTCGGCCGCCAAGCCCGCGACGACCGCCAAGCCGGCAGGCCGAATCGGCAATCTCGGCGCCTTCGCGCATGCGCCGAAGAAGAAATCGTCGCGGAAGGCTTGACGGTTCGGCTGAGCGCGCGCACTATCATTTCCGATCCGCAGGTTCCCCAATCTGCTGGTCCGTTTGTTGACCCTCCCAGACTCCCGCAGCCCGGCGCCTCCCCTAGCGCCGGGCTTTTTCGTCAGTTCAGCAGCGGCCGGGCGAAGCGACCGAAGATGTTGATCGCGCCGCGCGCGGCGACATCGGCGCCCTTGTAGATCGTCCACGTCGCAATCGACACTTCGATGGCGTTGGCCGGCACGGTCCATGCGGCGAAGCGCTGGTAGCCGGTCGCGCTCAACGGCAGAACCGCGGTTGCCGGTCCGGCGTTGGTCTGGTAGCTGATCGTCACGTTGGCGGCGATCGGCGTCAGCACGATCGAGCGGTTGACGTAGAACGACACCGCCCAGGTGAGCGTGTCGCCGAGCTTGGCGTAGCGCGAGATTGCGCGCATCATCTGCGGCGCCGTGAAGTTCGGCGTCAGCGAGTAGATGCACGTCATGGTGACGATCGGCGGGACCGGCGGCGTGACCGGCGCGACGTAGGACGCCGATTGGTCCCACATTGTCGGCGGCTTGAGTAGCGTCCAGCGCCCGAGGCCGCTCTCCTCCATCCAGAAGATCGACGGCGTCGGCGGCGTCGGCGGCGGGGGCGGCGCGATTGACAACGAGGCGCTGTCAGGCGGTTTTGGCGGTGGGAGGCGTGATGTGTCGCTCTGACCGAGCCACTGCGACACGAAGTTCGGTAGGAACTCGCCCTTCGGCGCGCCGGGTGGGAGGGCGAGATCGTCGATTCGACGGTTCGGTGGCAGACGCGGCGTGTCGCTCTGTCCGAGCCATTGCGAAACGAACGTCGTTGGCGTCGCGCTCGCGATGACGCCGATCGGCGCTGCGAGGTCGGCCATGCCCGTCTTCGGCGGTGGCGGGCGAACGTCACTCTGCCCCATCCACTGCAAGACGAGGACCGATGCGATGTAGAATGTGTAGGCGATCTGGCCCGCGGCGCCCTTGCCGGCGCCGCTGCCCCCGCCGCCCCCGCCGCCCCCGCCCGGCTGGACGCCCGGCGCCCCAGCGCCGCCATAGTTAGAATTGCCGCCAGCGCCCCCGTCTGGAGTTCCCCCGGCCCCCCCAGAGCTGCTTCCCCCGTTAGATCCATTGCCAGCCGATCCGGCGCCCCCGCCGCCCCCGCCGACACTAATACCCGCAGTGCCCCCGGTAAAACCGGACGCGCCGCTCGGTCCAAAACCACCGCCCGGAGGCGGCGTCGTCGTGTCATCTGCGGTGCCGCCGACCGCAAAGACGCCGTTAGCGATGACCGCCGGCTGAGAATTGGCGGATACGTTAAGCCACGAATTGTTTCCGTTTGCGCCGGCCCCGATTGTGCCGGTTTTTACCGCACCGACATTCCAAAAAAGCGTGCTGCCGCCCGAGATGGGGCAGGTGGCTTTTGCATAACCGCCGCCGCCGCCGCCGTTGGCGTAGCTGGACGTTGCGCCGCCGCCGCCGCCGCCCCCGCCCCACGCCTCGACGAGAACTTGATAGGTCCCCGCTGGGGCGACGACGCTCCCCGCGCCTGCTGCGGTGATGATGACGCGGGTCATGCGCTATGACGACGCACATTCAAACATGCTGCGGCGCGACTCCATGCGGTCAAGCCACTTCTCAATCGGCCGGCAACCTTTGCCGACACAGCGCAGGCAGATCGGTCCGTTGCAGCAATGGCACCACGCGCCGATTGCGTCGTCGGTTGCCGACTTGAACGGCGGCTTGTCCATGACCTTTGAACAATGGAGGCATGTGAACGTGTCCGTTTCGGTCGGGTGCGCAAACGCCGGATCGGTGATGATGCTGTATCCGCGAGATTTTCTTTGTCGGCTAGGCCCCATGGTCTCGGTCCCAGATGAATCGCGTGTAGTCGGAGAATTCGGCTTTGTTCCATCCGGTTTGGTTGTCACACAGCGGAAAGACGAAGCCTTCGCCGTTGTAGGAGAAATTCCACGCCTTTGCGTCGGCCTCGATTACGACGGGAGCGCCGCCGGGGCCACGCATTGCCAGCTTCGTGTTGCTGCACACGACGCGCGTGTCCGTCGCATTCGCTGGGTTGTTCGAGTTCGCTTCCGGGCCGACGCCGCGCGGCGCGACGTAGCCCTTGTCGTTTTCGGTGAGATGGCCTCGCACCTGTTCGAGCGCAGGCGCGCCGCAGACCTTGCAGGCTTTCACAGGTCGTCATACTCCATGCCGAACAGGACGTTCGACGCATAGGTCGGCGACAGCGCAATCAGCGCCAGACCAACGAGGTTGGTCGCCGCCCAGGTCAGCATGGCGTCGGTGTCCTGCGCTGCCCATTGCATCGACGCGCGTTGGTTGAGCGAGCGCGAGAAGATGTCGAGCGTGTAGGTGCCCTCAGCGGTGTAGGCGTTGTGGGCGACCATGCGTGAAGCGACATCCGCCGGGTTCAGCGGGTCGGGCGTGAACACAGTCGAGGTGCCGTCGGCGGTGGCGCGCTGCACCTCGTAGACGATCTGACAGTCGGTGGCGTTGGGGGCGCCGTCGGGGCCCATCTGTAGCGCCACGGCGCGGCCGCGGCAGAGCGTGGCGGTTGCTGACCACACTTGAACTTGGGTTTTGAATGTCGTGGTGATCGCCTGTTGGGCGTTGGTCATGCGGTTGTCGACATGATAGCGAGACATGGTTTTCTCCTTCGGTTACTTCTTGCCGCCTTGGTGGATGGCGAGTTTCATTTGCGATTCTTTTTCGGCCGCTTCGGCTTTTGCAATTTCGCGGCGCATGATGTTGGCCTGAACGCTTTCGGGATCGGTGACGTCGAGATGCTCGACCGCCTCGATCGGCGACAGCAGGCCGGTCTTCAGCATGTCGAAGATCAGCGCTTTGCCGTCGGCCGAGAATGCCGGCGATGAGCTGTGTTCGTCGACCGTTAGCGTCACGTCGTCGGGTAAATCGCCGAAGCTGAAGTAGACCGGAACCAGCCCTTTGGCTGGCGGCGTCAGCAGCAGGTTTTCTTCCGGCGTTGACACGTTCTGCAGCGACGCTTCGGCTTCGGGAACCCAAGCGACCAACTTTTTGGCGACGTGGACGCGCGCCATGTCGAGCGTCAGCGCGCCGCTGCGCTCGATGTCGCGTTCGATCAGCAGCGCCCTATCCTTGAAGCGTGGCGAGAACATGCGAACCAGCGTGTCGGCATGTGCGCCGGAGCGCACACCCTTTTCGCCGTGGCCTTTGGCGATCGGCGGCACGCCCATCATCTCGTCGAACATGCGCTCGTATTCGTGCAACGAGGCCCACAGGTCCTGCGGAATTTCGATGCGATCTTTTTCGATCTTGGCGTTGGCGTTCATCTCGACGTAGTGGCCGCCTGGCTTCTTGTATTTCGACAGCGCCAGCTGGTTGACGCCAGTCGAGCCGACGAACTTGGTCGTCGGGTCTTCCTGCATGCGCAGCATCTTGTTCGTGCCGACGAGTCGCGCGTTGATCGCCTCTTGCAGGAAGATCAGCCGCTGCACCTCGGACGCGCCCCAGAAGTAGGTTGGCACAGGGTTCGGGCAGAATGTCGAATAGGGGTGATCACCCTTCAGACACGGCGCCGAAGTTTGTGACGACGGGTCGAACGCTAGCGCGTTCTGAATCGTGTATTTTCCCATCACCAAGAGGTCGTCGCCGACGATCTGGAATGTCGCCCAATCCTCGCGCTGGTCGTCCCAAATCCACGTTTCGTTGAGCTCGATCAGTGTTTGCTCGACAGCCGGATCGAGCTGCGGTTGCGGTCGGCCCATCCAGTCGACGCGCCCGTTTATCTGGGGGCCGCCTTGTCCCGCCGCCTGCATCGGGTAGAGCCCGCCGACGGTGATGTTCATCGCCGTGCCGCCGCGCGTGTCGGTCAGACCAGCGCTGTCGCGTGTATAGGCTTTGACCTTTTTCAGCATCTCGTTCTTGTCGGGGTGGTTCTTCACCAGGCCGACGAATTGGTCGAACGTGACCAGCATCGAATGATTGAAGGCGCCCATGTTCTCGTCGAGGCGGTCGTAGTTCTCGCGCAGCACGCCGAAATCTTCAGGCTGCACCAGCCATGTCGACAACCGTCCGCTGGCGAAGCTCTGTTTGATGATTCCTTTGCCGCGCACCAGACCGATGTTGACCGCCTGGCTGAACATCGAATCGCCGTCGCAGCGCCGGTATTGGTTTCGGATGTGCGCGGCTGCGGCACGGCCTTTGGCTTCGTTGATCACCGAGGGATAGTCGGGGTCGCCGATGTGGAAGCGCAGCGATACGGGGGAAAACAGAAGGGATTCGAGGTCGTCGAGCGACACCCACAGCTTGTTGTACATCGCCGGCGTCGTTGCGTCTGACGAGCCGGTGTCGATGTAGCCCTGATAGAAGGCGCCACGGTTCATTCGCGCCTGACGGGACGACATGCAGTGCGACGCGGTCTCGCGGACGAACTGGGTCAGCTGCTTGGCGTCACGGGGTATCCTCATTTTGATACCATCCTATGGTATTGATAAGCTTCGCCTTTTTCGCACGTTATATTGACACGCGCTTCTGGTCCAGCGTAGTCTCTCGGCTCGTAGGGGTGAGGCTAGTCTCTTCCCTCTCGTCAACAAGGAGACTCCCATGGCGCGTCACAAGGGTCGTAAGGGCCGCCGGAAGTAATTCCGGGTCGTCCGTGAACAATGGGCGAGGTGTTCGCGCGCCTCGCCCAACACACTGAGGTTTTTCAGAATGCCTATGCCGATGATGCCCGGCGCTCCGCCCTCCCCGCCACAGGCGGGTGTGGCTGGCCCAGCGTCAGCGCCCGGTCCGATGAAGGGCGCGGCGGCGAGCGGCATGGAGAAGCTGAAGCTGGGGCTGAAGACTCTTCAGGAAGCGCTTCCCGCGCTGCCGATGGGTTCAGCCATCCACACCGCCTGTCTCAAGGCTTTGACCGAAATCGGCAAGGCCGTTGAGAAAGAGGGCGGCGCGAAGGGCGATCCCGGCGCGATGATCCAGCAACTCGTCGAGATGGCGCGAAACGCCAAGCAGGCCGGCGCGCCGGCCCCGCAGATGCCCGGAGCGGGCGCTGCTCCTCCGCCTTCGCCTGACGGCGGCGGCGGGCCCCCGATGCCACCGATGCCAGGAGCTTGAGATGACGAGCGGAAAATTCCCCAAGCCGTATGACGGCGACGTCAAGATCGATCGCAGTCTGATGGAATATGTCGCTGATTTCGAGGCGATGGACATCGGCGCTCGCCCGTCGGCTCAGCCGAAGGGCAGTCTCAGCGGGATCAAGTCGATCGACCACGTCGGCAAGGACGGGTCGCGCGGCTCGGCGCCGAGGGCCAAGTAAAATGGCCGAGGCCACCCAAGCTCAGATTCGCGCCGCCGAGCTGCTCGAGCAGTTGTGGAGCGATGGTGAGATCGGCGAGAAGGTTCGCCGCGCCGCCAAGGCGAAGTTCCCCGACGCCAAGATCATCGACGACACCGTGGCGCCGTTTGTTGCGCCGCTTCGGGCCGAGAATGTCATGCTCAGGGAGCGTCTCGATAAGATCGAGAAAGCACGCGCTGAAGAGCGCATGGCATGGGAAGAGCACAGCGCCAAAACAATGATCGAACAGGCGATTGACAAGGCGCGCCGCGATTACAGCTTGACCGAAGATGGTATCGACAAGGCTGTCGCTCGCGTCAAGGAGATGGGCGTGTCTGGCGACGTCGGCGTCGCGGTTGACGCCGCTGCGGCTTGGGTCGCTTCCAAGACGCCGCCGACCGCGCCGGCCGGACCGACTTGGCGATCTCAGGATCTTGATTTGTTCGGCACGAAGAACGCGGACGAGGCTCGGGCTGAGCTGCACCGCAATCCGGTCAAGTACCAGGACGACCAGATCGAGGCGTTCTTGCGCGACCCGGACGGTTTCACGCGGGAGACATTGGGAACCCAATGAAGTATCTCCGCACATACGTTGAGCTGTGGATCGTGCAGCAGCCGAGCGGCCAGAGGTTGGAAGACAGGATCGCGGCGGCGCGGGCTCTTCTTACCGAGCATGGCCTTAGCCACGAGGTAGTCAACCAGTCGAGCGCAGTCTTAGGCGCGCTGTCGTTCGGTATGTGAGGTAGATCATGGCCTATCCCAATTCTCCGGTAAGCACTCTCACGGGCTCTGGCATTACTCCCGGAGGTAGTTTGGGGGCGCAGATGGCTGCCCTCACGCGGAGAGCCTTTTTACCGAGTTGCTATGTTCAAATATACCAATCTCACCCACTTTTGTCGTTGTTCATGTCGAACAGCAAGGCGGCGCGCGGCGGCGTTTCCCAGATCACCGTTCCGGTGCAGGGCAACTCCTTCGTCCAGTTCTCGTGGGGTGGCTTCGACGGCAACTTCCCGATGCCGACCGATCAGGCGGCAATCCAGAACGCGCAGTTCAGTCTCAAGCTCGGCATGGTGCCGATTGGCTTCTTCGGCATGGAGTCGATTCTCCAGAGTTCCGAAGTTGTCATTCCCAAGCTGCGCGCCGTCATGTCGGACGCCGCGGTCGTCATCAAGCAGGCCTACGCGCAGGCGCTCTATTCGAACAACTACGCCAATGCGCAGATGTGGGATAGCCTGTCGCAGGCCTATGATGACGGCACCAACGTCCCGTCCTATGGCGGCATCGCACGTACCCCCGGCTCGTTCTGGTCCGGCCAGTTGATCAACAACACCGGCGCCGCGGTCACGACGCGCGTCGGCGCGGCGCAGATTCTGACGCGCATCCAGTCCGGCGCCGGCGGCGAAGCTCCCGACTTCGGCGTCATGAACCCGGCCAATTGGGCCGAGCTGATGACCGACTTCATGAGCCTCGAGATGTACCAGACTCGTCCGCGCTCGATCTACGAGAAGGACGACGTGGTCAACGCGGGCTTCCGCGGCATCAAGGTGCTCGACACGCCGATCTTCCCCGATCCGTTCTGCCCGCTCGGCTCGGCGTTCTTCATCAACAGCCGCTACACCGGCATGTACATGTCCGAATACGCGCCGATGACCTTCTCGGGGTTCGAGCCGTTGATCAACGTCGGCCAGATCGCCGATGTCGGCGTTCTCATCTCGTGCGCCGATCTCGTCTGCGCCAAGCCGTCCTCGGGCGCGCAGGTCACGGGCATCACTGGCGCGGCGTGGCAGGCCGTTCCGGGCACGCAGCCCGCCGTCATCTGAATAGGAGCTTGAAATGCCGCTTTTCGCAGGTCCTGGCGTCCTTCCGTCTCTCGGCGGCTTGGCGACCAACGTCGTTACTCTGAAGGCCGGGCAGGTTCAGCTCATTCCGGCGGGCCGCATGATGATTCGAACCGGGCCTTACACGACGGTTCAGCAATACGATCCGATTGTCGGTATCTGGCGCAACATTGGCGGCGGCCTCATGGCTGGCGGCCTCGACTTCCTTTGGTCGGACGGCGTCAACTATCGGCTCGCTAACCAGAACGGTTGCGTCGTCGGCGCGGTGATCACCAACGTCGGTTCGGGATACACCACGGCGCCGACGATCACGGCTGCTGCGGGCGGCGCGATCTTCAAGACGATCATTGGTGGCGCGGTGGCGACGCCGACGATCACCAACGCCGGCACGAACTACACCTACCCGCCCATCGTGCTGTTTGCTGCGCCGCCTCCCGGCGGCGTTCAGGCGACGGGCTTTGCGACGCTGTCGGGCTCGACTGTCGCTTCGATCACCATGGTGGATCAGGGCGCCGGCTATCTCTCGGCGCCGACGATCGTTTTCCAAAACGATCCGCGTGAAGGCGTCAACGGCACGACTGTCGGCTACAGCGCTGCGGCTGTGGCGACGTTGACCGGCTCGGGCACGATCACTGCGGCTCTCTGCCTCGACCACGGCAATCCGATCGCCTTCACTGCCGGTTCGGCGACGTCGATTCCGGCGCTGACCCTGTCGTCGGCGCTTGGTTCGGCGGCTGTCACGGCGATCATGGATTGGTCGATCGTCGGTCTGCAGTCCGGCACCTACGGCAACGGTACGTCGGGCATCGGCGGCTCCAACGCCACGCAGGTTACTGCGACCGGCGTCGATCAGCCGACCGCTGCCAACTCCACCGTGCTCAACACCGCAATCCAGGCCAATTTGGTCAGGACGCGTCAGGCTTTCCTGACGGCGACGGAGTCGGGCGGCACGTTGCCGGCGTATGGTTCGTGGGTGGTTCGCGACGGCGGTATCTACACCGGCACGCCGCTGATGATCGTCAACGCCCCCGCTGGCCCGGCGGCGGGTGCGCTGGTTACGGCGCTGGCGACGATGGGCTATTTTGCATCCGACGACACGTATATGATGCAGTTCTGATCGGCGGCCGGCCGAGGTGGTTAGTTCAACAGGAGTTACGCACATGACCCAGATTGTCACGAAGTTCAAAGCAGTTTCGATTGGCGACGTCGTCAATCTCAAGTCGGGGAGCCCGGACTTCACGGTCATTGGCTTCGCGGCGGCCGATTCTCTGGGCGTGATTTCGCCGATGACGCCGGGCGCCACTTTCGTCGAAGAGTCTCTCGTCGCCGTCTGCTACGGCTTCAGCACGGCTGGCGCACCGGTCACGGCCAAGTTCCCGGTCGAGGTTTTGAACATCAAGACGCCGGTCGCTCCGGTCGATCCGCTCAAGGACTAATACGACGCTGACGGTGTTTCAGAGCCCGCGCCTGCGAACAGCGGGCGCGGGCTTTTCATTGGTGTGCCATGCCGCTATCCCAGATCATCAATGACGCATCTCAACTGTTGAATGACCCTAATTTTTCATTCACGTCGAGAAGTCAGCTAGTTAGGTGGTGCAATCAAGCGAGGCGTGATTGCGCCAAGCGCACGGCGTGCATTCGCCGGCTGGTGACGGGTCAATCGGCGTTCGGCGCGAGCGCACAGCCGGGTTACGCGATCCCCGGCGCGATGCAGCCCGGCGCGCTGCCCGGCGCTTTTCCGCAGGCCCTGTCGGGGTCATATGGCGCGGTGCAGAATGCGATGATGACGATTCCCGGCGTCGAGCGCTATCCATTCGTCGGCTTCTTCAATCCTGCTCTTCAGGCTCAGTATGCCGGCTGCGACGAGGTGATCGACGCTGTCGCGCTGGCGGTCAACTGGGGTGGCACGACGCGACCGCAACTCGACTGGATGCCTTGGGACGACCTTCAGGCCTACGCGCGCGCCTATTCGGTGCTGAACACGTCATGGCCGGTGCTGTGGTCGGTCTACAATGACGGGCCTCAGGGCGAGATCTGGGTGTACCCTGCGCCGTCTCAGGCGACCGAGATGGAGCTCGACGCGATTTGCACGCCGAAGAACCTGAACACTGACGACGACTTCGACGTCATCCCTAGCGGGTTTCAGGACGCGTTGATGTTCGGCGCCGCCAAGTTTTCGTTCATGTCGCGCGGCCGTTACGCTCAGGCGCAGGCGATGGAGGATCAGTTCGCCAGCGGCATAGGCGTCGCGCGTGTCGCCGTGGACGGCGGCAAGGTCAAGTCATACTATAGTTCTTATCTGTAGAATATATGTGTTTGCAGTACAGAGCGGTAGCAGCACGTGATTTTCTAGCCAAGCACGGTGTCTTATCATGGTACAGGCTGTAGAGAATTATGGATGCGGATTTGCCGTTTATATTGGCGCCCCATATATTTCCTCGTTCAAACAGCCTTATGTGGATCTGAGGGCACAGATTTTTACAGAAATCATTAAATTGATATATTATAGCCTTTGTTCCTATAAGTGTGAAACTATTCTCCCCAATATGCCCGTCGCCGTCTATCATACCTCTCCAAAAGTCAGGGTGGTTATGTATATGTGCGGCGCAAGCATTTTTAGACTTATTAGGAATTATACCAAATTTAGAAAGCACATATCCGAGTCGTTTGGATACAATAGATATTCTTGCTCTTGGTCTTTGCGTGAGGCCTTGGGAGGTAATTTTTTGAGGAAGATACGATACTTTGTGTTTGCTTTTAAGAAACGATTTGAATGCTTCAATTTGGTACTCGTCAGGAGTAGTAAGTTGAAGAACTATGTTTGGCGACGGTATGTGCAGAACCGAGCCATCCGACATGAGAAGGCCGAGCCAATAAGCGGCTTCTGGCGTAATCGTGTCAAAAGCGCGTTCGTCGACATTTTTAGATTTACCATTGCGTATGAAAGAGGGGTCTTCTATTACGCTTACCACTATAGAGAGTTTACGCTGTTTTTCGCAGAAATCTTCTGCGTATCTGATGTCATTTTCTGCGACAACAAGCCGGTTAAACGGGAGTTTAGCGCGATAAATTATACTGGATATAGCGGAGTCGCTGACGCTGTACTTAACTGCCAAGTTTTTATATTTAACTCCGTCGTAGTAGTCCCTTATCATGTTTTCTCTTTGCAATTTCGTGAGCTTGCTTCTAGGCTCGCCGCGTTTGGACATCTCTATGGCCTTCACAGTGGTAAGATTTACACCCCTATACTAGCTCTGGCGTAGTGTCAATGCCGCAGGATCACACTGCTTCGACGATCGCTCAGGCCCGCGTGATTCGCGACGGGCTCGATCCGGCGCGCGTCGAGACGCCGGTGCGCACGGCGACGCTGGCGCTGTTGCTCGACACACTGATCGATCTCGGCTCGCAGCCCGGAACTGAGAAGATTCGTGAGGCGCAGCGCGCCGCGATTGCCGCCAGTACGATGACGATCGCACGCACGCGAGAGGCATTCCAGAAGGTGCTCGACGCCGAGCGCGCCGCCGCGGAGGCGCGCAATGCCTGATCCGCGCGGCCAGCTTTCGTCGAAGGCTCAGCAGTCGCTCGGCCTGCCGGATGGATTCAAAACCTATAGCCCATTCCCGTTCGGTGGAATGAACGTTCAGGCGTCGCCAGTGGCGATCGCTGACAACGAGTTCCTGTGGCTGGAGAACTTCGTTCGACTGGGTGACGGCAACCTGCGCACGGTGTGGGACAAAGGCACGCCGATTTTCACGGCGCCGGGCGGCCTGACAATCGTTTGGAAGTGCTTCTTCAACATTGGAATCGTTTATTACTGTGCTGTTTTCCTTTCCGACGGCTCGGCTATCCAAGTCAGCATGTCGTCGCTGGCGCAGACGAAGATCGGCCCGCCCGGTATGTTTTACCAGGCTTCGACCGGCTATCTGCCCTACGCGCGGCAGTGGGGCACGCAGTATCTGCTCATCAGCAATCGCAACACGCAGGACGACTACTGGGCATGGGACGGCGTGCTGCTCTATTCGGCCGGAACAGTCGCGCCAGCTGGCGTCAACCTCACTTCGGGAGGCGCAGCCTATTCGTCACTGCCGAACCTGACGGTTTATGGCGGTTTCGGCTCGGGTATCACGATTACACCAGTCATTATCGGCGGTCAGATCGTCGAGATGAACATCACCAATCCAGGCTCGAACTATGAGCCGGGTGATGTCGTCCAGGTAGCGTTCAGTGGCGGCGGGACCGACACATCGCCGGTTCTCGTTGCCGCGCTCACTGCGACGTCTGTCGCCGGCGTGACGGTCACGGTTCCCGGTTCGGGCTACACATTCGCTAGCGTTCAATTCACGGGTGGTGGCGGCGGAGTGAACGCTGCGGCGGCGGCGACGATCGTCGGTGGGGCCATTACGGCAGTCACGATGACCAACGCCGGTTCCGGCTACACGACAGCGCCAGGCGTGCTCATCGTTGGTGGTGGCGTCGGCGCTCAGGCGAGTGCCGTTCTGGTTCCGATAGGCGTTGGTGGAATAGCAGTCGCTAATGGCGGTAGCGGTTTCACGTCAGTTCCGCTGCTGGAGCTCATCGGCGGCGCAGGCGCAGGCGCTGTTGCGATTGCGGTGCTCACTGCAACGAGAGTTGCCTCGGTGAATCTGACGGCAGGCGGCTCTGGTTACACTTCAGCGCCGACGATAGCGTTCGTTGGCGGTGGCAGTGGCAGCTCAAACGCCGCGGCGGCGGCGGTTCTTGACGGCGACGCGGTGGGCTACATCACGTTGACGGACCCCGGCTTCGGCTACACAGATCCGGTCCAAGTTACGTTCACCGGCGGTGGCGGTTCAGGCGCCGGCGCCACGGTTTTGTATGCACCAACGTCGATCGATTCGGTTGAAGTGTCGGCTGTCGGTCAGTACTACACGACGGCGCCTGCGGTTATCGTTCAGCCCGGCGCCAACAACGCCGCCGCGGCGACGCTGACGCTGATGCCGTTTGGCGTCAGCGGTTCGGTGATGGAGACCTATCTGTCGCGGATGTGGATTTTTGATCCAGCGCCGTCACCATATTCGACGCTGCCGCCTGGCGGTAATTGGCAGGCGTCTGCACCAGGATCGTTTGTCGATTTCGCCACTTCGGATGGCGGCGTCAGCGCGGTCAACACCGACGCTTTTCTCGATCTCCAATACACGCAGGTCCGCCAATCGTCGGGCTATCTCTATGCGCTCGGCAACGGCTCGGTCAGCGTTATTTCCAACGTCAACACGTCGGGCAGTCCGTCGACCACGACGTTCAACTACCAGAACGTCGATCCGCAGGTGGGTTGCGCGTGGCGCGATTCGCTGCAGGATTTTAGTCGCTCGACGATTTTTGCTAATCGAGCCGGGATCTACGGTCTGTACGGCGGCGCGGCGACCAAGATCAGCGGCAAGCTTGACCAGTTGTTCACCAACGCGATCTTCCCGCCGACGGCGGGTGCGGTGACGCCGTGCTCGGCAATCGCGACGATCTTCAACATCAAGCACTATCTGCTGCTGATGACGGTCGTCGATCCCGACACGGGCGCGACGCGCAACGTTATGGCGACGTGGAACGAGAAGGACTGGGCTGTCATGTCGCAAACAGTCAGTCTTCAATTCATTTCTACGCAGAAGACCGGCTCCATATACAATGCTTTTGGGACTGACGGGATTTCAATTTACCCGCTGTTCTCAGCGCCGTCGTCAAACCTTCAGTCGCGGTTTGACACGAAGCTCTACGGGTCCGACCGCATCTTCATCGAAAAGGCGGCGCAAGGCGTTTGGATGCAGGCGCAGGACAACTCCATCGGTGAGGTCGGAATTAGCGGCGCGCTGACGGCGACGATCTCCGGTATGGGCGGCGGCGCGATCAACGGCTTCGCCGTCACCGTGCCAGAAGGCGTGTCGGCGCCGTTCCTCAACCAGGTCGCCATAGCGTCCCCGGCGCCGGCTTGGAACGTTTGGGGCACGTCGATCCAGGGCAACGCCTTCTTTTCGATGGGCTTACGCTTCGCCAGCAACAGTCCTGATTTCACCCTGGCCGATCTCGTGATAGGCTACATCGAGCAAGACGCGTTCTTCACGTGAGGAGAAACCCCATGGCCATGCGCACCACCGGCGTCAAAATGGACTTTGAGAAGAACGTCGCTCGCGGCGAGAATCCGCGCGGCGCTGACGGTTTTTTAGCTCAGACTGTCAACGGGACCGCGTCGTGGCGGGGGATGGGGTGGAATCGCGATGAGCCGTGGACATCTCCGCAGGTTGAGCCAGGACCGACTCGCCCCGCTGGGCGCAGTAATCGAACTGGCGAATGATATGCTGGCAGCGCTCGAGAATCTCCCGCAAACGCCTGACGGCTGGAATCGGTTTTCGTGGGACCATCGCAACAGCCACGACCGTATCCGTGCGGCGATCAAGACAAAATATGGCGCCGATCTGAGCGACTATCAGGTCGACCCGATCGACTCTAACGCGATCGGCGATTTCTTGCAGAACAACTCGCAGCTTCACGGCGACATGAACGGTGTTCTCGGCTTGCAAAGCAGCGATTTGCAGGACGTCAATTTCGGCGACAAGCCACAGTTCGAGGCGTGGGTGCGTCTCCATTATCTCGAGCATCAGCAAGCCGAACTGAAATTGGAGATTTGAGTGTGAGGCCGTTCGTCGTTTTCGCTCTTCCTCGCAGCCGAACGGCGTGGCTTTCGAAGTATCTGTCGTACAGTGGCGAGTGTGTCGGCCACGACATCGCGGCGCGGAGCGCTTCGATAGACGACTTCTTTCACAACTTCGATAGCGGTATGATCGGCACGGTCGAGACCGGTGCGATGGCAGGCTGGCGTCTGCTGCGCGAGCGGTTTCCCGCAGCGGCGATCGCCGTCGTGCGGCGGCCGATTGAGGATGTGAAGTTGAGCCTGTCGCAGTTTGGGATCGTGCCGCGCGCCGGGGATCTGGAGGAGCGCGACGCTATTCTCGACGAGATCGAGCGCGAGCCAGGCGTGCTGTCGATGTCGTTTCGTGATCTGTACGAGCAGAAGAACCGTCGGCGCATGTTCGAGCATTGCCTTATCTATGGCTGGAAGCCGGAGTGGGACGCGCGATGGGCGCACGTCAATGTCCAGATCGATCTCGTAGCTGAGTTGCGGGAGGTTGCAGCGAATCAAGTCTCGATTGATGCGATGAAGCGGGAGGTTGCAGCGCACTGTTCGGCTGTCGGTCATGGATGATCCCGTGGTTATTGCATGGGAGACGTGGGCGTCGGCGTGGCCTGAAGGCGAAGTGCTGGTGCGAGCACATTTCAACGAGGTCGAGGGCGTTCTCGCCAAGAAAAGGCCGTGCAAAATTGACGAGCAGGCGATGATTGACGCGGAAAGGGCCGGGGTGCTTCGCGTGGTCGGGGCGCGGGTCGGCGGTCGTCTGGTCGGCTATTTCTCATGGAGCCTGATGCCTGACATCGAATCGAAGGGGCTGATCGTGGCGAACCAGGGCGCGATCTACGTCGACCCTCGGTTCGCCGGCCTCGGCTATCGGATGCTGACTTTTTCGCTTCCCGGCCTCAAGGCGGCCGGCGCCGACTACGCGCTGATGCACCACCGAATGCTTGGCCGCGGGGCTCGTCTTGGAGTATGGTTCAGACGGCTCAAAGCGGTGCTGATCAAGCATGAGTACTATCTCTGGCTGAGAGACTGACGATGGGATGCGTTTCGATTCCGATTATTGCGGCCATCACGGACAGCATTGGCGCGGCTGGCGCGGCGCTTGGCGCTGGCGCGACCGTCGCGGCTGACGTTGGCGCACCATTGGCTTTGGCGGGCGCGACTGCGCCTTTGGATGTAGGGTCTGTCGTGACAGGTCTTGGGATGGCCGGCACTACAGATGCTGAATTGGCGGCTGGATTTGGGGCCGCTGATGCAACGGGGAGCGCTCTTAGCGGTTTAGGCTCGGCTCTTACTGGGGCTACTTCGGACATGCCCGCGCTTGGTTCTACGCCAGCAATGGGCGCTGGCGTACCTGGCTCCCTTGGTACGAGTCTCGACACCGCAACAGCGCCTGGAACTGCCGTGGCTTCTGGTGCTGCACCTGGCGTTGGTGCGCCGGCAGGGTCGGTTGTTGGCGCTGCTGCGCCTGCCAGCGCCGCGGCGGCGCCGAGCGCCACCGGCGAGTTTGGTCTCGGTGATTCATCGCTGACTGGCGCCGGCGGTGGCGCTGGCACGTCGTCAGGTCTGACCGGCGACACGGCCGCATCGGCGCTCGGGACGTCGAGCGCGCCGACGGGCCTTGCCGCGGCGCCCGGCGCAGCTGCGCCAGCGACTACGGCCGCACCAGGAGCAGAAGTTGCAGGCGCTCTTGGCCCAGGCGCAAAGGCGGGGGCTGACGTGCTTGGTATGCTGAAGTCCTACGGGCCACTGGCGCTGAGCGCCGGTGGCTTGCTGTCGTCAGTTTTGCAAGGAGACAAGAAGCCAGCTTACCAGGGCCAAGTCAGCGCCGAGGCGGCGCAGATGTCGGCGCAGGGCCAGGAACTTCAGTCCTACTTGACTTCTGGCACGCTGCCGCCCGGTGTTTCGGCAGGGCTGTCGTCGGCGCATGATTCCGCTGCGGCGACGATCCGTTCGCAGTACGCTTCGCGCGGCCAGACGGGTTCGAGCGCGGAGGCTCAGGATCTCGCCAATCTTTCGCAGACGACAGTCAGCCAGGGCGCGCAGATCGCCACGAACCTACTTCAGCAGGGCGTCAGCGAGAGCGAGTTCTCGGCTCAGCTTTATCAGAGCCTGATGGACGCTTCGATCAAGCAGGACGCGGCGCTGTCGGCTTCGATCGCCAATTTCGCCGGCGGGATGGCCGGCATGGGCTTAAAGGCTGTGGGGTGATCGATGCCGACCGCTTTTCCGCTCGCCGCCGATCCGTTTTCTTCCGGTAGCGCCGCCGCGGCGCTCACGTCGCAGCCGAGCCCACTTGCCGATTCGGACGAGCGGTTGAAGGCGTTCGACGCCAAGGAGGCTGATTTAGCCGGCAAGATCGACACGGTGCGCGCCGACACGAGCAAGCGCAACGAGAAGCTCGAGGACTACTTCGACCAGAACAAGCCGCCGGTCTACAAGCCGCCCGCGCCTTACAAGGCGCCGGAGGCGTCGAACCCGATGCAGGTGTGGGGCTCGTTGGCGATGGGCTTCGCTATGCTGGCTTCGCATTTCACGCGCACGCCGATGACGACGGCGCTGAACGCCGGCGCGGCGGTCATGAAAGCGTTCAAAGAGAAGGACATCGAGGCCGCCACGTCCGCCTATCAGCAGTGGAAGGACGCCAACACGCAGGCGCTCGACATGGCGAAGTACCAGCAGGCCGCCTACGCGAACCTGATGACGACGGTCGAGCGGCGCGAGAAGAACGATATTGATCTCTCCAAGGACCAGATGGCCGATGTGCGGGCGCAGATGACAGCGCTGGCCTCGGCGTTCAAGGACGAGACGATGCTGAAGCTCGGCGAGACGCACGACGACAACGCGCAGAAGCTCGAGTTCGATCGGCGTCAACACGAAATGGATATGCTCCAAACCCAAAGCGACAAATTGGCGCAGGGCTGGGAGAAGATACAGGGCCAAGTCCAGGGCGCACGCGACGAAGCCGAAGCGAAGCAGTCGCAGCCCTACAAGGACGCGATCTCCAGCGGTGACACGACGGGCGCCTTCAAGCTGCTCGCCGAGGCGAATCCTGACAAATACTTGGAGAAATACCAAGCCGAAAAGGATCGCCAGACCAAGGAGCAGGACAGCTCCGCCGGTCAGGCGAAGCAGCAATACGACGCCTGGGCGGCGTCGCCCGAGGGCCAAGCGTCGCCGCCTGACGCTCGAATGAAGAAAGAGGCTCAGATTTACGGCTCGTTCAAGTCGCAGGGCGGCGCGCGGCTGCTGCCACCGTTGACCGACGAGAACAAGCATTGGCAGGCCCAGCAGCTCGCGACTTATGAGCTGCCGGTTCCCGGTCAGTTCCAGATTGCTCGTGAGCCGGGCTGGGATGGGCCAGACGGCGCGATCGCCGAGGCGCAGAAGATTAATCCGGCTTTCAACCCGGCCAAGTACAAGGCCGTGATGGCGGCGCGGCAGAAGCTGACGAGCGGTAAGGATGCCGACGCGATTGCTTCCTACGTGCGACTCGATCAGCACTTGGACTTCTTCAAGGGCCTCGTCGACAAGCTGACCGACACGTCCGACATCAAGCTGGCCGACAAGATCGCGGCGGCGTGGGGCCGTGAGACCGGCGACCCGAATGTCACGTCCTACGAAACCGCGCTGTCGCTGGTCGGCGACGAAATCGTCAAGGCGGCGACCGGCGCGGGCGTCGCGGGAGCGCTTGGCGATCGCGAGGAGATTAAGAAGAACTTCGACCCGTCGCTGTCCAAGGACCAGTTGCGCGCCAACGTCAACGCCGCGCAGGTGCTGGTCGGCGGCGCGATGGTGTCGACGATCAACAAGTACCGCTCGACGCTGTCGCCGCAGGAAGTGACTGACGCGGTTGGCTCTCGCGAAGTGATGGAACATTTTCACGTCGATCCCGACACCGGCAGACCGCGTGTCGAAGGGGCCTATGACTTCGGCGGCCAGAAATACAAGGTCGGGCCGAACGGCGTCGCGGTCGAGGCAGGCGCGCCCGCGGCTGGCGGCGCGCCGCAGGGCGGCTTCAAGGCGCGTTGGACCGACAAGAGCGGCAAGCCGTTTGGCCTCGTGAACGGAAAATATGTCTATGAAGACGGGACACCGGTGCAATGAGCCTGCTGGATGACAGCGCTTTGTTTTTAAGAGGCGGCTCGGTGAGGTGCCCATTCGATGTCGTCAATAATAGCGATGTCGTCAGACCCGAAACATTCTTTGGAGAAAATCTTAACCATTTTTTCCACCCACTCTTTTGAATCGCGTAGGAGCTTGAACGATGTTCTGCTGCTACCAGCTACGTAGATACGCGCTTCATACCTGCCTTCTGAATTTTTCACTATCAGAGCTACGAGCGCGCTATCACCTTCAAAGCGTGTGTCCGAGACAAGTTGGTAGATTGTTATGCCGTGGCGAAATTTTTGCCAGCGTAGCGCCATTTTAACCCCCGTGCTTGGTCGGGTTGATTTGATACCATGGTATGGATTAAGTGTCAAGGGCGGTGAACTAAAATGAACCTCTTGGATGGCGCGGTCGTCAGGCACGAGACTCCTGCAAAGGAATCTCGTGCCTGCTGGCGCTACGTGTCAGCCAGAACTGCCGTTCTTCGGATTTTGCACTCCTTCTCGGCCTCGGCTATTACATACCATGGTATCAAGCTCGATGTCAACTAGCGTGATCTAAAATGAGCCTCTTGGATGACAGCACTGCGCTCGACCAAACGACGCCTTGGGCGCCGACGGTTCTTGCGCCGCCCCCGGAGGCCGCTCCCCAGCCTGCGGTGAAGCCCGGCAAGATCACGCCCGAGACCCATCCGGGCTACTTCAACGCGCCCGCGCCGGCGGCCGGCGGCGCTCCCGCCGGTCCGCAGCTGGCAGCGAGCGCCTCGCCCGCCGCTCCGCAGCCGGCGGGCGGCGACTATATGGCGACCGTGCGCCGACGCGAGAGCGGCGGCAACGACATGGCGGCCAACGGCGCGGCGTTCGGCCGCTACCAGTTCACCCAGCGGACGTGGTTGGGCGTCGCTGCTTCGCACCCTGAGCTGGGGCTGCGGCCCGAGGACATCTGGAACGGCGACAAGCAGGATCAGGCGATGAAAGCGCTGACCGCCGACAATACGCGCGTCCTGCAGAAAGAGGGCTTGGACGCCAGCGGCGGCAATCTCTACATGATGCACTTCCTCGGGACCGGGGGCGGTCCGAAGTTTCTGAAAGCGATGCAGGCCGAGCCAACGGCCAACGCCGCGGCGATGTTTCCGCTCGAAGCGAAATACAATCCGACGATCTTCTTTCACGGCGGCGACCCGAATCAGCCGAGAAATCTGAGCCAGATCTACGGAATGATGACCAAGGACTTCGGTGGAACGGCTGTCGAGGCCGCTCAGACGAAATCCGTCGAAAATTCTCAGCCCCAGATCGCTTCCGACGCGATTTCAGACGCGACGAACGACGCTTCGCTGCCGCCGTTGCCGGCCGGCGCCAAGCCGATCGAAGCCGCGTCGGAAGTTGCCGAGCCGGGCGAGAACCTGCCGCCGCTGCCGGCCGGCGCCAAGCCGATCACGCCGCAAGAGGCTTATGAGCAGGACGTCAACAAAGGCGGCTACGAGTCGCAGATCAAGGTCGAGAAGGATCAAGCGCCGGATTACGCGCATCGGCTGATGGCCAACCTCGCCGGCGACCCTGAGTTTCTAGCGCCGAAGTCGCCAGGCGAGTTCGCCAAGGACGAGGCGTCGGGCGCGGCGGGCGCTCTCGCGGGCGCGGCGCGCGCACCGTTCGAACTGTTCTCGGGCATCCCTGGCGACGTGGGCGAAGGCTCAGCCGAAGCCGCTCGTCTGCTGGGGAAAGTCGGCTCGCCGCAGGCGCAGACCTTCGGCAACGTGGCTGCGCAGTTGGTTCCGGTCGGCGCTGGGGCCAAGGCGGCAGGCACGGTCGGCAAGGAACTGGTCGAGGAAGGACCGACGCTGGCGCGGCTCGGGCGCGGCGTTTTCGAGGGCGCGCGGGGCGGCGCGGGCGCCGGGCTGATGACGCCGACCGACGAAACCGATCCTAAGAAGCGCGCTGATGAGAAGCTGAAGCAGGCGATGGTCGGCGGCGCAGTTGGCGGCGCGGCGGGCGGCGCCTTTCCGGCGATCGCCGGCGGCGCCAAGTGGGTCGGCAAGGAAGTCGGCGACGTTTGGGGCGGCGAGGCGCGCCGACTGTCCGAGGAGTTGCGCAAGGGCGTCAACGCCGAGACCGGCAAGGCGCTGACCGCCGAGGAGCGGACCGCCAAGCTGGCACAGATCGACAAGATGGGCGCCAAGAAGGAAGCAGCGGCCGGCGTGGCCGACACGGCGGCGCACCAGGAGAAGATCACCGCCGAGGCCGCCGAGGCCGCCAAACCGGTTTCGACGCCCGAGGCGTTGGGCGAGCAGGTTCACCAGACAGCGGTCGCCGATATGGAGGCTTTGAAGGCCGAGCGCGCCACGAAGTCGGGCTTCGACAAGGCCGTCAAGTCAGATGGCGGCGCGCCGTCGGTGCCGACGGGTCGCTTCGCCGCTGAAGCCAAGGCGGCGGAAGCTGAGACCAAGAGCTCCGAACTCAAGGCGGCGCTCAGCCAATTCCGTAAGTCGTTGACCAACGCGCCGAGCGTCAAGGGGCAGCCGGCGATTCAAGCGGTGTCGATCCGCCAGGCGCGTGAAATCCTCGAGACGCTCAACAAGCACATCGACGAGATGTCGCCCAACGCCGCTCATCGGCTGACCGAAGTTCGCGACGATTTTCTGGCGAATTTGGAGAAAACACATCCGCAGATGAAGGCGGCACGCGAGGCCTACGCGCGGCTCAGCCGGCCGCTTGACGTCTATGAGCGAACCGGCGCGCTTAAGAAAGCTGCGATGGAAGATCCCTACTCCGGCGCCGGAACGATGGACCCGGTGGCGATCAAGCGCGCCGTCACCGGCAAGACGCAAGCCGGGGCCGAGGCGCTCCAACGTCTGATCCAGAAGAACCCGGCGATTCGCGAGTCGACGCGCAATGTCTTGCAGCACGAGCTTTACGGCTCGGGCGCGACGGCGCGCACGCCGACGGCGGCGCAACTGCGCTCGTTCCTCAGCAACAATCGGATGGTGCTGGAGAAGACGGGTCTCGACAAGGAGTTCTCCGCAATCAAGCCGAGCTTGGAGGCTGTCGAGGCAGCGCCGCGGCGCGCGGCGGAGACGCAGCGCAATATCGAGGATCTCGCCAAAACAAAGACCAAAGCGGTCGCCGCGCGCAGCGACATCCGTCGTCTCGAGATCGAGATGAACGAACCGAAGAACACGCCGAAGCAAATCGTCTCGGCGGCGGAGTCGACGGCCAAGAAGCTGTACGATCGCGGCTCGATCAGTGAGGCCCAATACCAGAAGTTCTTCAGCGCTGTGCGTGAGGCCGAGACAAAGAACGCCGATCACGAACACGCGGTCAGGCTCGCCAAGATGGTCGGCGCCGCCGTCGCTGTCGGGCTCATGGGCGAAGAGGCCGGTCGGTACATCCAGCACCGGGTCAATGTTCGATGAGCGACCTTCTCGACACGATCGACGAGGCCGCGGCAAGCCTGTTGGACGCCGCTGGGTTCGGTGCTAAGGTGGAGGGCGCCGAGCCGCCGAAGGTCGAATTGTCGGATCGCGTCAAGGCCTTTCAGGCGGTCGTCGATTGGGCCAAGACGCGCAACGTGCTGAAGCCGCCGGAGCGAGGGAAGACCAAGTTCGATGACATCAAGCGACAGTTCAGTGAGACGCCTAAGCGTCGAGGACGTCCCCCAGCGGCCGAGAGCAGTTCCGAACCCGCCGAACCCGGCGCCCCAGACCCCGCCGGTGGAACCGGACTCTTCGACGCATGACACGCTCGTCGCCACGCTCAGGGGAATTGGCTTTATTCTCGCCCCGAAAGCGCTGATGCTGGTGGCTGTTATCTTCGTTTTCACTTTGGCTCTTTACGCGATGCGAGAGCAAACACTCAACAGCCTCTTAATCCTGTGTGTGTTCACTGTTGGCGTGATACTTCCTCTCGTGCTTCTTGATCTTCGTCGTGGGAGAGGTCTATGACCCCGCCAAACCGCACCCTACCGGAGCTAGCCGTAACCTAGCAGGCCGCGCCAGAGACGTATCCATACCATAGTATTGAAAGCAGTCAAGCCCTCTAAAGGCGAAAAGGACAAAATCCGATGCAACTTGTGGGCTCAGGCAATCAGGCCAAGCGCCATCCTCTCTTCACCGCGGACGGCTCAGTTACGACCGGCGGCACGCCGCAGCTAATCTTGCCGGAGACGCCGTCCCGCTCCTTTCTGATGCTGCAGAATGTGTCGGCGGGGCCGCTGTGGTTTGAGTTCGGCTCGGCGCGCGCCACGGCGGCACTGACCAACGGCGCTATCAGTTCGATCACGGTGACGAACGCCGGCTTCAACTTCTCCAAGCCGCCGGTCGTGCGCTTCGCCGGCGGCGGCTATTCGGGAAACACGGCTTTCCTCGGTCTCAATCAGCCGGGCGGCAACGGGCCCAACTCGTCGATCGTCGCCGGGAGAGTCGCGCGCGCCCACTGCGTGATGACCGGCTCGACGCCGAATCTGTCCATTTCGTCGATCGTCATCGATGATCCTGGCGCCGGCTACGTGATCGCACCCTACGTCTTCATCATGAATAGCGATCTCGACCCCTATGGCTGCGCCGTGCCGTCGGCGACGTCGGGCATGCTGCTGTCGGCGGCCAGCGCGCCGCTCATTCTCAACGGCACGTCGTGCCCCACGGATTCGATCGCGATGTTCGGCGGAACGACCGGCTGGGCTTTTCTCTGTCGATGGATGACGTGAGATGAAGAGAATTTTGTTCGCCGCACTTGCAGCGGCTTGGCTCTGCTCGCCGGCGCAAGCTGAGACGGCCTCGGCCTTCACCGTGTCGGCGTGCGGCGGTCAATCGCTGACGGCGTGACGCCTGACCCGACCTACACGCAGCCGGCAATTGGCGAAATCGCGTGACTTGGCTCGCCATCTTCTGGCTCGCTTGTCTCGGCGGCTTTCTGACCCTTTGTGAGCGCGCGCCGCTCGTCGACTGGCCCAATCGAAAGGCTGAGCCATGCATGACCCCTGCTTGCCGCGGGGCGTTGGTGGAGAGAGTGAAATTATGGTAGGCTCGTCGCTATGACCGCACCGCTTCCCGCCGTCTTCGTTCAAGGTCTCGCTGTCGTCTCGAGCGACAACCTGAACACGTTCGTCCAGACGGTGACGAACTTCGCGCAGCTGCGAACCTTCACCGGCCTGACAAGTATGCTGGCGATCGTGCAGGGCGGCGCGTCGCCCGGCGATGGGCTGGGCGGCACGTTCTGGTACAGCGCCGCCAGCGTGGCGACTGACAATGGCGCGACGGTCATCGTGCCGACCGGCGCCGTCTCTGGCGCGTGGCTGAAGCTGGCGACGGTCTACTCCTACCAGACGCCGACGACCGGCTTCTCGATTCAGGTGGCGAACGGCGTCACGTCGCTGCTGCTCGACCCAGCCGGCACGCTCGCGACCGGCGCAGTCATCTTCCCTGTGACGCCGATCGATGGCCAGACACTCAGCATCTCGTCGAGCCAAACTATCACTGCGCTCACGCTAAGCGCGCCGACGGGCCAAACG
>Ga0302320_10005264_pt1 | contig 29109 bp, 17 predicted proteins | sample Bog_T0_3_FD_202130 | JGI IMG/M metagenome (GOLD analysis project Ga0302320, IMG submission 202130) | Peat permafrost microbial communities from Stordalen Mire near Abisko, Sweden - Bog_T0_3 | ecosystem: Environmental > Terrestrial > Soil > Wetlands > Peat | place: Sweden: Abisko, Stordalen Mire...
TTGGTTGCTGGTGGAGTACTGCTGGTGCTCCGTGGACATCCTCACGTAAACGGCGGCATTGTTGGGTGGCGAGACTGTTCGGCTAATGCTCATGGGAAATAAAGCTCGTTGCCACGAGTGCCGAAGGCAAAATCGCGGCTTTCCCGTTCCCTGGTTTTGAAACGGGCGCCTCCAGGGGTGCGGTGTTTATCACTCGGAGTTAATTCAGTGGCCATTTTCATTTACGCGGAAAGATTCTTTGACGCATTTGACTATCGTGGAAACGACGATGCCCCCACTTTCAGAGTGCTCGTCGCAATAATGAACCGAGACTCCGGCACGGCGGCAGATGTATTCATAATAGGCGCTTTCATCCGCAACCTGAAATCGGCCCCACCGGCTGACATCGTACAGGAGGATGGCTGAGAAATTGATTTGCCCGCTTTTGACATCCCGAATCATCTGCGCCAAAGATTCGCGGTCCTGGATATTCACACCACTCTTGCCCTCGTCAGAATATTCTTTGACGATTTGCATTCCACAGTGTTTGGCATACTTCCTGATCACGTCCATTTGGTTACTGGCCAAGTGCGGCTGCTGCGTGGCCGTTCTCACGTAAGCGGCGACACTGATCGGTCGTAAGATTGTTTGGCCGGTGACAATCTCCGGGTGCTGCTTGCGCCGCTCGCGGTTGGTTGTTGGGGCCGTCTCAACGATTTTTGTTGGCCGTTCCGGGTTCCCTCCGCCCTTTAATGGAGGATTTCCACGCTTGGACTTCAATGCTTTAGATCGACTTTTCATTTCTTGCAATGGTGGAGACTGCACGGGGACTTGAAAGTCCAATCCGGTATACCGGACTGGGAGAATCCCGCCGCACTGCCCTCAAGCTGGCGGAAGGCCCCCGGTCCCGCGCACTCAGGCTCGGAATCTCCAGGTGCCTTCTTAGCCAAAATGATGGCATGGAATATAAAAAATTGGCTCAGCAGAACTTTCAGTCCTCAAATGGACTCCTCCTTGCGCCGGCATATCACAAATCCGGCAGCGAAGTCGTTCGCACACTCAAGCAAGCCCTGGATCGCGTAGAATGCTCCCCCGGTCAGAAACTCGAGCAAAAACAGGTCGGGCATATGGTCGGTGTTTCCAAGAGCACCATCCATGACTGGTTCCACGGCAAACTCGCTGGTCCACTCCAGAACTTCCTGTGTGTGTTCGAGCGTCTCTCGGAAACAGACCGCATCCTCATTTTGCGGGAATTCTGCCGCCCCTGCCCCAGGCTGGAGCATCCCAGGCTGGCCCACGACGCGGAGGCTTTAACCCGTCTCAAGACCTCTCTGGCCCAACCATCGGGTTTAACCTTCGTGGTCGGCGCCCCAGAACCCCGCACGTTCCTGGTGACGGCTTTGGGCCATTCAATCACCCGGGTGAAGCCCACAAGCCGCGTTTGCGGCCTGGACATCCACCGCCCCGACTCCTTTGTCCCGGTGGCTGGCGTGTTTTACTGCCAACGCCCACCAAACCTGGAACTGGCGCAACATCTCGCCGCCCATATCATGGCCGAGGTGGAGGTTTCCAAATCGGAATTGGTGATCTTCAACGGCATTTGGTCGGGAATTTCACAATTTCTGAAGGCTATCCAGCGGTTGGCGGCAACTCGGCATGTGATTGTGGCCGACGATTTCGATCCCGCCTTTGACCGGCTTGCGTGGGTTGGCCCGAATCCGGTCCAAGTTATGGCCGTTTCGCAAATCCCAGGGAAGCAGGGTTTAATTCATGTGGACTTTCGTCCGCCGGACCCGTTAAGAGGGAAAAAGTGACGTCGGTCTTCACGAAACGGTGCAAATGCCGGCTGTTCGGTGTGGCGGGAGACGGCCAACTTTGTTCCGGCACCGTGTCCAGTGACAGGTATGGCCCAAGCTCACTCCACCAGCGCCTTTAGGAATGCGTCCTTGGAGTCCGCGTAAAACTCGATGCTGATTTTGGTCGCCAATGAGTCCGGCAAATCAAATAATTGTCGCCGTGCCGAAATCGGCATCAGCAACGTCGTCGCGCCTTTCTCCACCGCCAGTTCCGCGACAGCTACCGGATTCGGAATCATTTCCACCGACCCGCCCAGGTTAAGTGCTCCAACCACAATCAGCCCGCCCTTCACACTGCGTTCGATGAGCCCGCTGCACAGCGTCATCAGCACGGCCAGTCCCACGCCGTGCCCGGAGGTTTCGGAGTCCAGCGCCCGTAATTGCACGGAGAATTCGTGCGCGCGCGGGTCGCGGTCGCCCACCATTTCCTTGGCCCGTGTGTAAAGGTTTTGCTCGCCGTAGCGCACGCTCTCACGGAAAGCCGGCGAAACCGGCGCGTTCAAAATCTTCACGCCATTGCCAGGCCCAACTGTTACTTCCAACCGATATAACGCCGGGGATGCCCCTCCGCCGCCTGGGCTGATGGTCCAGACCTGTCCGGGCGGCAACGGGTCGCTTTCAATGTGCTCGTCACTGTGCAACTCCGGCGTGGACACAAATTGCTCCACCCCTTCCACGCCTAGGTGATAACTGAAGTGTGTGTTCCGAAACTCCGTCCGCAGCACGCGCTTCTGTTGTTCCTTCACCCGGCGCCGCGCTTCCAGCGCCAGCCGCACAATCACCTCCAGTTCCTCGTCAGGAATCGTCATGGACGCATCCGGGTAAAGCAATTTGATAAGACCGCTTGCTGTCTTATTGACCGCTTCAATGTCACGTCCGCTTAATGCGCCGCCCCAATTTACCCGGCCTTGCAGCGCGGCCAGCCGGCTGCCCGTCCGCAGCTTATTCCAGCACTCCGCGAGGAAGTCGCTCACCAACCCGAAATGGTCCGTCAAGTGCTCCCGCCCGCTGACCTTGGGGAATTCCCAGCCCGGCACGTAGCAGTGGATGCGGTCCATGAATGCGCTGTCGTTTCGCATTTCCGGCGGCAGCGGTGTGAGAAGGTGTCCAATCCGTTGCTGCTGCGTTACGTCCACGTCAAAGTTGCCGACCATCACGATGCTGCCAAACGCCCGGATGCTCTCCTTGCCACGCGAAAACTCGCCCGACGCCATGTAGCCTTTCATAATGTTCACTCCGTCCTTTTGATCAAATGAAATGCCTGACACCTCATCAAAGCACACCACGTCGTAATGGCACACCAGACCGCGCTGGCCGCTCGCGTTGTTCACAAACATCTTCGCCACAGTCGCTTTGCCGCCCGAAATCAAATGCGAATAAGGGGAAATCTGTTGGAACAAATGGCTCTTACCAGTGCCGCGCGGCCCCAATTCCACCAGGTTGAAGTTCCGTTCCACGAACGGAATCATGCGCAACAATGTCACTGATTTGGCGCGCTCGCTCATGGCGGAAGGCTCCAAGCCGATGGAACGAACCAGAAAATCTGTCCACTCTTTCACCGTGAATTGCTTCCGTGCCTTTTCCAGCGTCTGCAGCACATCCGGCTTGGAAAGTTGAATGGGGCGCAGGCTCTCAATCGCGAACGGGCGCCCGGCCTTTTCCTCCGCGATGGCGCGGTCATACGTCAGAGTGATTTCCGCGTAAAATCCGTCCGTCAGCATCCGCTCGTGCTCATGCACGAGACGGTCTTCAATCCGCACATCCCTCACGCCCACGCTCGGCAGTTCCGCAATGAAACAGTCATTCTTCGCGTCCAAACGCGCCTTCACGATGTCAATCAGCTTCACCGAGCCTTTTTCACGGGATCGAGCCTTGAATAATTCCTCCTCTCCCGTCCGCACCGTCCGGTCCTTCAATTGCCGCTCGACGATTTGCAGGCCCTCCTCGATTTCCTTCTCGTTCGTTGTGGCGCAGTAACGTCCGAGCAGAAACTCGACGACATAAGTCGGCACGGGATATTGCCGGCTGTATTTCCGCACCAGGTCTTTGCGCACTAGGTAGCCTTCAAAGGCCGACGCACCCAGCTTGTCTAAATCATCCATTATCATAGTCATTCATCTCCTCCCACCATTGTGGGTTGTTTGCTCAATACCCGGCCGGTCGCGTCGAATACGACGACGCTCGTGGCTGATCCCGCGAGGTTCTCATCTTCCACCAGCAGCCCGGCCTTGCCGTCTTTGTCGAGAGGTTTCATTTCCGTAATGCTTGTCTTGGGGTCGTTTGGTTTGGAACGTAGCTCGGCGAACAGCCCCTCCGCCGCCGGCACGATGACCACGCGGCAGCGTTGCCCCACCCATTGCACGCTCTCAATCTTCACCGCCACGGTCTTGCCTTCTGAGGAGCTTCGGAATGTCAGGTCCGGCGTCACGCATTCTTGCAGGCTCAACCCTCCATGCGCATATTCCGTCCCCGACGAAAAGCAGTAGGCTCCAGGCGCGGAAGCCACCGCCTGCCGTGTATCCCAAAACCAGCCCACCATTGGCACGTCTGCGTGCGATCCTTCTTTGATGACGGCGCAGCGCGACCAGCGGCACTCCGCCAGGTATTTCTGGAGCGGCAGCGATGGCAATCCACCCGGCGCGAGGAACCAGCCGTGATCCGTCACCACGCGTACAGAGCGCCAGCCGGCATCGAGCAGATGCACGATGCGCTCCAGCGCAAGGTCGAGTAGTTCCTCTATCTGGCCCGCCAGCCGTGCTTGCAGCTTGTGACCCAGCGCGTCAAACTCGCCATGCTCCGTCCAGGCGCGGGCGTCCTCGCCCGCCGGCAGGCCGGTATCCAAGCCGTGCAACACTTGATGACCGGTGGCCGCAATCGCGTCGCGCAGCCGCTCTGCCGTCACAGGTCGTTTCCCATCCGCGATGACCGGACAGAAATCCGCTCCCGCTTCTGCGCCCGTCACTGCGAGTGCGGCAGGCGTCACCGCCGGCTTTGCTGTCGGCGTCACCGAGGGCAGGGCCGACCAGCGATAGCCTTCCGTCACAAGCAGTTGCCGCTCATGTGCCTTGGCAAGAAGCCGTTGTGCGACATCGAAGCGCAGCCCATCCACGAACATCAGGCACTCGCCCGGTTCAGCGACCACCAGCCGTTCCTTCAAATCCGCCCGGCCCGGCAACGGCCACTTGCGCGCCGCCGCTTGGAAATTCCGAGCCGTGTCATCCAGCCAACCGAGATACACCGTGCGGATTGCGGCCTGCACCGCCGCCATGTCTTCGCCGGTTTTCACGCAAGCCAGCGCGCGCAACACCGCGTCGTCCGCCCGGTAACCGCTCTTTACATAGCCGCTTGCAATTGCGTCCGGAGAATCGCCTACTAGCGGCGACTTCGTGTGTTCCGCCAAGGTCCGCAGATGTTCCAGCGCCGCCGCGAGCGGACTCAGTCCCATCCGCGCCCACACCCATCCGCGCCGCTCCCCATGATCTCGCTCAAATTCCAAAATGACGTTGCGACCTTCTTCCAGCGTGAACTTCGGGAGCGCCATGAGTGCCGTGCGAAGGCTCTTTTCATCCTTCTCGTTTTCGTCCGGCCATGAATCGCGTTGCACGAACAGGTCGCCTGGCCTCGCGCGCCGAAGCGCGGCGGGGATGCCCGGATGCAGCGTGGGCGATTCCGTGAACCGCCGCCACACTTCCGCCCACGCGCCCTTCCGCAAACCCAACCGTTCCGCTCCCACCAGGTCGCCCTCGCTCACGGGGTCAAATCCGAACTCATCCTTGCAGCGCGAACAGAATGCCGTCCAATGCGCTGCGTCCCAGCCGTCACGCGTTTTCGGGTCACTGATCCACGCCAGCAGGTCGCGGACGGGGTCCCCGACCATCAGCTTGTCAAAATCTTCCGCCTCCAGTTTGTGGCCGTGTAGCGTGGAAATCGGCGTCGTCGCCAGCATGTCCAGCGCGCCAAGCAGCGCGACGCGGGTGGCATTGTCATGCCCCACATCCAGCCCCAGCCCGCCGCTCTCCGAAACAAGGAACGCCTCCACTGTCCAATCCTTGCCGTTCAATTGCGTCCATACCGCCCCGCGATATTGCAATTCCACCAGCGGCTTTAATTCATCGGGACACTCCTCCGGCGACCGCAACAACTGCCGGCTCACATTCGGCAAATACAAAATCGGCACGGACTTCTCCGGCAACTTCACGTCTGGCAATGCGCCGTCCACGATGCACCGCAGCCAGATCGCCGGCCCCGTGAGTTGCTCCGGCGCGTATTCACCCAGAGTCAGCAACTCAGGCATCAGGGCGCGCAGCCGCTTCACGATTGGTTGCCACTCACCATCCGTGTCCGTCCACAAAATCGCCGCTGGCGGCAGGCTGTCGCCGGAGTTGTATCGGCACGCCGCGGCCAGGCTGTCCTTCACCACTTCGATAAATGTTCCGCTTAATTTGTTTGTGGCAATTCCTGTCACGTTTTTCTCTCTCTTGATTTGAATTTCTTATCTTTTCGCGTAGAAACCCCGTCCGCCGCAAAAGCAGCAGTCCTTGTTTCCGCCCTGGCAACGGCAGGAGATGAACTTCGGGTCCAACTTGGTCGCCACCGGTTCTCGTGGAGCGGGCTTGCTGCCACCGCTATGGACTGGTTTCGCGGCGGCCTGTAGCACCACACTTGTGCCGCCGAGGGCCGTCGCCAGCCGGTGCAGACCTTCACCAGTTTCCTCCCACGGCCTCCACCGCTCGCTTCCCGTCGAGCCTTCCCCACGATCCACGATTCCGATTCCAACCCGCCGCTGGCGCAGCCGGTTTTGAAGGCTCTCAATCATCGGCGGGATCAAGGCACCCCCTCCGGTCAGATAAACGACAGATGGATTCTCGTGATCGATGAATTGCGAAACCTTCTCCCACAAGGCGGCTGCGAATTTGTCCAAGTGCGCTTCGACGAGTTGACGATCCTTGCTGTCGCCCAACTCCACCATTCCCACCGACTTCGTCAGCAACGAATAGCTTGCGGCACGATAAACCAACCGCTTTACCATCTCCGCTTCTTGAAACGAAACCTCAGCCCAATCAAATCCATGTCGCGCAGCCAGCGCCGCGAACAATGGGCGATCCAGTTCATTGATCACACCCAACGCATGGCTCTCCTCTTCGATCCGCTGCAATCCGTCTCCGTCATCATCAGGTGCCGCGACGTCAAACGTCATTGCCGCTAAGTCGGTCGTGAAGGCCCCTATATCCACGATCATCGCCGTCACCAAATTCTGCTGGTTGCCAAATAATGAGTGCCCTCTTGCCGTTCGCACCCACACGCTTTCGTGTCCAAACATTTTTCCGTAATTGAGCAGCAGTTCACCATGCTTTGACGATCCCACCACATTCAGCCCGCGCGAAAACAATCCGACTGTGTTCGCGTGCGGCTCAGTCGCCTTGAGGATTAGTGGCGACTCCCAACCATTCATCTCCATGCACGAAGCGACCACCAGCGCTTTTTCATCAAACGACTTGAAGGCGGGCATGGCGATCCGGGTCTGCGCCTTTTGCAAGTTCACATTCGCCTCCTCGAGTTTTTCTTTTAGCCAACCAAGGAAATGTCCCGCAACGATGACTGCCCCTGCTGAATCCTTGTCGTTCTGCGGCCTGAATAGGTTCGCCTTCCAGTTCTGAAAAACCCTCATGCTGGCGTCAGGCTTTAGGTTTGCCGCCTCCCAGCCGAAGACCCACGGCTTGGATTTGCTCTTCGTTTGTATCGCCAGCGACGGGATGAGCGGGCTGCCGTCCACCATAAGTATCCTAGCGCTTTCCGTAATCGAGCGGACTCCATCAGGAACACACTTCTTGCGGTAGGCGACCTTGGTGTAAGAAGCACCCAGGTCGATGCTCAGAGTTGCTTCAAACATAATTCACTCCTCTCTTCACTCTGGCGCGCACCACTATATCCTGCCCCAACGTCCAGCCCGGCTCCTCCATGACCGCGTTGTCGCCCGGCAACATCCCGCCCTCCACATCCTCGTGTTGCAGCGGATTGTAGCTCGCTGGCTCGCCCTTCTTTCCAATCGGAGTCAGCCCTAAGTTTCGCGCCGCCGCGTGCAAAATATCCTTGGCCGCAAATCCTTGGGCCGCTTTTTCAAAGGCCAGTGCCAGATGACGCGCCCCCTCAATCGTCACATGCGCCTTTCCATCAGATGGCTCTGCGCCGGCACGTAGGTTCTCCAAGACCCATGTTCTTGCCTGATCCGCTTCGTCTTTTGTCAGATTACGCAGCCTTCGCGCTGCCTGGGCGATCAATCCCAGAACAGCTTCCGCTTGCGGCCCGCGACGATCTTGGAGCAGAATCCCGCATCCGAGCCGTGCCAGCACTGTGGTCACGAACTCACGCTCCGCCCCTTCCGTATTGGGCATCGGCGTAAATAGCTCCTCGACAAAGAGCGATCCCTGTTCAGGAGGGACCGCTTGGCAGAGAATTGCTGGCAGATTTTCCACGGTGTTCTTTAGAAGCGTGCGGTTCAGCCGCACGACCTCAGCGATGGTCGCACACTGTCCTCTGTCCAGACAGGGATGGCGGAGGAGCCGCTCCAGCAAAACGCCTTTCTTGTCCTTCTTCAATGCCGGCACCAGCGCATCCGCCCACGGCAGCAGGGTCTTCGGACGGTCCTTTCGACCCAAAAACAACTCCAGCAATGGCGACATTTGCTCTGGCTTGGCATGGAGCAACAACCAGTCGGCCCCGGCGGTCGCGTAAGTGCTCACCGGATCGGACAGCAATCGGCCCTCGATTACCTTGGCTGCTACCTTCGCCGTCTTTCGCCAAACCTCCAGCGAGGTCGCGTCGGGCGCCAAAAGCAGCACCTCCTCCAACGTTTGATCGCCCAGTACATCCCGCCACTGGAAGAATAGAAAAGCTGGGGTCTCGACAAAGCCGCGCTCACGCAACGCCATGATTATCTTGAAAATTTCCCCAACATCGGGCTTTGCGCGTTCCGCCGGCAGGGCTGAAAAACTCCCAAACAACTGTTCCAGGATGCCCCCCAAATCGGCATGTACCACTCGGCCTCGCAAGTCGTGGAAATCTTTTTTGGCCTTGTCGCGCTTCGGGCCATCTGCCGCCCCCGTCAGCAGCATCTTGATAATAGTCGTAAGTTTGCGGTCGAGAGGATTCATGGATTTAGTTTGCTCCGCTCTGCCTGGATTCGCGCCGGGGTTTCAAAGTCTCCTTTGCCATCTTTTCCAGTCGGCCTGCTGTTTTTGCAACCAGGTCCAACGATACGCTATGGGGCATTGGATCGTTGCCTAAGTACCTGGAAACATATCGGGCGCTTGCACCCTTTAAACCAAACCGTGAGGAAACGATAAATGCGGTGGCCTCCGCCTCGATTTCTATGGTGCGGTGGTTCAGTTCACTCCGACTGGGCCACCATTGTTCCTTGTCACTGCCGAGATGGCCAAGGAAAATGTGTGCCAGTTCATCGCAGAGCACTCCAAAGCGGCTCGGCTCGTCAAGTTGGTCATGGATTGCAATCCGCATCTTCCAACCGCCTTCACCCGGCGCAATCGTCGCGAAGCCGGCGTTAGTCGAGGACAATGCTTTGAATTCCACGCGGATTTTGTCATGTACTTTAGCGTTCTCCACGAGGCGCGCCAGCCAGTCAGATTTCCACGCACCTTCAAACCTGGCGAACTCCAGGAGTTCCTTCGGCACAGGGCGACCGTCGGTCTGGTCCAGGTCATAAACCAGCATCACTGGATGCATAGGCGCGAGTATCAGCATCGGACGCGCGTCCTCTTTCAGTGTTCGCTCAAATCTTCTCCGCCAGTCCGGCTCGGTTGCATAAAATCCGCATGTTGGATTTTGCAATCGCACAAGCATGTTGTTGAACGGCGCGTAATCACGAAACAACCCCATAAAGTTCACCATGTCTTGGAACTCTGCGCTGCCTCGATAGGCCCGGGTCTGTTGCAACAGTGAGTCAATTGAAGATGTGATTTCCTTCTCTGGGGCGCCCTTGCCACGAAGTGCTTCCAGCAAGTCCTCCGACGCCCGCATGGAACTGCAATACGACCGCCATGCACCAATCAGTTCCTTGTCTTGAGCCAGTTGATTCAGAACCTCCAGCAAGTCCCACCGCGCCTTCAGACCGACCTTCGATTCCACTTCACCCAACAATTCCCACGCCGACGGTTGCCGGCCCCCGCCCAGCAATGCCAGCACAACGGCCCGCACAGGTCCAGCCTGACTCGGCTGAACCGGCAGATCGATTTGTGTTGGTTGGGATTCGTTCATGCCGTCTCAAACAATGGTCACCTGCGACGCATTGCCCACAGAACAACTGATCAGCTTTGCGCTTCGCAAGGCCGTGAGCATTTCTTCGATCTCCCACGTTCTGTATCCAGCTAAGGTCATTGCATAAACCACCTCTCCCCTGCTGCGCATGAGGTAGCCATCCATCTGGTGAATAATCTTCAAGGCAAGAGCGCGGGCTGTTTTCTTTTCCCCTTTGCTTTTCCTCTTAAACTTGGTTACCAGGAACTTCTCAAAATGTTTAGTGTATGGGTGATCCCTGCAAAGAACGCCCAGAAGATTTTTCAGGTCGTTGCTCTGGCTGTAGTGATTTCTCGTTTTTCCTGCCAGATCAGAGATAATGGCTGTATCTTGGTTTGCCGCTGCTCTTGTGGCTCTGTGCGTGCAGGAATAGAGTGCGCGAGGTGCTCCAACCGCCTCGGCAAAACCATATTCCAATGAGACATTGGCATTTCCCCCCGTCGCGTCAAAGACCGAATAACTGGAGCCGAGTATCCTTTGTTTGATTAGCTCGAACAGGTCTTTTGTATCCTGTGTATCTCGCCTGCCGACAATTACAAAGGAGATTGGATACTTCTTTCGAACATCAGGCAAAGCGGCCTCATATTTAGGCAATATGCCTCGCCACGGGCAACCGATGAAGATTTGGTTTCGTATTGGCATGATCATTCCTTATGGTGTTGTTAGTTGTGATTCACTACTGGCGTTCTGTCGTGGCTTGGTCATTGCCTCGCCTTCTCTTTTTGTGCTTTTGTTAAATGTACGTCGTTCACACGGTCGCCGGTGAAACCGCTCCCGTTCCAGAACCACGGATATTCTGACTTGTCCCGGTGGGGTTCTTTGCCACGGTCTTTGTCCCATTTGATGTTGGGCTTGGCGCGCAGGATGCCGGCGCCTTTCTTGCCGCCGGGAATGTCGCTCGCCAGGAATGGGCGGATGTTCATTCGCACGCCGTCGTTGATGTCGGGATTCCAGCCGATGGCTTGTTGCGCCAGCGGCTTCCAGCGGACGAAAATGTCGTAGGGCGGTTCGCCGTAAAGGATGCCCTCAAGTATTTCCTTCAGGGCCAGCGCAGCCGCCAGCCGTTCATCCGCGCCTTGTTCTTCGCGCTTGATGCCGTCCTTCTGCCGGGTGATCCATTCACCCAGGTAACTGTGGGTCAGGCTTTCCAATGTCCGCCGGCCTTTGTCGCCGCTGGCCAGTGTGTGATAATTCAACAGCGCGTGGAAACCGTCCCGCTTGCGGCCGTCCCAAATGTGCCAGATAAACGGGCGCTGATGAAATCGGTCGCAATGCTGCTCAAAGAAATCGTTCCGCAACCATTCTTCTAGGTCGGTCGCCTCCGAACCGGTGGCACGGATAAGTTCCAGTTCCGTTTGTGCCTTCCAATCTTTGCCGAATGCCACCGCCAGCAATTTGCGCAACCGCTCCGCTGCCGGTTCTTCGCCGCGCACGGACGGGAGGCACACGATGCCATCGTCATCCGCCAGCCTTTCCAGGCCATCTTGGCCAAGCGCCGGACAATCGGGGAAACTTGAACCGGTCTGACGCGGCCACTGGTAGCCGAGCAACCGAGCCACGGCCGCTTGCAATGGCTGGTCTGAACCTTTGGGATGCCCGTTGAACAGCCATTGGGTCGGGTCGCTGGAAAACGGCTTCGGCAATCCGTGCGGATATTTCTCCGTCGCCACCTTCTGCCAGTGTGCAAGGTCGAACCTTGCGCTTAGAAAAGCACCACTCGCGACTATAATTTTTTGGTCAATGCTTCTAACCGCGCGATAAAAATCACGGCTTTCGCAGAAGCACCAAATTGGGGCCAGATAAATGTTTTGATACGGCAGCAAGACGGCACCGTTTTGCGCATGAATTTCGCCCAATGTGAGAGTTGCGCGCAAGTCTCTTGATCTGGCCACAAAAACAGCGCGTTTCCCCCATGCTTTATACCCTGTCAGCCTTGCGCCTTCGCTTGCGCTTAGTTCTCCTTTGCCTCCCTGCCAATTGATCACATATTCCCTCCCGTGATATGGCATCCCCAAGGAAGGCGAATTTAAAAGAGGTGACCAATTGTCGCCTAGCAGAGGCAATTCCCAAAATGCCCGGTCGTATTTTTCAGTGTCCCCACGGGACATGCCTTCATGTAAAGAGACAAATTCTGAAAGCCGTCTCGTTTCCATACTCGCCAAATTTGCTCCCAATTCCAAACGACAATCAGGATTATTAAGCTGATCCCTTTGCGAACCAATTGAAAGTGGGCCAGAGGCAAGACTGTGCGCCTTTTCTTGCGGGGAAAACTCAGTGGTTGCATCAATATTTAGAAACTGATGAGCACTCCGTGGATCACTGGTTGAAATTGTTAATAGTGCTACGAATGCTCCTGCGGCTTGAGAGCTTTCAAAACCGTGCTCGCCCAGTCTTGCTACAGTATTCCATTCGCACTTCCGAAGGAGTCTCTCTCGAAATTTCTTATATTGCTCCAAAAACAACCAATTCTGGGGTGTAACGATTGCTGTGCTAGTCGAAGCGCAGAAAGCCAAACACCGTTCGACAAAGCAAGTCGCAAGATCTGCTTTGGCCTCGGGATAAACACGCTCGCAGTAGCCCAGGAGCACTTCGTCATGTTTGCCGCGGCCAAGGTAAGGCACGTTGGTCGCGACGAGTGTGAACTGGCCGGCGAGAATTTCCGCCGCCTTGGCCAGGCCGCGTGCTGTCACCGCCATCTCCAACTTTGCGGTATCTTCGACTCCCTCCTTCAAATATCCCGTGACTTTCTCCGCTTCCAGTGCTTTTTCCAGCAGCGGCTGGAGTTCATGGAACGCGGCCATCAGCAAATCGCCCTGGCCGGCGCGCGGATTGATGAGACTGCCCAGCACCGGCGCCTTTTGGAAGAGCCGATAGAGCCGCTCCATACCGCGCTGAAGCTTCTGGTTGTCGCCGGCAATCGCCAGCCATTCGGCTTCGCGGGTGTTCGGCGCGAGGCCGGAACAGGCCAGGTTCATTGCCGGTAGTGGGCTGTGCCCTACGCGCCGCCAGGCCGCGAGCGCCAGGTTGAACGCGGCAATCTGAGTGCAGCGCGGGTCAACCTCCAAACCGAACAGGTTGTCACGGATGACCGCCGCCACCGTCGCCTTTTCGTCCAGTTTCTCCTCCGCCATGCGCAAGGCCACCAGCCGCTCGAACATCGCAACCACGAAATGGCCGCTGCCCATGCACGGGTCGAGGCACTTGAGTTCCTTCGCCTTTTTCGGCCACCCGTCGAACGTGCCGGCGGCGGGCGTCCACCTCCCGTCTTTCCCTTTGATAAAGCGCAGGTATTTCCACGAGCATCCGGGCAGCGCAACGGCCTTGCGCGCCTGCTCCTCGTTTTCAATCCGCAATCCGCAATCCACAATCCGCAATTGCTTCCCCGCCCACCATGCCCCCAGCGTGTTGTCCAGGAGGAAGTCCACCATGTAATCCTCGGTGAATAGTTGCGTGACGGACGGCAGTTCATCCGCGCCGATCTTGTTGCCGGCGGCGTTGACCTGATCCTTCCGCTCCGCCTGCCAGAATTGATAGCACCAGCCGAGGCTGTCGCTGGCGGTGAAGGTGTCCGGCGCGAGCATGTCCAGCAGTTCTTCCAGCTTCAATTGGTCTTCGCGCGCCAGCGGGACTTGCAAGACCGGGTCATCAGCGCGGAAGATTTCCGGCAGCATCCTCTGCGCGTAACGCCCGGCCAGCGCCCACAGGTTCGTCTTGGCGTCCTTGGCCAGTTCCTTGCATTCCTCCAGGCTCACCGCCACCCCCATGTCCGGCTCGATGAGCAAATTGTTCTCCGCCAGAAACCGCGCGAACAACATCCGATGCCAATGCTCATAAGCGCACTTCTGCGCGAGATGATTGATGGCAAGTTGTCCCTTGGCATCCTGCGTGTCGCCAAGCAGCCGCGCATGAGAGCGGAGTTTGTTGCGCAGGTTGCGCTGCTCCACCCCCATGTGCCCAAACGGCTCGTGATGCGCGACCGCCAGAGCTTGCAGCGCATCCTTCGCCGCCCGCTCCGCCAGATTGCGCGCCGCAATACACGTCCGTTCCAGCTTGTTCCGCAGTTCAGTGGGGAGGGTGAACATAAATCACTCCATTGCAGGTGTCGCAACATCATCTCGTTCCAACGCGCTTTCTGATATCGCGGCCTCCTCGGCTTCAATGTCGGCCAATGTCTTGCCATCTTGATTCCTCCACGATTTTGGCCCACTCCGCTGTGAACCAGCCACGACCGCCGCCCCTGCACTGGAACTCTTAAAGCTATAATCCTGGCTGAATTCTAGATGCCCATCCTCAACCACGAGCACGCCCTTCTTCTTGAGATCATCCTTCAGGGTCCTGTAACCGCCTTGCAGGCTGCCCGCGTCCGTCAGGACTGCTTGCGAGCCTCCCTTCACCACAAACCCATCATCGGAAGGGAAACCCTTCGCGGTGAGGCCATTTCCTAATTCAAAAGTCAATTCCCTGCCGGCCTGCCCTCCCTGCTCAGTAGTGGGAATTTCCAGCACATCGAAGCCCATCGCCGCCGCGACCAAATAAATGTTTTCCAGAAACTCCTCCATCGTCGCAATTTCCGGTTTCGACAGCGTTTTTTCGGACGGCTCCCGCCCATATTCGACAATGTATTGCTTCGCCTCCTCAGCGCGCTTGACGAGCCGTTGCTCTAAAAAAGTAATGTGTCCCTTGGTGAGATTATCATCCTTGCTAGTGAAGAAAAACGCCTCGATGATGTCGTCAAGCTTTGGGCTGCTCAGATGCTGCAACAGGCGCTTGCCGACGTTTTCACTCTCACCGATGTAAACCGCATCCTCACCTTTTTCGTTCACGCCGAGGAGCACGTAAACCCCGGCTCTTTGTGTCTCCGGCCACTCGACGAGCTTGGAAAATAGACTCTTCGTGCAGGCGAACGCCTGACCGGTCCAGTTCATCAATTCCGCGTAACGAATGCCCCTCGCCGAGCCGTCGGTGAGAAAAAGACGAATTTGTTTTCCGTAATTCATATTCTTAAAGGTTAGGGATTCTCCTGGATAATGATAGAGTTGAAGACCGCATTGCGGATGGCGTCCGGCGCCGGGGCAGCCGCCTGCAATTCCGCGTTCACGCGTTGCCGGGCGAAAGCGGCCCTCTGAAACACTTCCCGCAACGAGGAGACGTGCTCGTTCAGCGTAAGCGAACGCAAGCACACGATGATGAGTTCTTTCAGGTAAAACTCCATGTTTGCTGTAAATAGAGGGAGTTTGAACCGCACCTGTGATCCGTGGACGATGCAGCAGCGAATCCGATACAGCCGGCCAAGCTGCCAGACCAAATGACGATGGTGTCGGGCCAGGGCTTCCGCCGTCTTCGTTGGGTGTTGCAGGATCGTTGCAAGTCGCCTAATACGAAATCCCACAACAGGATTTTCCGAAAAACTACTGGCCAGCTTTTCCGCAAGGGTCGCCGATTGAAGCAGTTTGAGAGTCCCTGGATGGCGTAGATCATCCAAGATTGCCGCCCCGGACCCAGTCGCTAAATCATTGTCCCATGTGATCGCATGTGCCTTGAGTGTGCGTGTCAAGTCGCCAAGCAACCGATACAGATAACGCTGAAGTAGGGCGTCGCTGGCATGAACTGCCACGGTTCTGCCGATATTTTCCCCGTGGCTTGCGTAAGCCAAGAACTCGAGTCCCATCCACCAATTCAAGAACTTGTCTTTATATGCGTCAGCATCGCTTCCGAAACGATAATGCCTGATGGCCGCTCGCAGGCGTTCCCCGGTTTCTATTTCCACATTCGACCGCGCGAGCATTTTCTCCGATTGGCCGAAGAATTCCCGAAATTCCTCAGGCGGCAACAAGTGGTGTGGATTCGGAACTAGATGTCGAACCGTCACCAGCTCGACGCGCCGATCTTTCCGCTCAACGAAGCATCGTTCATCGACCTTGAGCGGCGCTGGTTCAAAGTTGAACCGCATCTGGTCAAGGCAAGCCTCGAACCTCTCACGGGCGGAGATCGCCGCAGAAACGTAATCCACCCCCATCACTTGCGTTTCTGCAAAGGTAATCTGCGAAGTTGCGAGGGCGAACTTCCGAAGATGGCTTGTGGTTGGCGTAAATCCAGGCAAAGCTCTGAAATGGAAACCCGCAAATTCCCCAAAGTTGGCCAACTTTGAACTGCCGCTTAGTCGTAAAATAACGCGATATTCTTGCTTGCCCCAGTCGAGTTGCTGGATAAGAAAACGAAGGTTTGCGGCAAACGTGTCGTACGGCGGTGGTTTGTCCTGGAAGAACAGTCCGACCCAGCTGAACAATGTTTCCAATGGCCAGCCATGGTCCACCAAGTCGCTGAGGAGTGCTCCCACAACGGCGTGCGTCACGTCGTTGTCACAACTCACGATCGTGTCCGGCAAAACAGCCAGAACTTCTTTGAAGTACCCGCGCTCCAATGCTGTGGACAAATCCGAGACGACAAATCGAAACTCGCGAAATTTCTGCTCGGAAGCCGCGCTCTTTTTTTCATCGGGAAGTGGAGGATTTTTCAAGAGGGGCTGTAAAAGGCCAAGGTGCCGCTCGAAGGACTTTTTAACGACAGGATCAGCGGAAAGAACTTCCTGCGCCTCTTCACAGATTTCCTGAAATTCATCCGGCCTGGCGCGGCCAAGACGAAGCTCTTGATCCAATTCTCGAATTACCGTGCGAGCATTCAGGCAACGAACTCGATGCGAGTCTAACGACGCCTCGTGCGTCATCCCGTGCCAGAGCTCGAGAACGAACCTCTCGTGCGCAGCAAGCGTTGCGGTGGGGTGTTTACGATTGAGCAGGTGCATGGTGATTTTAGGCTTGCCATGAATGTGCTGATGTGCGACAATGCTTACATATTAGGGAGTAAAGGGTGTCGGTTAGTTCCGCAAGGAACTGTGGCAGCAATGCCCCCGCACCAAACACTCCCGTTAATTTGTTCAACCGACACCCGGCGAAAACCGGGTGTCCTTTTTTCTGGGTGAAGCAATTTGCGCCGAGCGTTGGGCTTTCTTGTCCCGACTGCGGGCCGAAAGGCCACTCGGCGCATTCTTCCTGTGTGGATGCAGAAGCCGACCCCGAAGAGCCAGCCTCGCGTCCTGTCGTCGAAACGAACAGAAGGGATGTCCCGGCAATTTGTCCGCTCGCGCTGGAAATGTCAACACCACAAAGCACAAAATGGAGGAGGGTTAATTTCATCCAACCACCACCGGCCCTTTCTTGATCTTTTCGAGCAGTTCCGATTCCGTTTCGCCCAACGACGCCGTCACGTCCTCGGGTGTTTTCAGCGTTCCGCCCGTCAGGCTCACGCTGCATCTTGGGTTCGAGCAAACGCGCTGCCGCCAGCGCCACTTGTCGAAATCGCACTGGCAGCACGTCCGCGGTAGTCGCCCAAGCGGCCAGCGAGCGGGCCGACAGTTCAGCCATCAGCCCGGGGTCATCACCAATGTTCAAATCCGCCGGTGGCGCCAGCCGGGCGCCTTCCAACAATTGTTCACGTTGCTCGTTCTTCAGTTCAGTGGAGAGGGTGCTCATGGTCTGTTTCCTAGGCGTCGGCCAGCAGCTTGCCGTAGAGTTTGAGCCTGTCCCCAAGTACCTTCCGGTCCGGCAGTTTAGTCAAGTATTCCGACACTTGCAACTTGTGCGGGCCTTGGGCGAGCAGCAGCTCGACATGTTGCCGCTTCTTCGAGGTGCATAAAATCAGCCCGACCGGCTCGTTTTCATTCTCGCGCCATTCGTGCCGTTTCAGCCAGGAAAGGTAGAGGTCCATTTGGCCCTTGTCCCCGGCGACGAAGGGGCCGATTTTCAAGTCCACGGCCACGAGGCACCGCAAAGTCCGGTGATAAAACAGCAGGTCCAAATAATAGTCGTCGTCGTCAATCCGCATCCGGTATTGCCGCCGGATAAAGCAGAAGTCACTGCCCAGCTCGGTAAGAAACTGTTGCAGATTGCTGATGATGGCCATCTCCAGGTCCTTCTCCGAATACGCCCCTGTCAGCCCTAGAAAATCGAGGAGATACGGATCCTTGAATGCGTCGCGGTAGTTGGCGATTTCTGGAGCCCCCTTCTTCTTTTCCAGCTTCACCAGTGCCCGGGTGTCACTGGACAACGCCACCCGCTCGAAGAGCGCTCCCGCTATCTGACGCTGGAGTTCGCGCTTGGACCAGCGCTGGGTGCAGACTTGTTCAAAGTAGAACCGGCGTTGTCGCGCGTCGGCGATGCCCAACAATATCCGGTAGTGCGTCCAGCCGAGATGTAAATGGCGGGCAAGGTCAATATGAATGGGTACGGCAGATTCGGCATCCAGTGGCTGGCGAATTGTGCCGGTCGCGACCGCCGTTTCCACGGAAAGAACCTGACGCCCAGATTCGGCATCCAGTGGCTGCCGAATCTGAAACAACTCAAAGAACCGGCGCATGTCCCGCAAATTGCGCTCGGAGAATCCATTGCCATACTCGCGATTGAGCCGTTCGCCCAAGCGCGCCAGCAGGGCTTCGCCGTATCCGGCCCGGCCGGGTGCGTTTTGAACCTCCGTGCTGATGATGCGTCCGATATTCCAATAGAGCGAAACCATGGAAAGATTCGCGCCAGTGATCGCCCGGTGCCGCGCCTCTTCAATCAACGACCGGATCTCCGGCAACAGTGTGGCAACCCCTTTGGCGAGGCTTGCAGTGAGGGGCTTAGTGGTTCCCAATTCTCTGGTTTTCATTTCGATTTCAGGGTGTCCATTGCGATTCGCGAAGCTTAAATGCAGAAGCCGACCCCGAAGAGCCGGCCTCGCGTCCTGCCGTCGAAACGAACAGAAGCGATGTCCGGGCAATTTGTCCGCTCGCGTTGGAAACGTCAACACCACAAAGCACAATATGGAGGAGGGTTAGCTTCATCCCACCACCACCGGCCCTTTCTTGATCTTGTCGAGCAGTTGCGCTTCCGTTTCGCCAAGCCACGCCGTCACGTCCTCGGGGGTCTTCAGTGTTCCGCTCGTCAGGCTCACGCGTTGCGTCTTGGGTTCGAGCAAACGCGCCGCCGCCAGCGCCACCTGCCGAAATCGCTCTGGCAGCGCGTCCGCGGCAGTTGCCCACGCGGCCAGCGAACGGGCCGACAGTTCACCCATCAGCCCAGGGTCATCACCGATGCTCAAATCCGCCGGTGGCGTCAGCCGGGCGTCTTCCAACAAATGTTCACGTTGCCCGCTCTTCAGTTTCTGCCAGTTCGCACTCAATTCCAGCGCCTTCATTTCGCGCTGGAAACACTCCTTCGCTGCCGAATGCGCCTTCTTCACCGCCGCGCGCAGAAGTTTTGCGAGTTTGTCGTGAACCGGCGGCATGGGGTCGCTGTCCTCCAATAGCCGCCGCTCATCGCGCACTGCGTCGGCCTCTTTTTGCAAGTCCACCGCTTCGGGCAACCCCTTGGCATAGTCGAGGAGCTTTTCCATCGTCTCCCACGCGGGCTTCCGATTCTCCGCCAGCGCCGCCAGCGCCCGCCATTCCTCCAGCAGCCTCTTCAACTCGTCATGCTCCTTCAGCATCGCCGCCAGCATTTCGTTGCCGGCCAGCGCCCGAATGTTTTCCAACGTGGTCCTGTTCGGGCTTGGCGGCATCGGCGGCTCACCCCCCGCGCTTGCCGCCAAATCATCCAGCGCCGTGAGGAATTTCTCCGCCGCCATAGCTTCTTCGTCGGCCTTGCACGGAATGTTGGCGTCTTGGAACAGCCGGCGCAATTTGATGCGGCCCTTTACGTCAATCGCTACGGTTTCGGAGCGAAAATCTGACACCGGAATCTTAGCCTGGTCGAGTTGCCCCGACAACAAAACCGTGCCTTTGTGGACGGCGCGCAAATGTCCGCTCGTGTGCAGGGTGATGAGCACACCATCAATGGCGTCGCGCGGCCAACCGTAGGGGGCATTTTCAAATTGCTCGCGAATTTCCTTCCCCTTCTTGCCCGAACCGATGGCCGACAGCACCGCCGCGCAAACTGGATGTTTATCCGGGTTGTCTTTGTGATCCACCGCCTGCAACGCGTTGCCGTCCTTGCCCTTCGCGCGGTTGATGACACTGTTCCAGCGGTTGTCATCGGCCTCGTGGAATTGCGGGAATAGCCGGTCCAGTGAGTCTTCGGCCGCGGACTTCACTTTCTCGATCAGATCGAGGCCATGCACTTCCGTGCCGCCGCCCTTGAACACTTTGGCCGTGCCGATCAGTTCGCGGATGAGACGGTCGCGATTGCTTTCCGCCGTTGTGCGCCGCGTCTCCATCGCGGAGCGCGCGTCATTGCCTTCCGTCGTCGTCGGCACGCCCTTGAACTCCAAAGTCTGCTTGGCAGCTTCAAACTCCACGATGTCTCTCTTCAAATCTTCGGCGCTACGTCGCTCGATATAAACAAAGACGGTGGGACTGTCTGTTCCTGCCTTTTGCGCATCGGCCAGCACAACTTTTTCCGCGTCTCCCCAGCCGTCCCGAATCCATACTGGTACTTCGGTGCCCACTGTTGCCGGCGCGTCACTGCCGTAATGCACCTTCAAATCGCGCGCGGTCTTGCTCAAACCATGCACCATGCGGATACTTGCGAGCATTTTGAGGCATTCAGCATTGAGCAATGCCGCGCGTTTATTGTTCACGCCAGCCAGATCGCCGTTAAGCGTCGTGGACTTTCGGCGGAACTCATTTTCCCATTCGCTGCTCTCGCGCGTTTGCAGGCTGTATTCGTCATCAATCTTGATAAGCTTGGCGTCGGCCACCAATCCGTTGAGAATGCGCGGGATGTCCCGGCGCAGGCGCGGCCCGTCCTTTTCCAAGTCTTCAACCAGCAGGTCCGCCAACATTTCCGGCGTGGCGCGCACACCGATGTCGGCCACCTTCTCGCGCGGCAGTTTGCGAATGAGGAAGATCAAGCCGCACAGCCGGCTCGCCAATTCGCCGTCCGGCGTGCCGTCACGGAAATTGCGGATCGTCTCATCTATCTCGCGCGGCAGGAATTGCGAGCGAAGCAAATCGGCTTGGAGTTGGTCAAAGACGCAATCCGCGGCCAGCACCGTTCCCAGGGGTTTCTCCGCCAGCCCGGCCACCGCGTCATGCACGATGCGCAGTTGGCTGCGCAATTGCGCCGTAGTGCCTTGGACGTCAATCGTGCGCAAAACGCGTTCCCAAAAGCGGCGGCGGACGGGCAGCAGCGGATAATCCTCCACACGGATGCGCTTGTCCTCCTCGCGTGGTCCGATTTTTGTCGAAGCCAGTTGACGGTCCACTTCGCCGGCATTGGCGTCGAGCATGTCCTCGATGGCCTTCTTTTTGTCGGCCTTCTTCGCCAGCACCACGCGGCGCGTCACCGTCTCCACGTCCGCATCCGAAAGCTCGACACTGATTTTGAACCGGTCGCGCAGGCGTTGCAGCAGCGCATCCTGACCGGCCAGCGCTGTCTGGCCCGCGCCGATCAGCAGCACGCGACTGTCGAGTTGCTTGCAAATCGCTTCCGCCACCATTTGCACGTCCAGCGACCGCTGTGGACTGTCACTGATGTAAAGCTGCATTTCGTCCAGGACAATCACGGCACAGGGCAGTTTGCCGTTCTCCTCCAACACTTCGCGCATGAGCCGGATGAACTGTTCATCTGTCACGGACTCGCGGCGAGGAAATTGCGCGCGGATCGCTTCCCGTGCTTTCTTCTCATCGGCCGCGAAATTCGCGTCCACCGCGAGCAGCGCCTTGGCAATCACCGGGCTGACATACAGATCGTTCAGTTCGTTGAAGAAATCCTTGCCGGCGGCTTCGACCCGTTTCTTTACCTTGTCGAAAATGCCTGACTTCTTCAGCCAAAGACAGAATAACGCCTGGGGCAGCGACTCGGGCAGTCCCTTTGACTTGAAGACGATGCCCAGCACCGCGAGGCGCACGTTCAGCCCGCCACCCGCCGGCAACGCACCGACCGCCGCATGCAGTCCACCATAGCGTTTGCCCAGAGTGTCCAGCTCCTTGAGCAGTTCTTTCACCTCAGCAGGCAGATGCGCCAGACCACGCGCTGTCTCGCCGGTCTCGGCGAACGGCGTGTCCACCCACAGATGCCGCAGCATCTTCTCCAAATGCGATTTGCCGCTGCCATAGAACCCGCTGATCCACGCCGCCAGTTGGGTGGCGGAGTTGATGTTGCTGACGTAGGATTCGAGAATCCGCACGATGCCGTCCTTGTATTGCCCTTCGCAGACGAAGTGCGAAAGTTCGTAGCGCAGCGTCTCGCGCTCTTGCTCAGTCACCGCGTCTTTGACTGCGGCGACGCCGTCGTTGAGCAGCTTTGAGGTAGTCGGGTCGCGTTGGAACAACTCCTTGTTTTTCATCATAGTTCTCCTCCACTGTGCAAGGTGATGGGCACGGCCAGATAATTCCATCCATCGCGGGCGTCAAGCAACCGATAATTCTGGTTTTCGTATTCGCCCGGAAAAAATAGCGCCAGACGACCACGAATGTCATTCTCCACTTCTTTCAACAGCAACGACACGCGGGAGAAACCATATAGACTGGCTACACCGTTAGCTGCCACGACCGTATTTTCATCCGCAACCGGGCTGGTTAACGCTTTGCGCAACTGCCCCGCCGCATATTGAACAAAATCCGTTTCCAGTTTGATGGTCAGGTCGGATGGCGAACGGAAGTACTCCTCGCGATAATCCGTCGCCACCATCCAACGCGCAAAGACGCTCGTGAAGTCAAACTCCATCCACCCGTGCCCGGACGCCTTCGTCGCCTCCGCGAACAGCCCCACGCGCGCCCTTAGCCGGCGCTCATCCGTTTTTGGATAGACCACGAATATGGTTTTTTGCGCGCCAGCCAGATTCCGCTGCCAGGGCGCGGAGATGTGTGATTTGTAACTGCCGACCAGTTCTTCAATGAGCGCCATGTATCAGCCTTTTCTCCTTTTCGGTGAGGATGGCGTCAAACGCCACCACGGTCATTCCGCCGCCGCTCTTGATGTCCAGCAGTCCCAGCCGCTTCGCGTCCATCGCAAGGAACGTCAGGGCGTTTTCATCACGATCAAGCACGCGCGAAAACAGACTTTCAAAAAGCGTCCGCCCACGCAACCCAAGCATGTAACCCAGCATCAGCGCAAAAGCGACCGATCCTGAAGTGGGCTGAATCATTCTCCGCTTTTTGCGGCTCCGACCATCCAAGTGGCCCGACTGCGTCCAGGAGGATGCGGCATTTCGAACCACTTTGTCCAGGGTCTCATCATTCAAGCGCCCTCCCACGGCCTGTCGCACGGCATCAGTCAGGCGCTGTCGGGCCATTTCCTCCCCCTCCGACATGGATTGAATGACCGGGGCCGTCGCCCGCAGCAACGGATCGCGAGCCAGTGCCACGAGCAAAGCCAACTGTGCGTGTGCCTTTTCGTCCACATACCAGAACTTGCGAAGCAACCGGAAAAGTGGAATGGACACATCCAGCGCGTAAAGTTCCGACATCCGTTGCAGGGTCGAACGCCGTGTGGACTGTGTGTGCTTCCCCAGGCAGTTTTCAATAACCAAGGCCTGTTCATAACCAACCCGCGAGCAATCGGCCGGGCATGTCCGCAGCAGAGCCGAAAGCTCGTCCAACATCATCGTCCGGCTTGTGTGGGCGCCTTTGTCGCCAAACTTAAACCCAAGCTCACACCATTCCGGCCTTATATCGCCGGCTGGTTGGCCGGCGCTAAAAATCGCATCTTTATACATCTTTAATTAACATCGTATTTTGGCCGGCAAACCAGCCGTCTAAAATATATGAATACAATACTCCGCGAACGAAAACTGTCAAGGGTCAAAATAGAGGGTGAATTATATTGCGCGAAATATCAACGACGACAAATTGGTTGGGCCTTCGCAACACGCCGCCGCCCAAGGTCATAAGTTGGATCATGCCGGGGTGACGGGCAACCATGCCGCCAGTCCCCATTGGCCTGGCGAATAATGTCATCCGGCCACCCAGCGGTCATCTAGTCCGGATGAATTCCGGCCAGAAACGAGAAATTGGCCGGATTCATCGTGTCCTGGTAAATGTCGTAGCGGCTGGTGAGCACTTTCATGTCGTTCAACGCGCGGAGCGCGTTGGCCGAACCGCCACGGCTCCATTGTGTTTGGTTTCTCAGGCCAAAGAAAGAACGGGGGTAAGGATCTGGAGTGTTCCCAGGGAGACTTGGTCGCCCCGTACGTCTGTCACGGTGGCTTCGGCGACAATTGAGATTTGCGTGGTGGGGATTGGATCAAGGACGGCGCGCGATTCGGGCCAGCCCCTTTGGGAGCGATCGCTTTCAATGCGTCCGGTGAAGCCGATGATCTGGATAATGATGAGTTTTGCGCCCACCGGTATGGCCCGTTGCTCTGCAAGCGTGCGGCCATAGCGCGCGCATAGCGCCTGCGGGTTCTCTGACTCAAGAACACAAGTTATCTCATTTGGTCTGTAGGGTGGGTAATGGCCCTGAGGCAGTAGAGCCTTTGCTTGCCGAATGCGGTCAATTTCCGCCTGGGTAACGAAGCGATAGAAGCTCATAGGATTTCTTTTTGTGGGGTCTGGGCAACTTTGTGAGTGTGGATTGGCTTCCGTTGGCACTGGCGGCGTTTGGGCAAGCAGATGGGATTTAAGCAGTGCGATGGTGGCGGGGAAGTCGAGGCCGGCGGTCCAGACGTGCTCGTCAACACGAAATTTAACCTGCTGGCCGCTGAGTTCAATTGCGAGGCCACCTTCGGTCTTCTGGGTGAGATCCATGGTCAACTTCATGGAAAGGAACTCAGACCAGAGGTTTTTGAAGCGTTCGCCGATGTCCACGACGAACCTGGCTTTGGCCTTGAACGCCTCGACATCGAGGCTCGTATCGGAACTGGCGACAACACAGAGGAAGTAGTTGTCCTTGTGCGGGATAGCTTCGCCGACCTGTTTGACGCTCATGCGTACTTGGCATGTGGTAGTGGCTTTGATCTCGACGAATACCGATCCGGTGGGGCCGGTGATCTCGAGATGGCCGACATCTTCTTCTTCGCCCGCAGCGGGTAGGATGCGGTAGTCGTGACCGGGGCCGGTCCTTTTCGGAACAAGTCCGGTGCCCTGGAAGGCCTCGACGAAAAGACGTTCGACAAGATCGCCGAGCGCTTGGTTGCGTTTGACGGTCTCTTGACGAGCCCGGCGTTCCTCGACGAGGTTGAGCACTTCGGGGTCCTGTTGGATGGCACCAGCCAGGGCTTTGACTTTTTCGGGGTCGTTGCCTGCTGCGGAAGTAATGACGGAGAGTGACTGGATGAGCGACACCCGTTCTGGGTCATTGCGGCCGACGGATCGAAGCATGAGATCGGCGGGGCTGACGCCGAGGGCCTTAAGGAGTTGGGATGGCCGTTCTTCTCCGAGACGCTTGAGGAGCTCCGGTTCCTGGGCCAAAAGTGTGGCAAGGCTCTCGGCGGATGGCGTGTCGGATTTTCCCTTACCGAGGGGCACCCAAATGCGGTTTCGAAAGGGCGTGAGCCAGTTGGCGTGGAAAAAGCGGTGGTCCTTGCCGTTGTCACACTTGATGGTTTCCTCGTCGAACGCCTGCGGGTCAGCGGGGAGGACGTAGTCGAGGATGAATCGGAGCAGTTTCAGAGCCCGGTTTTCGCTCCCTCGAGCGCGGTCGATGATGGCGTGGTCGTTGCCGCTCAGGAATGTAATCTCTGTGCGCCGGCGCGGGGCTTCGGACCTCGGTTTGGCTTTCAGCTCATCATCTCCGAGCGGTTCGTCGGGCAGAAAATCCTGAACGACGCTGTCGGCTTCGTACAGAGGGCCGAGGTGAAGGAACCCGTTTGATGCGAGGGTTTGCCACTGGGGCGGATCGCTGATGGCTTCCGCGTATCGAGGGTGGAGGATGGCGGAGTCGGGCAACAGGTCAGCGTATGACCTGGCGACCTCGGGCCACTGTGCGACCGGGGCAAGCGGCCTCTCCGATGGAGAGGCGGCAGCCCGGAGAACGAAGAGGCCTGGTTTGTCAGAGGGGTCAGGCAGGGTAAGGGCGGGAAAATTGTCGAGCTTGACTGTTTTCTCCTTTTTGACCAGCCAAGCGAAGAATTGGATGTTGGCGGCTTGAGTGGGTGCGGTGATGGGGTTGTCGCGAACCCGCTGACGCATGAGATCCAGAAGTTGGTTGAGTACCTGTTCCTCAGTGAGGACATTAAGCTCTGCGAGGATTTCGGGTGTGTTTATTTCCGGGTGGACCAATTGGGCCCGGAGGGAAAGGGCGAGAAGGTCGGCAATGTCCTTCAACTCGGGGTCTATGCCTCCGTCCTTGCAGAGTTTTCCGATTTGTGCGAGGCCGCCGCGTTCATTAGGAATGAGGGATTTTTGACGGAAGGAATCGAAGGCACCAGCTTTGCAGATGAGGGCGTGAACTTGGTTGACCCAGACGAGCGCGGCCGTTTCCTTGCGTAGAGCGGCAGTTACTCCGGTGACGGACTTCAGGCCCTCCAACTGCCCGGCAAGTCGGTCAACGGTCCAAATTTCCTTCAGTGTGCCGTCGGATGGTTCCAGGAAGGGGGTCCAGCTCTTGACGCTGCTGTCCCAAGCCGGTTGGTCCTGGAGCCGTGGGATGAGGTCGGCCGCCTCAAGCAGGGGCTCCGTTGCCTGCCAGAGGTTGAGCGAGGAGGCGGCCTTCTGAGCCACGGGTACCCAAGCCGAGTTCGGAGGAATGAGTTTGCCAGAGATCGTCCGAAGGAGTGGCGCGGTGCGGAATCCTTCAATGAGGACCTTTCGGACTTGGGACCGGAGCCAAGCCTCGTTGGCCCATGCCGGATTTGCGAAAGGCTGTAAGCGGATGGTGTCGGCAGCATTAGCCCAGTCCTTTTCCGTAGCGAGGGAGATGAGACTGAGCATGCAATGACAACCGGCGGCAAACAAGACCTTGTTCTTCTCGTTGTCTGGCGTGTCGCTGGTGCCCAGGAAAATGCCGTCGCGCTCCTCGCGGGCCGCGAACAGCTCGCTGTTCAGCACAAGGGGTATGCAGAGGGTCTCTGTGCCGTTCAGGGGGAAGGCGACAAAGAGGCGGGGGATGTCGGCCGGCAATCGGACTGAGGAGATACCGTCTTTGGCGTCGAGAGCGATCGCGGCTGTGACATTTTCATCGGCAGTGGTCAATAGCCACTGCTTTGATTCCTGCCCGTCAGTATGGAGAGCCATGCGGAGGGTGTTGGCAGCGATGGGTTCGAGCGGCTCTTTGGCCATGATGAGAGAGGCTTCAGGCGTGGCGATTCTGAGCCGATGCAGCATGGGATTGAAGGCGAAGATGTAGGCGGCGGAGTGATGGAGCGCTTGGATGCCCTTGACGACGACCGGGCGGATGGAGTCGCTGACCTGGTATGTGTACTCGGTGGTATATGGGTCTGGGACGGGAGCCGGGGCCTGGCCCAAGGATGTCTGGAACTGTTCTTTGGACCGCTTCATGGCTTCCCGGAGCTCGGCCGCATCTTTGCCCTCGCGGTTGAGATGGAAGTCGAATGTGCGACCGTCAACGAGACTGCCCCGCACGCGGACACGCCGGGATATAAGGTGGGTAGTGATGAAGCCGGAGCCGAATCTTCCAATGTCGCGTGGGTCGTGCTTGGTTGAGCCGTGTAATATGAGGTGGGCGATTTCGCGGTCCTTGAAACGAGATCCGTTGTGACGGAAGCTCAAGTGGCCGCCGTCGAGGACGACTTCAATCTCCAATTGGGCTTGTGAGCCCGCAGTGCCGCGAGCGTTTTGGATCAATTCCCACACCCACCTTGAAACGAGCAGGTCCCGCTGGTTATCAAGGGCGTTAAGCTTTTTGAAGACCTCCTGGGCATTGTTGTCATAAACAACGTCATTAAAAACATCGTCCAGGGTGTCAGTTAGTTCCATGATTCGAGCGGTTGTTTTTTGGTCGCTATTCAGGTCTATCTCTCCTTGAAACATTCGTCCAGCGGTATTCAGTCGCGCTGTTGAGCGGCAAACGCCACCGCGAGCCGGTCCGCACAGGAATGGCTTCGGACGCCGTCCCTCCGGTGCATTGCACTTTGCCAGGTTGAGCGAAGCGAGTCTGATCAAATTCGAGGGCAAAATTGCGCTCGCGCGGCCAGGTCTTGAGAACCCAGACGTTTCCTTCACGATGCAGCCAAATACTGCCGTCGGTTCGCGCGCCGCCAAAATTCACCACATTGTTCGAGGTGTTCAGGTGCTGGCCATACCAGGCGGCGGGATCGAAAGCGGGCATATTGGTTTCGGCGGCGAACGTGACCACCGTGCCGGCGTTCGCCAGATGCAGCACCCCCAGGCGGATGCGCAAAGTCCCGTCGTCCACACCTTGCAGTGACACGCGGTGGCCATCACCCCCGGCATCGAACAGGCCGATGAGCCAGTCATAATCGCCGTCGGGAAGGCTGCCAGACAGGGTGACGTTCCACGGGCCGTCGTGGATGGCCTGGCCAGCCTGCCACTGCGAAGCGGGCGGCGAAAGCGCGTGATCCTGCTGGGCGCAAATAATTTCGTTGGTGCAAAAATGCACGAAACAATTGTAGTTTTTGGCCAGCCGATCCTGCACATCCCACTTGTAGCTGACCCTGAAGGCGCGCGCGCCGGTTTGCTCAAATGAGGCGATGCTGGGATGCACGCGACGGTAGCTGGACAAATTCCAGTCGGCGGTCGCCCGGGCGTTCAGAAACAGTGTATCGCCGGTGTCGGCGAAGTCAGAAATTACGCCATCGCGCACCGTCGTGCCGGCAGTGACACCGGCACCCTGGGCCATCCAACCCAGGTCCGGCAGAAGCCAGGAACCTGCGGCCAGAATGTTGGAAGCGCCGTTCGCGGTAACAACCAGACCGTTTTCATACCGGACCCGAACTCGGTTCCATACGCCGGCATCGTCGAGCTTGGCTGCCGCAGTGGCATCAATCCAGTCGCCGTGGGTTTCGTAAAGAATCTCCCGGGGCCGCGCCAACGCGTAACGGGCCGTGACGGGCGAAAGTAAATGGTATT
>Ga0302320_10005265_pt1 | contig 29108 bp, 19 predicted proteins | sample Bog_T0_3_FD_202130 | JGI IMG/M metagenome (GOLD analysis project Ga0302320, IMG submission 202130) | Peat permafrost microbial communities from Stordalen Mire near Abisko, Sweden - Bog_T0_3 | ecosystem: Environmental > Terrestrial > Soil > Wetlands > Peat | place: Sweden: Abisko, Stordalen Mire...
GGTTGAAGGCAACACCGGCACCAGCGCCGTCAACATCTTTGCACGCCAGAATGGCGCAACCTGGTGCATTGCCGTTTTCAATTATACTTCCAAGACTACGAACGAAACGGTTAATTTAAGCCGCGCCGGTCTGCCGTCGGGAAGTTACAACGCGACCAATTTATGGGACGGAACAGCAACAGTTGTGACCGGCTCTTTCAATGTGAGCTTGAATGCCAAACAGTCCAAGTTGTTTCAACTAACTGCCGTTGCTCCAGCGAATTTGCGATGGAGCGCAAGCAATAATAACGGAGTCTGGGACACGGGCATTTCAACGAACTGGATCAATCTGGCGAACAGCCAGCAGACGGTGTTCAATACCGGCAACCAAGTGTTGTTTGATGACACCGTCGGCGCGCCGGCCAGTGTGAGTGTGAACGGCACGGTTTCACCCGGCCTCGTCACCGTCAATTCCAGCACCAATAACTACACGTTCAGCGGTTCAGGCAGCATCAGCGGGGCGGGCAGTCTGGTCAAGCAAGGTTCCAGCACTTTGACCATCGTCAGCCCAGCCAATTTTACTGGTCCGGTGACAATCAGCGGCGGCACCATTTATGCCGGTGATTTCTCCTTCACCGGCGTTTCTTCCATTACCATCACCAACAACTCCACTTTGAATTTTGGCGGCGGTCCCTTGACTGTCAACAAGCCGATCACGGTTTCCGGCACCGGCGTCAATGGTGAAGGCGCTCTGTTTAACAGCAGCTATGGGCTTTTTGATGGGAGTGGTGATCAGGTGTTAAACATTACGTTGGCTGGCGACACGACTTTCGGCGCCGCCAGTGGCGGTGGCAGCCGCTGGGATTTGGCGAACGGCTCCACGTTGAGCGGCCCATTCAAGGTGACCATCAATTTTCCAGGCGGTTATGGTGAATGGGACACGGTGGCGATTGCCACCAATGTCGGCGACCTTGAGCTTGCCCAAGGCACTTTGGGTATCAAGGGATTGGGTGCTGGCATGGGCAATCCTGCCAATACGCTCACGGTTGACTCCGGTTGCGAGCTTGACATTTGGAACAGCAATTTTGGCTCTAACAGCGGCTATGGCAAAAACATTCATTTTCTAGCCAACGCAACTTTCAAGGTTCTCACTTCACCCAATACATTTGTGAATGCCAGTATAACATCCGAAAGCGGCGACTTCTGGCAGTTTGTTTTTGGCAGTGGTGCGCAAACGATGAATGGTCCAATTACATTGAACGGTGTTATTCAACTTCAGGCTGGAAACGCTCCGGTAGTTTTCTCGAATGTGGTTGCTGGTTCGGGTGGATTTGTATCATACGTTTATGGCAACAATGAATCGCTGGTGTTCAGCGCTTCCAATACTTACAGCGGTCCGACCGTAATCGGAACTAACATGACGCTGGCATTGACCGGCAACGGTTCCATTTCAGGCAGTTCGCTCATTTTCCTTGGCGGTAATAGTCCTGCGAGCACATTTTTGGACGTAAGCGGGCGTCCCGACAAGACCTTGACGCTGGCCAGCAGCCAGATTTTGGGCGGCATCGGAACCATCAACGGCAGCCTGGTCGTCTCTGCGGGAGCCATTCTCTCACCAGCGGGCACCAATACCACATTGGAAGTTACGTCCGGCGCAAATACGACGGGCACGATTTTGGTCACAAACGCTCTCGCGCTGAATGGCACGACGGTCATTAAGCTGAACGGTTCGGGCGTCAATGACCAAATCCAGGCCGGCGCGGGCATCACTTACGGAGGGTCGCTGAATCTGGTCAATATTAGCGGGGCGCCGCTGGCAGCTGGCAACCGCTTCCAGATTTTCAATTCGACTAGCTATGCCGGCTCGTTTGCAAACCTCGTTCCGGTTGAACCGGGGGCAGGTTTGGTCTGGGACACGTCGCAATTGAACATCGGCGTTGTAAATGTGGTGGCCGCGACTTTACAACCGGCGATCAGCAGCACATTGCTGCTGGGCGGCAACTTGATCTTCAGCGGCACGAACGGAGCGGCTACCGGAAGTTACTCGGTTTGGACGGCGACAAACCTCGCGACCCCGTTCACTAACTGGATAACCTTGTTGACGAACACCTTTGACGCGACGGGTTCATTCAGCGTTACAAACCCCATCTCTTTCGGCAGCCCGCAGCAGTTCTATCGCATCCAGTCACCTTGACCTCGGAGTGCTGGAAAATATATGAAAAAGATCAAATCCATCCTTCTGATCGCGCTCACGTCCAGCTTCGCATTGCTGGCGGGAGCCCAACCGGCCAGCTACCCGCCATCGGCACGCGAATCCATTGAATGGTGTGACATTTGGATTTCTCATGCCAACGAAACCAACCTGCCGCGCGTTCTCCTGATCGGTGATTCCATCACCCGTGCCTACTATTCCGAAGTCGAAAAACATCTCGAAGGCAAAGCTTACGTTAGCAGGCTTTCCAGCTCGGCGTTTATTTCCGATCCGGTTCTGCTCAAGCAGATTGAAATGGTGCTCGGTGAATACAAGTTCGACGTGATCCACTTCAACAACGGCATGCACGGCTGGCAGCACAGCGAAGAGGAATATGCACAGGCCTTTCCAAAATTTTTAAAAACCATCCAAAAATACGCGCCGAACGCAAAATTGATTTGGGCGAACACAACACCGTTGAAAGCATCACCAAATTTACCGGCCGACAATCAAGGTCAAGCGACCGACGAGCGTATCGCCGCGCGCAATGCCATCGCGCTGAAATTGGTGCAGGCCCAAGGAATTCCGACGGACGACTTGAATACGCCCATGCGCGGACATCCTGAACTTCACAGCGATAATGTGCATTTCAACGATCAAGGGATTGCTTTGCAGGCCGGCCAGGTCGCCGCGCATATCGGAAAGCTGCTGAAGCCCTGAATCAGGGTTCGTCGGTCACCGGGTTTTGCAGCGCGCCAATTTTTTCAATTTCAATCGTCACCGTATCCCCGGCCTTCAACCAACGCGGCGGTTTTTGCGCCATGCCCACGCCGTGCGGTGTGCCGGTCAAAATGACCGTGCCGGGTAACAGCGTCGTGCTCCCGCTCAAAAACTCAATTAATGTCGGCACGTCAAAAATCATGTCATTCGTGTTCCAATCCTGCATGACCTGGCCGTTGAGCACCGTGCGGATTTTGAGGTCGTTGGGATTTGGAATTTCATCGGGCGTCACCAGAACCGGGCCAAGCGGACTGAACGTGTCAAAACTTTTGCCGCGACACCATTGGCCGCCGCCACGCTTGATCTGCCAGTCGCGCGCGCTCACGTCGTTGCAACATGTGTAGCCGAGAACGTAGTCGAGCGCATTTTGTCGCGAAACATTTTTGCACGCGCGGCCAATGACAACGGCCAGTTCGCATTCGTAATCCACCTCGTCGCTTTTCAAATGGGTCGGCAGCAAAATCAGTTCGCCGGGATTCAGGAGTGTGTTGATGCCCTTGAAAAACACGACAGGAAACCCCGGAATTTTCGCGCCGGTTTCCTGCGCGTGACGGCGGTAATTCAAGCCGATGCAGATCATGCTGCTCGGTTTAACTGGCGCGAGCAGTTTTCCGACGGTGATCTTTTCGGATGTGATCCTCGGCGAATCCAAAATATCTCCGGCCAGTTTCAAAGCCGTGCCATCGGGCTGTTCCGCCGCGTAACCGGTTTCCCCTTGCTGATCTTGGTAGCGAATTATTTTCATTAGATTATTTTCCCGCGCTCCAGCCGCCGTCAATCATCAACGTGCTGCCGGTGACCATCGCGCTTTCGTTCGCCGCGAGATAAAGCGCGGCGGCGGCCACTTCTTCCGGTCTGGCCATGCGTCCGTTCAACTGGGTTGAAGCCATGTCACGATAGGCGGCCTGCGGATCCGGATATTCCTTGAGCCGGGCGAGCACGAACGGCGTCTCGACCCGGCCGGGACAAATGCAGTTGAACCGCACGCCCGTGTGTGAGTGATCAAGCGCCAGCGCTTTCGTCAAGCCGACGACCGCGAATTTGGTGGTCGTGTAGGCCAGCCGTTCGCGGACGGCGACGATGCCGCCGATTGAAGCCATGTTGATGACGCTGCCGGATTTGCGTTCCAGCATCGCCGGCGCAAAAGCTTTGCAACAATTGAAAACCCCGCGCACGTTCACGGCATAGAGCTTGTCCAAATCAACGGAGCTTGTTCCCAGAAGCGTGCCGACGTGACCGATGCCCGCGACGTTCGCCAGAATGTCCAGCGCGCCGGCAGCCTGCGCCGCCTGGGTGCAATTTGTTTCGCTCGTGACATCCAGCGAAATAAATTTGCCGCCGATGCGTTCCGCCTGCGCGCGCCCGTCCGCTTCATTCCGGTCGGCGATCCACACGGTTGCGCCGGCTTGAGCGAAGGTTTCTGCGATGGCGGCACCGATGCCGGACGCCGCACCGGTGACGAGCGCAACCTTATTTTCAAGGCTAAACACGATAGATCCTTTCTGCGTTGGTTTGAAATAATTTGGTCCGGTCAATTTCTGTCGCGAATGAAAAATAATTCTGCACTGTTTCGAGCCAGCGCTGGTAGCTGGTCGCCAGCGTCGCCACCGGCCAGTCGCCGCCAAACAAGACTCGGTTGAAGCCAAAACATTCCAGCGCCCACTCAAAATAGAATTTCAAATCGTCAGGCTGCCAGTTTTCCCAATCCGCCTCGGTCGTCAGGCCGGAAATTTTGCAGACGACATTTGGCAACGTCGCAATCATTTTAAAATCCCCCGCCCATGATCCATTTTTTTTGCCACGCACGTCCGGTTTGCCGAAATGATCCAACACAAAGTTGACTTTTGGAACGCAACGCACCAATTCGGCAGCGCTTCTCAATTGATCGTGCCGGATGCACAAATCGAAGGTGAATTCAAATTCCGCGAGCAGATTTACGCCGGCCACAAATACCGGCTGCAAACAAAAGATTGCATCGCGTTCACCCTGCAAATTGCGCCGGACGCCTTTCACGAGCGGGTTGGCAGCCAGTCTTGCCAAAGCGGCGCGGATAGCCCCGTCATTTTCGAGCGGGGCGTGGGCAACGATTCCTTTCAAGCGCGGCTCGGTATTCGCCAGATAGGAAATCCAATTTACTTCAGCAAGGCTTTGCGCCGGTTCGCAACCTGACTCGACGAAAATTATTTTATCCACGCTGGAGCCGGCGCTGGCCGCCGCAAAATCCGCCGGAAGAAAGGCGCGATTCAAAGTCGGCAAACTATCGAGCCACGAATATCGAAGCTGCGCGGGATTCCACAAATGAACGTGCGAATCAACGATGGATAATTTATTCATGAATCAGGCCGTTTTCAAATCGCAGCTCGCACCGGCTTCCTGCGGAGTTTGATAGACGCCTCCTTCGACCTTGCAGGGATGAACAAAGTGTTCGCGCAGATGCGGGATGTGCTCGAGAAAAACGACTTCGTGACCAAGCGCGACATGGTTGAATAACACTAGATGCTGATGGAGCTGACCCATGTCACCAACGTGCGGCACGACGGGAATGCTAAATTTGCGGCACAATAAACTTACCGCGAGAAATTCGCTCACACCGGCCACGCGCACGGCGTCCACCTGGATGAAGCCGGCGCATTTCGCCTGCAAATAATTTTTGAAAACTACGCGGTTCGGGACGTGTTCACCCAGTGCGAGCTTTGTGGGCGCGATGGCGTCGGCCAGTGTCTTGTGACCGAGCACATCGTCAGGATGCGTCGGCTCCTCGATCCAAAAAGGGTTGATGACCCGCAGGCGATGGCAGATGTCGAGCGCCTGAGGTAGCGTCCATTGCTGGTTCGCGTCCACCATTACGCGCGCTTTATCGCCCGCAACTTCGCGGACAATTTTTGCGCGGCGCAGATCGCGCTCGGGATCGCGCGAGCCGACCTTCAACTTCATCGCGGCAAAACCTGCGGCGATGGCACGCTTGCAATTTTCACGGACTTGGTCGTCGTTGTAATTGAACCAGCCGACGGAAGTGTCGTAGCCGGGATAACCGGTTTTCAAAATGTCTTCGCGGGAGCTTCGCGTCGGCTGATGTTCGCGGAGAATTTTCAAGGCGAGCGGCACGGTGAGTTCGTCTTCGAGATACGAAAGGTCAAGCGTGGCGATGATTTGTTCCGGCGAAAGGTCGAGGAGCAGTTTCCACAACGGCACGCCGCGCGTTTTGGCCCAAAGATCCCAGCACGCGTTCGTGACGGATGCGAGCGCGAGCTGCACGACGCCTTTGTGCGGTCCGAGCCAGCGGAATTGTTGTTCGTCAGCCAGGGTGTGCAGCAACGCGCCAAAGCCCGCCATGATTTCCTCGATGGATTTTCCGACCAGCTGCCGCGCGTAGAATCTTGCGGCTTCGCAAACGAGCTGATTGCCTTCGCCCAGCGTGAAAGCCAGTCCGACTCCGGTTCGGCCTTTGTCGTCGTGCAGTTCCGTCACGGCATAGGAATAAACCGGGTCTTTGTGAATTGCATCGCTGCCGTGGCCGTGGCCAATCGGATAACGCAGGTCGCGGTTGGAAGAGGTCTTGATCATAAACTCAAAGCGCGCGTCGGTAGCCGAGTTCCGCGCCGCCGCTGACGTGCATGATATGGCCAGTGATGAAGCGCGCCTTTGCCGAAAGCAAAAAAACACATGCGTCAGCAATCGCATCGCCCTCCGGGCAATAACCAAGCGGATGGATTTTGTCCAAGTAACGTTCCGTGGAACCGGGATCGGGTTGTTCGGAACACCACTGGCGAAGCATCGGTGTCCAAGCCCCGGCGGGACAGACGGCGTTCACCCGGATGCCGTGTTTCGCATAGTCGAGCGCCATGGATTTGGTGAGGGTGTTCATGGCGCCTTTGGTTGCAGTGTAGGCTGCGTGAATTTCCTGCCCGATGACTCCCACCAGACTGGAAGTGTTGAGAATACAGCCTTTACTCGCCACCAACGCGGGGAACGCGTGACGGGTTGTGTGCAGCACGCCCTTCAAGTTCACGTCAAACAACCCATCCCACTCGGCATCGGAGGTTTCGTGAACCGGCTTTGAAGGATGGGAAATGCCGGCATTGTTATGAACGGCATCCAATTGGCCGTAACGCGCCAGAACTTTTTCAATCGCGGCCTTCACTTCATCGTCACGTCTGATGTCACATACGATACCGAGATGGTCAGGGCCGAGTTCGGTCGCACAACTTTCAACCCCGTCCTTATCAATGGCAACAACGATGACTTTGGCACCAGCGGCGACATACGCCTTGGCGCAGTCACGCCCGATGCCGCATGAGCCACCGGTGAGAAAAATAATTTTGTTTTTGAGTTGCGTATTCATTTTAAAAAATAAACCTCCTTTGTGTCCGACCAGATTTTCCCCTTCGCCGCCGCGTCCGGCAACGGCGACTGGCACGGGTCAGTTTCCTTCCACCACCGTTGTGTTTCGGGATCGGCGGCAATGCGTGCCATGTCGGCATCAAAGTTGGTGCCGCTGTATTCAAGGTAGGCAAACAAATAAAGCTGCCCGTTGACCTCGCGCTCATGGATGGAAAAATTCTGGATGTGACAGGACTTGATCATTTTATTGACGCCCGGCCAGACGTGCGCGTGCAGTTCCTCGTAGTGTGCCGCCTGATCTGGCTTCAAGCCGGTCACCCAGGTATAACGCTGCGGCGGCTGGGGCGTCGCGCATCCGGCAACCAGCGCGACGCACAGCAGACCGGCGAATGTTTTCATGATTTGTATATTCATTTTTCAGCGGAAAACAAAATACAGTGCGATGAGCACGGCCAAAATTACAACCGTCAGAATGCGGTAATTGCCGAGGCCATGCCCGCCGGCTTCGCCGCGCAACGGCTCGCGCCAGTTCTCCCAAACCAGTAATTTTGCCTCGGCTTTGAAAGGCTCTGGAAACATGAACGTGGTTGCGACCATGATGACGACGCACGCCACGAATAGTAGAAATGCGACGAGCATGAAATCACTACGATAAATATTATTCCAATCCAGGTAAAAGCTGACTAGGCCCAGCGCCATGCCGGCAATCAGGGTGATGAACGCCGATTTGCCCGACGCCCGCTTCCAAAACACGCCCAGCAAAAAGACAGCCGTGATCGGCGGGGCGACGTAGGAAATCAGCTTGTTGATTCCTTCAAAAATCGTCGTGTAATGTCCGAACAACGGCGAGCAAACGATGGCGAGAAGCGTGCCCGCAATGGTTGTAATTTTGCCGATGCGGACAAGTTTATGGTCGCTGATGCTAGGTCGGTGGCGTTTGAACAAATCGTAGGCGACCAGCGTGGCGGTGGAGTTGAGCGCCGCCGAACATGTCTGCATCGCGGCGGCAAGCATCGCGGCGGCAACCAGCCCTTTCAATCCGACCGGCAACAAATGTGTGATGAGAAATGTGTAAGTATCTGCCGAGGTTTGTGGCGCGTCGTTGCCAAACGCTTTTTGCTGAACCAGCGCGACGCAGATGACGCCGGGCAATACGAAAAGAAAAACCGGGAAAATCTTCAGGAACGCACAAAAGAGCGGGCCGAGCCGCGCATTCCTTTCGTCTTTTGCAGCCAGCACGCGCTGGACAATCGTTTGATCGCAGCACCAATACCAGATTCCCAACACCGGATAGCCGAGCAGAATCGAATACCACGCGAGCCCGCTAGGATCTTTCGCGTCGCGGGCCATGTTCAGGAAATTCCCCGTGCCCCAGGTGACCTTGCTGGCGACTACACTGGCGAGCGGATGCGGATGTGAGGCGAGCGTATGCACGAGTTCCGTCCAACCGCCGACCTTCAAATAGCCGGTAACGGTGATAACCACTGCGCCGACGAGCAACAAAATAGTCTGAACACTTTCTGTCCACACAACGGCGAGCAAACCGCCGAGCATCGTGTAAATGCCCGTCAACAAGCCGAGCACGACAATGAACAGCATCAATGCGTCCACGCCGTAGATTTTTGCGTCCGGCGCTAGGCCGAGAATTCCGCGCAACACCCAGGCCGCCGTGTAAAGTGCCACTCCCATGTGAATCACGATGGCGGAAAAAAGCGACACAACTGACAGCACGTCGCGGCAGCTGCGATTAAACCGCCGTTCGAGAAAATCCGGCAGGGTGGCGACGCGCGAACGGAGGTAAAGCGGTGCGAAAAACAGCGAGAGCAAAATCAGGGTAAAACCGGCCATCCATTCGAAGTTGCCAAAGACCAGCCCGTATTTGTAGGCCGCTTCCGCCAGGCTGACGAGATGGACGGTGGAAATGTTCGCCGCGAACATCGCCAAGCCGATGACCGGCCATGTGAGCGTGTTGCCCGCAAGAAAATAATGGCCGCCTTCTCCGCCTCGCTCACCTTTTCGACGCAACAAACCCGCCGTCACACCAAGGCCGACCACTGCTAGTAAATAAAAGGCAATGATTGTCCAGTCGAAGTTGCTCATCGTGTTACTCATCGCTGTATCATTTTGACAATTCGATTTCGTTGATGGTCGGGCCGGCGGTGGCGTCGAGAATATTCAGCCTAAATTCCCGGGCCATTACCGGTTCGAACGATTTCTGAAAATCATCGCCCAATGTCGTGCCGGCAAAAATGGTTTTCCACCCGTCGCCAGCGCGATATTGAAATGTAAACAGCTGGACGCGGTTCGGATTGGCTTCGGAAATTCGCACCCGGCTGACCGTTTTTGGTTTCGCGAAATCGGCGGCAATCCATACCTGCTTGATTCCATTATCCGTCGCCCAACGGGACTGGTCGTCGCCATCAAACGCAAACCGCGCGCCATAATCCGCAGAGTCGCTTTGATATACATTGGATGCGGTGGCTTTGAAGGCTGCCGGCTGGTCAATGGCCGGCAAATCCATCGCCGGGCCGTTAAGTTTCAATTTTACAACGGTGTCGCTAGCATTATGCGCTGCGATGGGAATGGTGAGGATGAGTTTGTCATTCTCCTGAGTAAATCCAACTTTGCCCCCGCCCAGCAACGAAGCGGATTTGATTTTGCACGCAATGTCGGGCAATTCGATTGTATCACTTTGTGCGCGTAAAACGTGGAGATAGATGACCTTTCCCGTGCGCGTGCTGGAAATGGCTTTCGTGGGTTTCCACGGTCCGCCTCGCGTGCCATAAATGCTTTCGCCATTTTCGTCCAGCCAGGCACCAACTTGCTTCAATACCTCAACCTGACGCGGTTCAATGCGTCCGTCCGGCATCGGACCGACGTCGAGCAGAAGATTGCCGTCGCCGCCCGCGCATTGGGCAAGAATGCGAACCACGTCACATGCCGATTTAATTTGGTCACCCGGTTTCCACGACCACTGCGTGCCGAGTGTTTTGCACGTTTCCCAGGGAACCTGGTCGTCATAAGCGCCGATGTGCTGCTCCGGGGTGTAATAATCTTCATTCGAATTGAGCTGGCCTTGATGCACCCACTGTTCGTGGGTGCTCATCTCGAGACGATTGTTGATGAGAATTTGCGGCTGAAGCCCGCGCACAAGCGAATAGGTCGTGGCGGGATCCCACACGGCCGGACGCCCGTCACAGTCAAACCAAAGCACATCAATTCTACCATAGTTGGAAAGCAGCTCGCGCAGTTCAGCCTGGATTATTTTGACGAAATGATCGTTGTTTGCCGAGCGGCAGTCGGGATCACGCCAGTCCATCGGCGAAAAATACCAGCCGATTTTTTCATTTTGGCTTTGCGCCGCCCCGGCCAGCTCCGCGCAAACATCGCGATGAAACGGCGAGGCGCCAATGTTGTAGGCATCCACCTTTGAATCCCACAGCAGAAAACCGTCACCGTGCTTGGCCGTGAGAACCATGTATTTCATGCCGGCGGATTTCGCAATGTCCACCCAATCATTGGCGTTAAAACTGGTCGGGTTAAAGTTTTTGTAAAGGTTGTCATATACCTCGACTGGGGTCGCGCCATTGTTCGGGCAATTGGTGTTGGAATTGGCGCGCGACCAGCTCAGTTCCTGTCCCGTGAGGCTGACCGGGCCCCAGTGGATGAACATCCCGAATCGCGCGTCACGCCACCATGCCAACCGTGCAACGTGTTGTGCGGCAGTTTCCGCCTGGACCAAAGTTGCAACCATGCAAAAAACCAGCATGGTTATCGTTGCTAATCTTTGTCTTATTTTCATTATGCACCAAAACGCTCGGTGTTTCTGGCTGAAACCAGAAACATTTTTTCCAAAATGGATGAATTGTTTATCACGAAAATGTTTTCAGACGCGATTTTAATCCGATGGGATTGTTTTGTTTAAGATGCCATATTGCGAACAAGGAAATCTTGCATTATTGTTCGGCGAAGAACATTGAACACCAGCATGCTGACCACACCGACCTATAAGACCCGAAATGCGCGCTATGAGATTGATCGTTGCGAGCCGCAGAACCGTGCGATTGAGAATGGCAAGATACTTTTTCATGCGCTGACGAAGGGGCATTATCCGGGCACCCCGGTACCTGAAAATATTCTGCCCGGGTTAAGCAGCATTGGTTTCTGGAATGCCGGCGGCGCGCAGGATTGGGGGGAAGACCCTCATCGCAACGAGGGCGTGGAAATCACGTTCCTCGAAACCGGCACCATGGCTTTTACGGCCGACCAAAAAAAACATAATTTGAGGGCCGGACATTTCACCATCACTCGTCCTTGGCAGCTACATAAACTCGGCGCACCCAACATCGGGCCGGGACGGCTGCACTGGTTGATTCTGGATGTCGGCGTGCGACGTCCGCACCAGAATTGGCAGTGGCCGGAGTGGATGGTGCTGACCAAAGATGATCTTGCCGAACTCACGCGAAAACTGCGTCACAACGAAAATCCCGTTTGGAATGCCACGCCCGCCATCACGCAATCCTTTCGGGAACTCGCCCAGACGGTTGAAGCTTGGAATCGGCCGCATGCTGTTTCGCGGCTGGCCGCCTATTTGAACCAGCTGGTTTTGGGCATACTTGACGCCTTGTCCGAACAGCAGACGCAGGAAACTCCTAATCTGACCTCGCGCCAGCGCACGGTGGAATTGTTCCTGCAAGAATTGGAACACAATCCTGCGGCCGGCCGGGAACTGTGGACAATCAACACCATGGCGGAACATTGCAGCATGGGTGTGACTGCTTTCTCAAAATATTGTCGCGAACTCGTGAATGCCGGACCGATGGAGTTCTTAAACCGTTGCCGCCTCGATCATGCCGCCCGCCAGTTGCGTGAACAACCCGGACTTTCAGTCACGGATGTTGCTTTCGCGAACGGGTTTAATTCCAGCCAGTATTTCGCCACCCGTTTCCGCCGGCGTTTTCAAATGTCCCCCAGCCGGTTTGTTTCAAAATCCGATGATGCCTCGCCAAAAAATGAATGAGCGGCGTGGTTGCATTGAACTCACGCCGCCCATCATTAATTAGAATTCAGTTCAGCAAACTTTCAGGCCGCGCGGTTTTTCCGGCGAAAACCGAAAAGCATTGCACCGGTGCCCATGGCAAGAACGGCGAGTGTGGAAGGTTCCGGAGCAGGTGTGATGTCACGAACTTGCAGGAGGTCGAATTGGGCGCTTGGGGCATATCCGTTGGCAAGTAGTGTCAAGGTTTCTGATCCGGTGCCGTCGGCTACAAACGTGCCGATGACGAATTGACCCGGCCCAGTTCCATCGGGATTGGAACCATAGCTCAAATTGGCCGACGTGTTAGCACCGCCGGTGATGGTTTCCGTGCGTAATCCGCCAATGTTGCGAGCGTCGTTCACCCATAATTGAACCAAATAGGTGTCTCCAGCAGTCATTCCATTCCAAAAAATCGTATAAGGCCCCCCAGTATTCCCAAAAGTGGCGGCATTCAATAGGTTATTGTAATTAGCATCTGAAGTGCCTGGAGAATTATAAGTGCCATTCCCACCGCCGTTGTCTAAAGTATTGTTTATGGTGCCTGGAAAGGTATGAGTTGGATAAGCATCGAAGGTGACGCCATTAACCACCAGTCCGCCACTTGCTGCTGCACCATTATACGGTGCCCAAGAGCCGAAAAGCGTTCCTGAGTTGTTTACGTCAGAATCTCCTGAAATAGTGAGGGGAGTATTCCAAGTTACGTTTGCATTTTGGGCATTTGCTACAGCAGTGAACACACTGACGATCGATGCGTATAGAATAACTGTTTTCATGGTTAGGTTGAGTTGTTTTTACCGGTTTCTTTGTTTGGATTATTTACTGTTTGACTAAATTTAATGCGGTAAACTTTCCAAGCTTGCTGCATATTATTTTTCTTTCTTTGCAGTTATTTATTCAGTGATTATGGACACACTTTACTTGATGCCCCTCGACCGGTCTTTCAATTCCATTCAGCGAAGAAAATTGAACATAATTAGCGCGTCGGACCTTTCATGCAAAAGTAAGTCCGCCGCCGCCAAGAAATAATTATTCAGGCCCAATCTCTCGTTTGATCTAGTCATCCATTGAAAACGCTCCACAGTCAATGACCCGCTGCAACTAACCTTGCGTGCCATTTGTGGTGCATCATTCGTCTCCAAAAGTTTTCATCTACACAACATGCGCGGATTTGAGCATCCAAGTTATCCAACATTTTCTCACATTTCGTCGTGTAGTTTCAAACGCTCACGAGCAAAGCAAATCCTACTATTGCGACAATCGCCGTCGGTTGCAGCGCAACTCCAATCTTGACTCTCTTTTGGCACGTTTTCTCCCACCACAATCGCCAGCGATCCAAATAAAGATAGACCACCGGTGTGGTGTAAAGCGTCAGCGCCTGGCTCATGATCAGGCCGCCGACAATCGTGATGCCCAGCGGTCGGCGCAGTTCCGAGCCGGTGCCGGTGCTCAAAATCAGCGGCAACGCGCCGAACAGCGCCGACATCGTCGTCATCAAAATCGGGCGGAAGCGCAGCAAGCACGCCTGGAAAATGGCGTCGCGCGAATTTTTCCCCTCCTCGCGCTCCGCCGCGAGTGCGAAGTCCACCATCATGATCGCGTTTTTCTTCACGATGCCGATGAGCAGCAAAATGCCGATGACGGCCATGATGCTCAAATCGGTTTTAAAAATCAGCAGCGCGAGCACCGCGCCGACGCCAGCCGACGGCAGCGTCGAAATGATGGTGATCGGATGAATGTAACTTTCGTAGAGCATCCCCAATACGATATAGACCGCGATGAGCGCAGCGAGAATGAGAAACGGCTCGGTTGCCAACGATTGTTGAAAGGCCTGGAGCGTGCCCGAAAAATTGCCGTGAATGCTGTCCGGCATTTTGATTTGTTGTTCCATTTGCTGGATGGTTTTGACGGCGTCGCTGAGGGCGACTCCCGGCACGAGGTTGAACGAGAGGGTGACAGCCGGAAACTGTCCCTGATGATTCACGGCGATGGGCGCGGTGGTTGGTTCGTAATGCGCGACGGCGCTGAGCGGAATCATCGCGCTGCTGTTGGTCGCGTGCAGATAAATTCCATCCAGTCCCTGCGGGCCTTGCAGAAATTGCGGAGCGGCTTCCATGACGACGTGATACTGGTTCAATGACGAATACATCGTTGAAACTTGCGCCTGGCCGAATGCCTGGTAAAGCGTCTGGTCGATGGTCTGCGGTGAAATGCCCAGCCGCGCCGCCGTTGCCCGATCGTAAACGAGCGACGCCTGCAGGCCGTTGTTTTGCTGGTCGGTGTTGACCTCGGTGAAGCCGTGCAACTTTTTCATCTGCTCCAGCAGAATCGGCCCCCATTTCACTAGGTCGTCCAGGTTTTCACTTTGAATCGTGTATTGATATTGCGCGCTGCTCTGGCGCCCGCCGATGCGCAAATCCTGACCGGCCTGCAAAAACAGCGACGCGCCCGGCACGGCACCAAGCTTCGGCCGCAGCCGCGCGATGACTTGATCTGCGCCGACTTTGCGTTCTTCAAGCGGCTTGAGCGCCATGAAAATAAATCCGCTGTTGGCCGCACCACCACCGCCCGTGAAGGCGACGATATTTTGCACCGCCGGGTCATTCGTGATGGCCCGCACAAACCTCACCGCCGCCGATTGCATCGCCGGAAACGAGGCATCCTGCGAGCCTTGAATGCCGCCCATGATCGTGCCGTTGTCCTGCTGCGGGAAAAAACCTTTTGGCACGATGACAAACAGGTAGATGTTCAGGGCGATGGTTAGCAGCAGCGTCACGAGCGTGATCGCCGGATGCCGCAGCACGATCGTCAAGCTGCGTTCATACGCGTGTAGCAGCGCTGAAAACACTTTTTCGCTCGTGCGATATATTTTCCCATGCTCCTCCGGTTTGCGATGTCGCAGCAGGCGCGAACACATCATCGGCGTCGTGGTGAGCGAAACGACCAGCGAGACGAGGATGGCCGTGGACAGCACGACGGCGAATTCGCGGAACAGGCGGCCGACGATGCCGCCCATCAGCAAAATCGGAATGAAGACCACCACCAGCGAAACGCTGATGGACAGCACGGTGAAACCAACTTCGCGCGCGCCTTTCAACGCGGCTTCCATCGGCCGCAAACCCATTTCCAAATGCCGCGTTACGTTTTCGATGACAACAATCGCGTCGTCCACGACGAAGCCGGTCGAAATGGTCAGCGCCATCAGCGACAGATTGTCCACGCTGTAATTAAACAGATACATCACGCCAAACGTGGCAATCAAGGAAACGGGCACGACGACGGCGGGAATAAGCGTCGCGCGCGGGCTGCGCAGAAATATGAACACGACGAGAATGACCAGCGCGATGGAGATGAGCAGCGTGCGTTCGATTTCGCGGACCGACGCGCGGATGGTGGTCGTGCGGTCGAGCACCACGTCCAATTTGATTCCCGTCGGAATGGAGGCCTTGAGCGATGGCAGTTCGGCTTTCACGCGATCCACGGTGTCAATGATGTTCGCACCGGGCTGCCGCAGGATGATCAGCGGGATGGCCGGCTTGCCGTTCAGATAACCCGCAGCACGAATGTTTTCCACGCTATCCTGCACTTTGGCCACGTCCGAGAGCAAAATGGCGGCGCCGTTGCGAACCGCGACAATCAGTTTTTTGTAATCGGCAGCTTTGCGCAATTGGTCGTTTGCGAGAATATCCAGCGTCAGCTGGTCGTCGGCGAGCTGGCCTTTCGCGAGGTTCGCATTTTGCTGGGCAAGCATCGCGCTGACATCGGTGAGGCTCAGGCCGAAGCTGTTGAGCAACGCCGGATTGACATCCACGCGCACCGCCGGCAGCGCGCCGCCGCCGACATTGACCGAGCCGACGCCTTCAATTTGCAGCAGTTTTTGCTGAATGATCGTCGAAGCCGCGTCGTAAAGCTGGCCGCGGTCGTAAATGTCCGAAGTCAGCGCGAGAATCAGAATCGGCGCGTCAGCGGGATTGACCTTGCGATACGTCGGATTGCTCGGAAGATTGGCGGGAAGATTGGCGCGCGCGGCATTAATGGCGGCCTGCACGTCGCGCGCCGCGCCGTTGATGTCGCGGTTCAAATCGAATTGCAGCGTGATCGAGCTTGAGCCGAGCGTGCTGGACGAAGTCATTTCGTTCACGCCGGCGATGTGGCCGAGCTGCCGTTCCAGTGGCGCGGCGACGGAGGACGCCATGATTTCCGGGCTCGCGCCCGGCAGCGACGCGCCGACGCTGATGGTCGGGAAATCCACCTGCGGCAGCGGCGCGACGGGCAGTTGCAAATACGCCACCGCGCCCGCTAGGGCGATCGCCACCGTCAGCAGCGCCGTGCCGACCGGACGGCGGATGAATGGCGCGGAAATGTTCATCCAACTTCAGCGGGAATAGCACCTTCGTTTTTGACCGGCGAATCCGAGCGCGAGAATTTCCCGGCGAGCCGGCCGAACCACAGATAAATCACCGGCGTCGTGTAAAGCGTCAGCACCTGACTCACGATCAAGCCGCCGACGATGGCGATGCCAAGCGGCTTGCGTAGTTCCGAGCCGACACCATTGCCAAACGCCAGCGGCAAGCCGCCGAACAGCGCGGCGAAGGTCGTCATTAAGATTGGCCGGAAGCGCAACAGGCACGCTTGATAGATCGCTTCTTGCGGTGGTTTGTTTTCTTTGCGTTCCAAGTCGAGTGCAAAATCTATCATCATGATCGCGTTCTTCTGCACAATGCCGATGAGCAGAATAATGCCGATGAGGGCAACCACGCCGAGTTCCGTTCCGGTGATCAGCAGCGCGAGAATGGCACCCGCCCCAGCCGAAGGCAGCGTAGAAAGAATCGTGATGGGATGAATGTAGCTTTCGTAAAGCACGCCGAGGATGATATACACCGTGATTATTGCCGCGAGAATGAGCCACGGCTCATTTTCCAGCGACGCGATGAACGCCTGTGCCGTACCTTGGAATGAAGCCTGCACACTCAACGGCATGTTCATTTCCTTTTGCGCGGTTTCGATGGCTTTCGTCGCTTCACCGAGCGCCGCGCCGGGTGCGAGGTTGAAGGAAATCGTCACCGCCGGAAATTGTCCCTGATGATTGATCGCGAGCGGCGCGACACCGGATTCAAAACGCGAAAACGCGCTCAACGGCACCGCGCCGCCGGAGGTGGACAGCACATAAACGTCATCCAGCTTCGACGGATTGCGCTGAAAATCCGGCAACGTTTCCAAAATGACGTGATACTGATTGAGCTGCGTAAAGAGCGTGGAAATCTGCCGCTGGCCGAATGCGTCGTAGAGCACGTTGTCAATCGCCGACGGCGTAATGCCGAGGCGCGACGCCGTCACGCGGTCAATTACCAGCGTCGCCTGCGCGCCGTGTGTCTGCTGGTCGGTCGCCACGTCGCGGAGTTGCGGCAGCGTCTGCATTTTCGCCACCAGCGCCGTCGTCCACTGGTTCAACTCATCGGCGTTGGCGTCTTCGAGCGTGTATTGATATTGCGTGCGGCTCACGCGATCTTCGACCGTCAAATCCTGCACCGGCTGCATGTTCAGCGTGATGCCTTCGACCTTCGCCAACTCCGGCTGCAAGCGCCTAATCACGTCGCTCGCGCTGATTTTTCGCTCTTCGAGCGGCTTTAGGTTGATGAGAATGCGACCGCTGTTCAGCGTCGCGTTGATGCCGTCCACGCCGATGAACGACGACAAACTGTCCACCGCTGAGTCTTTCAAAATCACCTGTGCCAGCGCCTGTTGCCGTTCGGCCATCGCGGTGAAAGAAATGTTTTGAGCGGCGTCGGAAATGCCCTGAATCACGCCGGTGTCCTGCACGGGAAAAAACCCTTTGGGCACGACGACGTAGAGCAAAATCGTGAACACTAGGGTCGCGACCGCCACGAACAGCGTTGCGGTCTGGTGCTTTAAAATCGTTTGCAGCGTGCGTCCGTAAAATTTCACAATGCGGTCATAAACGCGTTCGGTCGCTTCGAAAAAGTGGCCATGTTTTTTCTCGTCGGCTTTTGATTTAAGCAAGCGGGAGCACATCATCGGCGTGAGCGTCAGGGACACGCACGCGGAAACGAGAATAGTCACGCTCAACGTCACGGCGAATTCGCGGAACAAACGTCCGACGATGTCGCCCATGAACAGCAGCGGAATCAGCCCGGCAATCAGCGAAATTGTCAGCGAGATAATCGTGAAGCCGATTTGCTCCGCGCCCTTCAAAGCGGCTTGCAGCGGTTTTTCGCCCAACTCGATGTAGCGAAAAACATTTTCGATCATCACGATGGCGTCGTCCACGACGAAGCCGGTCGAAATCGTCAGCGCCATCAGCGTGAGATTGTTCAGGCTGTAACCGAGCAGATACATGACGCCGAGTGTGCCGACGAGCGAGAGCGGCACGGCGACGCTGGGGATGATCGTCGCATGGACATTGCGCAGGAACAAAAAGATCGCCAGCACGACGAGCGCGATGGTGAGCATCAGCGAAAATTGCACGTCGCGCACCGAGGCGCGAATCGTGGTCGTGCGGTCGGTCAGAATTGAAACGTCCATGGACGCGGGCAGGTTGGCTTTGAGCTGTGGCAATAATTGTTTCACGCGGTCGACGACTTGAATGATATTCGCCCCGGGCTGCCGTTGAATGTTCACGATGACCGCCGGCGTGGCGTTGGCCCACGCGGCGAGCTTGGTATTCTCGACATCGTCAATCACGTTCGCCACGTCGGACAAAACCACCGGCGCACCGTTGCGATACGCGACGACTAGTGATTGATAATCCTTGCTGCTCAAAAGCTGGTCGTTGGCGTTGATTTCATAAGCCTGGCGTGTGCCGTCAAAATTTCCTTTGGCCAGATTCACGCTGGTGGTTTGCAAGGCGGCGCGAAGACTTTCCAGGCTGATGCCATAAGATGAAAGTGCGGTCGGGTTGGCTTGGATGCGCACTGCCGGCTTTTGTCCGCCGCTGATGGTCACCAGACCGACGCCGGTGACCTGCGAAATTTTTTGCGCTAGCCGCGTGTCGGTGAAATCCTCGACCTGCGACAGCGGATAGGTTTTGGACGTGACCGCGAGCGTCATGATCGGCGCGTCGGCGGGATTCGATTTGCTGTAAATCGGCGGCGACGGCAGGCCGGCGGGCAGATAGCTTTGCGCCGCGTTGATGGCCGCCTGCACTTCCTGCTCGGCCACGTCAATGTTCAGGTTGAGCGCGAATTGCAGCGTGATGATCGAGCTGCCGCCGGAACTGATCGAAGTCATCTGGTTCAGTCCGGGCAACTGGCCGAACTGCCGTTCGAGCGGTGCGGTGATGGCGGATGCAGAAACATCGGGGCTCGCGCCGGGATAAAATGTGATGACTTGGATCGTCGGATAATCCACCTCCGGTAACGCGGAAACGGCGAGCTGTTTGTAGGCGATGAAACCGGTCAACAAAACAGCGAACATCAGCAGCGACGTCGCCACCGGCCGCAAAATAAATGGCTTTGACGGACTCACTGGGAATTTCTTTTCTGCCAGCCGCCTTTGCCCGCGCCGCCGTTCGCCGGACGAAGAACTACTTTCGCGCCATCGGTCAGCTTGTTGAAATTGTCGGCGGCGACGATTGTGCCCGGATCAATTCCCTGCACGGACGAGACGTTTCCGTCGGTGGTGTCAATCGTGATGGTTTGTATCGCGACGGTTTGGTTCGTGCCGGTTTTATCCGGCTTGATCAGATACACGAAGGCGGTATCCGCGTTGCGCTGAATCACAGGATTCGGCAGCAACGTCGCTTCTTCCAGCGTGTCCACGAGCAGCCGCGCGTTGACGAATTGATTGGGGAAAAGCGTTTCGTCGGCGTTGGTGAAAACCGCCTTGAGCTTCAGTGTGCCGGTCGTTGCGTCAATTTGGTTGTCCAAAGATGCCAAAGTTCCCGTCGCCAGTTTTTTGGTTTGCTCACGGTCGAAGGCGTCCACGGTCAAAGTGTTTCCCGCCTGCAACTGCTTTTGGATTTGCGGCAGGTCATCTTCGGCAACGTTGAAAATCACGGTAATTGGCTGCAATTCCGTGATGACCACCAGCGCCGTTGTATCGCTTGCGTGAACGATGTTGCCGGCATCCACCAGACGCAAGCCGACGCGCCCGGAAATCGGTGCGGCAATATGACAGTAAGCGAGCTGAACTTGGGCACTTTCCATCGCGGCCTCATCCGACTTCACAGCAGCCTCCAACTCTTTCACTTGGGCTTCAACTTGATCGTAGGCGTCCTGCGAATCAATTTTGGCAGCAATCAAAGCGGCTTCGCGTTTCAACTCGACCTGCTGAAGATTCAAGGACGCTTGATCCTGATTTTTTTTGGCGGCGGCCTGGTCCAGCGCCGCTTGATATGGCGCGGGATCAATTTCCACCAGCGGATCGCCCGCGTGAACCAATTGCCCCTCCTGATAATTCACTTTCACGAGCTGGCCGTCCACACGGCTTTTTATTGAAACTGTATTCAGCGGCGTCACAACGCCCAGCGCGTTGACATAAACCCCGATGTCGCCCGTCTTCGCCTTCGCCGTACTCACCATGAGGGTGGCCAGTCCAGCACCACCGCGTCCGGATGTTGATTGCGCCAGTGATTGCGACTGTTCCCGGTGACGCGAGAATAAAATGGCTCCCGCGACGAGCAGGATAAAAACGATCACCCATAACAAGTGCCGGTGTTTCTGGCCAGATGCCGGTTGTAAAGACGCGTTTGGTGGCTCGTTGGAGCGCTCTGGCCGTGTTGGTTTAGTATGCATTTTAATTCCATGCCGTTCTTTTTTCTTCAGGCATAACGATTGGCATCACGCCACAACATAGCAGATGACTAAACGGCAATGTCAACAAGTTGATTGTAACGCAATCATCATTGTTTTATTGCCGATTGCCAGCCGCCGCCGAGTGATTTCACCAAGGTGGCGGCAGCCACGAGTTGCTGACCACGCAGTTGGACAGTGCTGAACTCGACATTAAGCTCGGTGCTCTCTGCCGTCGCCACATCTAGGAACGTGGTTAGGCCGTCGCGGTAACGGTTGTTGGCTACTTGGAGTTGCAGGCGCGCGGCAATCAGGGCTCCATTTTCCGCTTCGTATTGTTTGGCAAGAAGACTCTGCGCCGCGAGATTATCTTCAACCTCTGAGAATGCGGTCAGCACGGTCTGGCGATAGTTGGCAACCATCTCTTCGTAACTGGCCTTTGCGAGGCGCAAACCGGCACGGAGTTTGCCACCTTCAAAAATCGGCATGGTCAACGAAGGGCCTACCGCCCACATCCGGCTGGACCAATTGAAGACAGTGCCGGCGTTGACGCTGTCGAAACCCGCCAAGCCGTTCAACTGGATGGTCGGAAAAAAAGCCGCCTTGGCCACGCCCACGTTGGCGTTCGCTGAAGCCATGAGACGCTCGGTGGCGGAAATGTCGGGCCTTCGCTCCAGCAATTCCGAGGGGAACCCCGATGGGATCAGAGGAGCCTCGGTGGAAAGCAAGTGTTCTGGAACCTGAAACAAAGAGGCGGGCTGACCGACCAATAAGGCCAGCGCATGCTCGAATTGCGCACGCTGTAGCGCCACGGCCGGCATTTGGGCTTGCGTGGTTTTTAACAGCGTTTCTGCCTGAGCAACGTCCAGATCGGTAGCGACGCCGCCAGTCCTGCGGTTCATGGTTAAATCGAGTGATTTGCTGAAAACCTCAATACTGGAACGAAGCACCGCAAGTTCAGAATCCAATGCTCGCAAGGTAAAATAATCGACGGCGACCTCGGCCTGAATTTCCAGTTTAATCGTCGCGAGGTTGTCGTCGCTGGCCTGCATCTGTGCCCGGGAGGATTCAAGGCTGCGGCGGACGCTCCCCCAGAGATCCAATTCGTAACTGAAATCCAGTGGCACCATAAAATTATTGTAGGTGCTCGCATGGCCCATGGCTTGGCCGGTCGTCACCGAGGGGGCATTGAGTGAGGTTTGTTGGCGGGTGGCCGAACCAGAAAGAGCCACGTTCGGGAATAGTCCCGCCCGGGTGACATCCATCTGGGCGCGCGCCTCAGCAAAGCGGGCGATGGCCACTTTGAGTTGTTGATTCGCGGCGACGGCCTGAACTTCCAAGTCGTTGAGTTCTGGATCGCCAAAAATTTCCCACCAGTTGCCCTTGGGTAATTGTCCCTGTGGTTCTGCAACTTTCCAACCGTTAGTCGCGCCGGGGTTCGTTACGCCCGCGTAGGCGGCTGGAATAGTTGTCGCTTCCGGACGTTTGTAATCGGGTCCGACCGCGCATCCCGCTAGCAGCACCATTGCCGAGAGTGAAAGTCCCGGAAAGGCCCGTAATCGTTTCCGGCCCTCCCGCAGATTTATGGCCAATGGCTTCATAATCATTTTGCAGCCACGGTCTCAGAGATAGACCGGATTTGCACATTGACGCCATCAACGAGTGAGTCGGTGGGGTTGGTAATAACCCTGTCAACCGAAGTCACGCCGTCCCGGATTTCAATGGTTTGTCCGAAATCGCGGCCGACCTGAACCGGACGCAATTCAACCGTGCCGTCCGCGCGGACCACTCCGACTTGCAAGCCTTGCGCGCGAAATATCAAAGTGTTGGAAGGCAGGACCAGGTGAGGCGCGGAATTGTTCGAGTGGAACCTGACTTCGCCATAACTGTAAGGAAGGACTTGATGTTGCGAGTTGTCCACCTCCAGTTGTGTCAACAGGGTGCGGGAAATGGGGGAGATGGCCTCCGAGGTGGTCGTCACTTTGGCAGTGAACGACCGGCCCGGGCTAGCCGGAGTCGTCAGCGTGGCCATCTGGCCGATCGCAATACCGGACGCGCTGGGTTCCGGCACGCGCACATAGACACGAAGTTTATCTGTTTGCGCAATATGAAATAATTCCTGACCTCCACTACCCGCAACGATCAGGTCGCCATTGTCCACCGAGCGGATGGTGATGGTGCCGTCGAAGGGAGCGATGACACGTTGGAAGGCGACCAATTCTTCCAACCGTCGCACGTTAGCTTGATCGGCAGCAACACTGGCGGCGGCCGTTTCGCGTCCAGCCGCCTTTTCGGCGGCTTCCTGCTCGGTCACCGAGGCGGTTTTCAACAATACCTTCCACCGCGCATCGGTCGTCTCGGCGAGGTGCAGGTTGGCTTGGGATAACTGAAGTTGAGCCTTGGCCTGTTCGAGTTGTTGGTCCAAATCCGGCGTCTCAATCTCCGCCAGCAGTTGGTCGGTCGTAACATGCGCCCCGATATCCGCCACCCAGTCTTTGAGGTAGCCATTGGCGCGGGCATAGATGGAGGCTTCCCGCCAAGGCTTGATCTCCGCCGGCAAGACCAGTCCGCTCTCCGATTTTTCCAGCATGGGCGAAACAACGGAAACCGTTGGGATCGACAGTTGATTCATGTCCGCCACGGCCGTCTGGCGTTGATGCCAGCGCGGGAGAAAACCGAGCACGAGTGCGCCAGTTACAATCAACGCGATGATTATTCCATCGCTGCGCATGCGTTTGGCTGAAGGTGCTGGTGGCATCGCAGCCGGAACCGAGGTGCCATCAGTTTCGTGGACCGACGTAAAATCTGCTTTGGACACTCGCGTGGGAGGCGCGACCGGTTGTTCGCCATTCCCTTTAGTTGCGCCGTTGTGTTGAGGTTCATTTGTTTTCATGAAATTTCCTTACGCAGTGGTTGGAACAGGGGCGATGCCTGGCATGGGTGCGGGCCGGTCCGCCTCACTTTTTTCCGGCGCGGACACCGATCGTTGCAGGACGCTGAACACCACAGGGACGAAGAACAAGGTGGCGACGGTGGCAACAAGCAGGCCGCCAATCACCGCCCGGCCCAACGGCGCGTTCTGCTCGCCGCCTTCGCCCAATCCCAGAGCCATCGGCACCATTCCAATAATCATCGCCGTCGCCGTCATGAGGACTGGACGCAGACGCCCGGTGCCAGCTGCCCAGGCAGCCTTCAGCGGCGTCATGCCATTATGGAGGTTCTGCCGCGCGAAGGTGACTACGAGCACAGAGTTGGCGGTGGCTACCCCGAGACACATGATGGCACCCATCATGGCCGGGACGCTCAAAGTGGTCGCGGTGAGATAGAGCCCCCAAATGACGCCGGCCAGTGCGCCGGTCAAAGCGGTGATAATAATGAATGGATCAAGCCAACTTTGAAAATTGACCACCAGCAGCAAATAAATCAGCGCAATCGCCATCACCAGACCGACGCTCAAGTCCAGAAAGCTGGAGCGCATGGTCTCTGCCTGGCCGCGCAATATAATTGAACTACCGCGTGGCAAGGTTTTTTGCGCCGCCGCGAGGATCGGTTTGATATCCGCCAGCACACCGCCGAGGTCGCGGCCGCCGACTCCGCCGAAGACATCTACCACGGGGACAACATTGTAGTGTGAGTAAATCGGCTGGCTATTGGTGCGTGAGAACGTGGCCAGGTTCGCCAGCAACTGCTCGTTGCCAGTGCCGGGCGTGCCCGCCGTCACCGGCATGGAATTGAGATCAGACAGGGACGTCATCTGATACTCCGGCACCCGGATGTTCAGAAGATACTGGACGCCAATCCGCGAATCGAGCCAGAAGGTCGGCTGAACCTGAGTGCTGCCACTCAAATTGAGCAATACTGAACCGGCAATCCCGCTTTCAGTCAGGCCAAGTTCGGAAGCCTTTATCCGGTCAACGGCAAACCCGAAGCGCTGCAAATCCGATGGCTGCTGCACCCGCACGTCCAAGGCTCCGCGCACATGGCGGATTTTGTCCGAAATCGCAGCCGCAACCAGTTGGTTGCCGGCCAAGTCACGGCCTAGGATCTGAATATCGAAGGGCGCTGGCAGCCCGAAGTTAATGGTCTGGCTGACGACGTCTGCCGGCAGGAAATAAAACGTCGTCCCGGGAAACTCGCGATTGAGAGCGAGGCGCAGACCGCGGACGTAATCGAGCGTTGGTTTGTGTCCGGTTTTCAACGAGACCAGAATGTCCGCGTCCGCCGGTCCGGCCGTTCCGCTGTCATTGTAACTCAAATTGATCCCGGAAATCGGCAGGCCGATGTTGTCAAGGATACCTTGGATTTCTCCGCCTGGAATTTCATGGCGAATTGTGGTTTCGACGCGGTCAACCAAGGTGGCAGTTTCCTCAACCCGTGTGCCGGTGTGGGCGCGGACATGCAATCGGAAAAGCCCAGCATCAACGCTCGGAAAGAAGTCCTGCCCGAGAAACGGAACCAAGAGGAACGAGGCCGCGCAAAAAGCCAGGAACGCCGCTCCGAACGCGAGCCGGTGAGCCAATATCCGTTCAAGCAAATTTTGGTAACTTTTCCGTAAACGATCGAAGCCGTTTTCAAAGCCCTGTTGAAAACGGATCAATGGCTGCAACCAGTTGGAACGGGCCGCGGCCGACGCGGTGTTGCCGCTGTGATGGTGAACCCCGCGCTCGAACCACATAACGAGTGTCGGCACGAGCGTGCGGGACAAGACGTAGGAAGCCAGCACCGCGAACACAACCGCCTTTGCGAGCGGTGCGAACAGGAATCCGGCCACGCCGGTAAGAAAAAACATGGGAACGAAAACGATGCAGATACACAGCGTTGAGACCAGGGCTGGCAAGGCGATTTCGCCGGCACCCACCAGAATGCCATTCTCCAGAGTTTCACCGGCGCGCAAATGGCGTTCGATATTTTCTATTGTCACCGTCGCATCGTCCACCAGAATACCGACCGCCAGAGCGAGTCCGCCAAGGGTCATCAAATTGAAAGTATCCCCGATGGCGCTGAGCGCGGCCAAGGACGCCAGAACGGACAGTGGAATGGAAATAGCGATGATAAGCGTGCTTCGCCATGAGCCGAGAAACAAAAGAATCATTAACGCCGTCAAGGCCGCCGCAATCACACCTTCCCGCACGACCCCGCTGATGGCCGCTTTCACAAATATGGATTGATCGGCAAATTGTTTTACCTGCAGATTTTCCGTGACCGTTTTCAGCACGCTCGCCATGGAGGCTTTGACGCCGCTGGCGACCTGAAGCGTGGAAACACTACCGTTTTTGAAAACACTCAAGAGGGCGCTGCGAACTCCATCCTGCCGGACAATGTTCTGCTGGGGCATGGCTCCATCATGCACTTGGGCGACGTCGTGAATGCGAACGACCGCACCATCCGAAGTGGTTTTGATCGGCAAATCGTTCAGCCGGTTTATCAGGCTGGGGCTGGTGTTGATATCAATGGGATACTCGTTGGCACCGATTTTGGCCGTGCCGCTGGGAAAAACTAGATTCTGGGTGGTGAGAGCGGTAACCACGTCCGATTGGGAAAGGTTTTGTGCCTTCAGCGCAGCGGGATTCAGATCCACAGAGACAACGCGTTGCTTGCCGCCGTAGGGGAATGGGATTCCCACGCCGGGAACGCTGATGAGACCCACACGGATCGTGTTCATGGCGACATCGAAGATTTGCTGCTCGGAAAGCGTCTGGCTGCTGATGCCATACTGTAAAATCGGAACGGTGGAGGCGTTGTATTGGATGATGAGCGGCGGAGTGGTCCCGGGCGGAAGTTGTTTCAGGATGGTTTGCGATATGGCGGTGATCTGGGCCACTCCAGCCTCGGGCGAGATGCCCGGTTGAAAAAATACTTTGATAACGCCAGTGCTGTCGTATGAGGTGGATTCGATGTGCTGGATATTATTCACCGTTGTAGTCAGGGCGCGCTCTTCGCTAAAAACCATGCGCTGCTCAATGTCCTTCGCCGAAAGGCCGGTGTATCCCCAAACAATGCTAACCACCGGAATATTGATGGCTGGGAAGATGTCGGTGGGAGTCCGCAACAGAACAAACGGCGTCAATAATAACAGCAACAGAGCCGTTACCACAAACGTGTAAGGACGACGGAGAGCTAAATGAACGATCCACATAGTCTATTGTCCTATTTCTATTGGCAATGAAGCCACCGGCGCGACAGAAGCCGTTGCCGCATCCGGTGGTAAGGAGCTTTGAGCTTTCCGTGGTTCGGCAAGATTCGGCTCCGAAGGTGAAATAGGTGCTGGTTTTGCGGCGGACGGTTGCGTTTGAAAACTCTGCTCAATCGCCAATGAGTGGATCACGCGCCATAGGAGAATTCCACCGCAGGCTACGGCGCAAATGGCAGCGCTAAAGCCCTCGAATGCCTGACGGAGAATGTCGACCGGCAAAGCATGCAGCTGACAAATCATCAGCGCGATTGGCCCCAATGGCATCAGAAAAATTAAAAATCTGGGCTGCCAGTATTTTTTTCGCGCCACAAGGATTGTTGGCCGCAATGGTGTTCTCCGTGATGCGCGCGAAATCAAAACCCTGTTAACTACCTGGTTCTCTCGATTGTTCGTCAGCAACGGTTCCTGCGTATTCATTTTAATCAGTCTCAAAGCTTCAGATGCCGACATTGCACGGCCCATGCCAAGTGAAAGGAATGCCATTGCAGATTTCCCGAAAATCCGCATTACCAGAGTCTTAAAGCGAAGCTGAAGAATTGGTTGAAATATGTTAAGCCCAAGCGCCGTCAGAGTTGTGTCGCTTGTTCGACACCTAGTCGCCTAGCCGTCACGACGTTTCCGGAAAGTCAGGCCAAGTCGGGCAGGTTTGTCAGGCTTTGTCGCCTGACATCGCGTCTTCAAGGAATGGTGAGCAAGCTAGTAAAAAATCCGGCGAAGTTAAAAATCAGTCTAACTGCTGTCGGCGCAATTTTATTTAACCACCGATGGCGGTCATTGGACGTAACGGCTGATATTGCCCGCGGAAGTGATGATCCAGCGGCTTCAAGCGCAGTGCTTCCAAAAAAATCTCCCGCAGCGATTCATCGTCACCGTTGTGTCGAAGCGTCGTGCGCAAGTCGATTTCGCCATGGTCACCGAGGCACGGACGGATTTTCCCGTCTGCCGTGAGCCGCATTTTATTGCACATTTCGCAAAAATGCAGATTCGTCATCGCGCCGATAAAGCCGACGAGCGCACCGATATTTTTAAGCAGATAATACCTGGCCGGCCCATGGCCGAGCCGGCAGTCGGGCTGGTGAACCAGCTCGTCATGCTGACTGAGCAAACGCATGGCCTCGCCGATGGGCAGGAAGTTTTTCTCGGTCAATACGTCCGTCCGTGTCAAGGGCATTAATTCAATGAAGCGCAGCGGCAATCCGTGTTCCGCCGCGAACAGTGCCAGCGGCCACAGTTCTTGTTCATTCACGCCGCGCATGAGGACGCAGTTCAGTTTCACGCGCTCGAACCCGGCGGCCAGCGCGGCGCGAATCCCCGCCAGCACGGCGGCCAGGTTCCCGCCGGTGATGCGCTGGTAAATTTCAGGACTTAACGCGTCGAGACTCACGTTCGCCGTCCGCAATCCTGAGTCGTGCATAATTCTCGCGAGCGCGGCCAGCTTGGTTCCATTCGTCGAAAGACCGATGCTTTCAACGCCGGGAATCGACGTGATCGAGCGGATAATTTCCGGCACATCACTACGCACGAGCGGTTCGCCGCCAGTCAGCCGGAATTTACGGAAACCCAGCCCCGCCGCCACCTTCACGACGCGCACAATTTCTTCCGCCGTCAAATGATCCGTCTTGCGCTCCCAGCCCTTGTAACCTTCCGGCATGCAGTAAAGGCACCGCTCGTTGCAACGGTCAGTCACCGAAATGCGCAGATAATCAATTTTTCGTCCGAACGAATCCATTTGAGACCTCTGAAAAAGGCTGTTTGAGTTGTTTATTTTAATGTCACCGACGATTTTCAAAGTGAAAAAGGTTTGCCGAACCGAAGGCCGAGGCGCTTTTGCGCCTCGCG
>Ga0302320_10005266_pt1 | contig 29108 bp, 31 predicted proteins | sample Bog_T0_3_FD_202130 | JGI IMG/M metagenome (GOLD analysis project Ga0302320, IMG submission 202130) | Peat permafrost microbial communities from Stordalen Mire near Abisko, Sweden - Bog_T0_3 | ecosystem: Environmental > Terrestrial > Soil > Wetlands > Peat | place: Sweden: Abisko, Stordalen Mire...
CAAGCTGGCGGTCGGCCTCGTGGCGCGGGCGCACGCGGCCGACCGCGGGCTGACCCCGGCGGAGCAGCGGAGCTACACCGCCGCGGTCAAGCGCAGCGCCGGCATCTTCCAAAAGCTCATCACCGTCTTCTACGACAACTCGAGCTTCGCGGTCTTCATGTGCCCGGAGGTCCGCTGGGGGATCCGGCGCGCCATCACCTCCATCGTCGCCGGGCACGCGCGCTTCACCTGGGGGCTGTGGTGGCGCTTCCAGATGTTTCTCCTGATCTGCCGGCTGCAGCGCCGCTTCCGCCTCGTGCCCCGGCTCGAATTTGAAGGACCCGCCCTGGAACCCACAACGGCCAACTCCTGACGACGCGATGGAATCATTCCCGCCCTCCCCGACCAGCGCCAAGGCCACCCTGCTGCGGCACTTCCCCAAGGAGATCCGTGAGGCCTACGCCCGGTCGGGCGCGACCAACGACCCCGCCGCGATCGACACCGTCGTCCTCGGCGTGCTGCTCGACCACGTCCCGGACAAGGCCAGGCTGGCGGGCCTCACGCTGGACGACTCGGTCGCCCTGATCGCCGACCTCGGCCTGGACTCGATCGCCCTGGCCCAGATCGTCTTTTTTTTCGAGGACCTTTTTGAGATCAGCATCAGCAACGCCGAGATCATGGGCGTGCGCACCGTCGGGGATATGCGGGCTTTCGTACGCCGGAAACTCGCCGATCTTTCCACGGCGCCGCCGGTATGAGACGCTCGGCCGTCATCACCGGCCTCGGTTTCATCACCAGCATAGGCAACGACCGCACCGAGGTCCTGCACAGCCTGCGCACGCTGCGCGGCGGCCTGGCGCCGGTTGAGTTTTTCGGCAATCCCGCCCTCCCGGTCAAGGTGGCCGGGACGATCAAGGGCTTCTCGGTCGAGTCGCCCAGCTGGCGGGACTGGCGCTACCCCGAGCGCTACCAGCTCTCCCGCGAGCAGCTCCGCAGCCTCGCGCCCCACGGCGTCTATGCCGTGTGCGCCGTGGAGCAGGCGCTGGCGGACGCCGGGCTCAAGGCGGACGGACTCGGCGACGGCGCCACCGGGCTCTACTGCGCCTCGGCCGGCTCCGCCTTTCTCCTCCACCACCACATCCGCCAGATGCACGCGGTGCGGGGCGCGCGCGGCGATCCCATGGGCCTGGTGGCCTCGATCGCCGGCACCCTCAACTTCAACCTCGCCGCCTTCTATCGCATTCGCGGGGCGGTCGGGGGTTTCGCGGCGGCCTGCGCCTCCTCGAGCCACGCCCTGGGCTGCGCGCTCGACGACATCCGGCTCGGCCGCCAGGAGCGCATGCTCGTGGTCGGCGCGGAGGACGTGAACGCCGAGACCGTGCTGCCCTTTGCCGCCCTGCATGCGCTCTCGACCAATTCCGACCCCGCGGTCGCCTCGCGGCCCTTCGACCGGCGCCGCGACGGATTCGTGGCCTCCGGCGGGGCCGTCTGCCTGGTGCTGGAGGACGAGGAGACCGCGCGGCGGCGGCAGGCGCCGGTGTACGCCGCCCTGGCGGGCTGGGGTCAGGCGGCCGACGGCTACAGCGTCGCCATCTCCCATCCGGAGGGGGCGGGCCTGGGCGCCGCGATGCGGCGGGCCCTCGCCGACGCGGGCCTGGCGCCGGGACAGATCGATTACGTCAACGCCCATGCCACGTCCACGCCGGCCGGGGACCGGTCCGAAGCGCTCGCCCTGCGCTCGGTCTTTGCCGCCGCCGGCGCCCGGCCGCGCATCAGCAGCACGAAGGGTCTCACCGGTCACACGCTGTCGATGGCCGGGGTGATGGAGGCGGCTTTTTGCTCGCTCGCCCTGCGCGAGCGTTTCATTCCGGGCAATGCCAACCTGGTCGAGCCCGACGAGGCCTGCGCCGACCTCGATTTGCCCCGCGCCGCTCTCGACATCGCGCCCGGCATCGTCTTGAACAACAGCAGCGGTTTTGGCGGCAGCAACGTCTGCCATGTCCTTCACCGCTACCCGCAGTAGTCAATTTCGTCCCGTCCCGACCCAGCCCCATGGCCGATGCCCTCCTCGTCCGGTTAAAACAGCTCATAGTCGACACCCTCAAGCTCGATGACCTTCGCGCCGACCAGATCCCGGATGATGAGCCCCTGATCGGCTCGGGCCTGAACCTGGATTCGATCGACGCCCTGGAACTGGTGGTGCAGCTGGAAAGGGAGTTCGGCATCAAGATCCGCAGCAGCGAGGAGACCCGCGCCATCCTTTCGAGCGTCGCCCATCTCGCCGCCTACGTCCGGGCGCACGCCCCCCCGGAGAAACTGCTTCCGCTCCCGTGATGGCACCGCCCGACAGCCAGCCCCTGCGCCTGCGGGCGACGGGCTGCCGGACCGCCCTGGGGGACGCGCGCGCGACCTGCGCCGGGCTCCTGCTCGGGCGGCGGGCCCTGGAACTGCTCCCCGTGCTCGGCTCCGAGGGCGGCGACCCCGTGCCGCTCGCGCCCCTGCCGGGGCGCAACCTGATGGAGACCGCGCCGCCCGCGTGGCTGTCGTGCCTCGACGAGCTCGCGGCGGAGATTCCCCCCGCCCCCTGGGGCTCGGCGCGGCATCCCGTGTTCGTCACCAGCAGCAACTTCGGGGTGGGCAGCCTCTACGCCGTGCAGCGCACCGGCGACCCGCGCCACTTCGCCACCGGCATGCCCTTCGCCACGGTGGAATTCATCGGCGCGCGGCTCGGCTGGGGCACAAACGTCACCGTGGTGTCCCACGCCTGCGTCTCCGCGCACGTCGGGCTGCTCCTCGCGGAGCGCGGGCTGCGGGCCGGCCTGGCGGACCGCGCGCTCGTCTTCAGCTTCGATTTCATCAGCCCCTTCGTCACCGGGGGTTTTCACGCGCTCAAGATCCTCAACGGCGGGATGCCTGCGCCCTTCTCCGCCCGGGCCACCGGTTCGATCGGGCTGGGCGACGGGGCGGCCTTCGCCGTGCTCGAGCTGGGCCAGGGCGGCTACCGGCTCAGCGCGCAGGCCACCCATAATGAGATGCATCACTTCACCGGCAACCGGCCCGACGGCGCCGGCTTCGCCACCTGCCTGGCGCCGGTGGCGGCGGCCGCGGCCGGCCGGCGCCTCTGGATCAAGGGCCACGGCACCGGCACGCTCGAGGCGGGGCGGCTCGAGTCGGTGACGCTGGCGAGCGTCTTTCCCGGGGCGCCGCTGGTGTCGTGGAAGGGCAGCCTCGGGCACACCCTGGGCAGCTGCGGCCTGGTTGAGCTGGCCGTGGCGATCGCGGCGCTGGACTCCGGCCGCACCCCGGGGACGATCGCCGCCGAGCCCCCCTGCTTCACCGACACCGTCGCCATCGCCCCGTTCGCCAACGGCGGGTTCGACGGGGTGGTCCTCGCCAGCAATGCGTTCGGGGGCGCCCACGCCGCCTGCCTGCTCAGCCATGATTGAACGCTTCATCCACGCGGTCGCAGTCGAGGATCCCGGGCCGGAGGAGCCCGCGCAAACCCGCGACCGGCTGCGCGACCTCTTTCCCCCGGGCGCAACCCGCCGGATGACCCAGCTCGGGCTGGTCATCGGCGGCGTCCTGCATCCGCTCGACCCGCGGGAGACGGACGCCATCGTCTACGCCTCCACCCACGCCGAGACCCGCGCCCTCGAGGCCTACCTGGCGAGTTTTCCCAATGCCAGCCCGATGCTCTTCCAGACCTCGATTCACCCCAGCGCGGTGCAGCAGGTCCTGATCGCCTGGGAGCGGCCGGTCGGGCAGTTTTTTCCGCTGGCCGGCCGCCTTCAGATCGTGGCCCACGCGGTGCAGACCGCGCTGCTCGCGTCCGGGTCGCGCAGCATCCTCTGCGGCGGCGAGGAGCGAAAGCCCGTCCTGCTCGGGCAGGGCGCCGGCAGCGCGATCACCTTTGCCTTCGCGCTGGCGCTCACCCCCGATCCCGCCGGCGCGCTCGGCGCGCTCGCGCTGTCCGGCGGTGGCGCGCCCGACGGCCGCCTGCTCCTCTGCGACTTCTTCGCGGCGGTGCGCGACCGCCGGCCCCTGCGCCAGGCGGCCGCCCCCGGACTTGAGTTGATTCTGTCCTGGACGTGAGCACCACCCGCGACCCTTCCGCGCCGCGCAATCCCGGTCCGAGCTGGGGTTACGCCTTCCTGCATCGCGCCGGCGCGATCCTGCCGGAGCGGGCGTTCGACGCCCTGCTCGGCCTGGGCAGCGCCGTGGCCGTGGCGGTGATGCCCGCCGAGCGCCGCTGTTCGCGGGATTATCTCTCGGTCGCGCTCGGCCGGCCGGCGACCCTGGCCGACACCTGGCGCCACTTCCGGGCGTTCGCCCGTGCGCTCGCGCTGAAGCTGCGCCTGGCCGAGGGCCGGCCCCATCGCTGCACCCCCGGGCCGGGATGCGAGCCGTTCCTCGCCCTCATGGCTTCGCGGCGCCCGGCCCTGCTCGGCACCTTCCATGTCGGCCATTCGGACCTGCTCGGCTATCTGCTCGGGCAGTTCCAGCGCCGGGTGCACATGATCCGGCTGAAGGTGGCCAACTCCCGCGACACGCGGCGCCTCTCCCGGCAGTTCGGCCAGTGGGTTGCGTTCATCTGGGTCAACGAGACGGAGAACCTGCTCTACGCCCTGAAGGCCGCGGTGGAATCCGGCGACTCGGTGGCCATGGAGTGCGACCGGGCCGGGTACAGCGCCAAGCTGGAGCCCTTCGACTTCCTCGGCCGCCGGCGGCTGTTCCCGTTCAGCATCTACCACCTGGCCATGATCTTCCGACTGCCCGTCGTGCTCTGCGTGGGAATCCCGGCGGGGCCGGACGAGTCGCTGGTGCACGGTTCGCCGGTATTTGAGCCGGACCAGGACTCCCGGGAGGCCAACCTCGCCCGCGCCCGGGCGCACTTCCAGGATTTCCTCGGCCGCGTCGAGTCGCTGCTGCGCGCGGACCCGTTCCTCTGGTTCAATTTCATCCCGCTCAACCCGGCGGCCCCCGAGTAGGCGCGGCGCGGTCCCGCATCGACCTTGAAACCGGCAGCGACTTATGACGCTGTAACTGGCCCCACCATGCTTTCGCGCCTCTACTACCTCTGCGCCAATTTTGTGTCCTGGCTGATCTTCGGCGCGGTCGGTCTCGCCTTCAACCTCGCCTGCGCGGTGCTGCTGGTCTTCCCGGGGCGCCGGCGGCGCGAGCCGGCCGTCCGCGCGGCCATCCGCATCCTGTTCGCCCTCTGGATCTGGTGGCTCCGCAAGATCGGCCTCATCCTCGTCAACTGGCGGGGGCCCGCCGTCGGCGCCATGCCGCGCCGGACCGTCTACATCTCCAACCACCCGGGCCTGCTCGACGCCCCGTTCCTGCTGGCCCACCTGCCGGGCGCGATGTGCATCTTCAAGCCCGCATTGCTGCGCAATCCCTTCCTGGCCCCGGCGGCGATCGCCGCCGGGTACGTCGCGGGCGACGCGGGCCTGGAGCTGGTCCGCGACGTCGCGGACAAGGTCGCCGCCGGCCGCGCCCTGCTCCTCTTCCCCGAGGGCACGCGCACCGAGCCCGGCGCCGTCCTCAACCCGCTCAAGCCCGGCTTCGCGCTCATCGCCCAGCGGGCGGGCGTCCCGGTGCAGATCCTGATCATCGAGGCCAGCCGCGACCTGCTGGCCAAGAACCGGCCCTGGTGGTCCGTCCCCCGGTACCCCTCCACGGTCGAGATCCACCTGGACCGGCTCATCCCGCACGACCCCAGCCGGGCGATCGGCGACCTCACCGCCGAGGTGGAGGGCTGGTATCTCCAACGCCTGTCCGGCGCGCCATGATTCCCTCGACCACCCACCTGGTGCTGCTGCCCTCCTACAATGCGGGCCCGCTGCTCACCGCCACCGTGCAGGAGGCGCTCCGCTATTGGAGCCCCGTCTGGGTGGTGATCGACGGCAGCGACGACGGCAGCACCGGGCTGGTCCAGGAACTCGCCGCGCGCGAGGCCCGCGTGCGGGTCATCGTCCGCCCCCGCAACGGCGGCAAGGGCGCGGCCATCGCCACCGGCGTCGAGGCCGCCCTGGCGGCCGGCTTCACCCACGTCCTCACGATGGACTCGGACGGCCAGCACCCCGCCGACCACATTCCGGAATTCATGCAGGCGTCCGCCCTGCGGCCGGGAGCCCTGATCCTCGGCCGGCCGGTCTTCGGCCCGGAGGTCCCACTGGCTCGCCTGTACGGGCGCAAGATCAGCACGCTGCTCGCCCGGATCCAGGTCCTCGGCGGCGGGATCGGCGACCCCCTCTTCGGCTTCCGCGTCTATCCCGCGGCGGCGCTCGACCAAACCCTGCGGGCGACGCGCTTCGCCCGCGGCTTCGACTTCGACCACGAGGCGGCCGTCCGCCTGGTCTGGGCGGGGGTGCCCACCCTGAACCTGCCGGCGCCGTGCCGGTATCTCGCCGCGACGGAGGGCGGAGTGTCGCACTTTAACTACCTCCGCGACAACCTCGCGCTGGCGTGCCTCCACCTCCGCCTGTTCATTCTGCTCGCCACGGGGCGGCGCGCGAAAAAGACATGAGGCTTCCCCGCGCCGCCGCCCTCGCCCTGCTCGTCCTCGCCGCCGCCGCCGCCCGCGCCGCGCCCCCGCTGCTTTCCGCCGCGACGGCCATCGCCGATCCCGCGCGCGACCCCGCCTGGAGCGCCCTGTTTGCCAGCCTCGTCCCGCGCGAAAACCGGGAGTCTTCCTTCGAGGAGCGCCGCTACTTCCCGTTCCGCCGCCAGCCGGTCATCCTGACCGGGAAAATCCGGCTCGCGCCCGGCCGCGGACTCAGCCTGGACTATCTCACCCCCCAGCCCCGCGTGCTCATCGTCGACGGCCAGGGCCTGCTGATGCGCGACGCCATCGGGCGCGAGGTGTCCCTGCCCGCCGACGCCCGCACCCAGGCCTCGATCGCGGCGCTGGTCGACATCCTGCGCTTCGACCTCGCTGAACTGCAGCGGAATTTCGCCCTCCATGGGCAGCGCGACGCCGCGGGCTGGACGCTCGCCTTCGTGCCGCGGGACCCGCTCCTGGCCCGGAGCCTCGCCGCGCTCATCGTGCGCGGGACCGGCGACACCGTCGCGGAAATCGAGCTGCGCGCGACGCCCCGGCAGCACATCGATATCCTGGTCCGCGCCACCCGCCGGGATGCGGTCTTCGCCCCTGCGGACTGGGCGCGCTATTTTCGCTGACGCCATGGAACCCGCCCGCCGGAAAGTGATGGCCCGCTGCGTCCTGCTGGGGCTGGCGGCGCTGGGGATCGCCTGGCTCGCGCGGCTCGACTATGCGCGAGAGATCTCCACCAACGTGCTCGATCTCATCCCGCCGGGCGAGCAGGCGCCCGAGGCCGGCCTGGTCCGCGGCCTCGCCACCGACCTGCAGGTCCGGGTGATGCTCTTCGCGCTGCGCGACCCGCAGGCGCCCGCCGTGCCGCCCGCCGCCGCGGCCGCGCTCTTCGCCGGCGAATTGCGCCGCGCCCCGGAGTTCGCCGAGGCCCTGGACCTGGGCGGCGGCGCTGACCAGACGGCGATGGGGCGCGCCATCTTTGAGCAGCGCGCCACGCTGCTCCTGCCGTCCTGGCTGGGCGAGCGGCACCGCGAATTCACCGGGACCGGCCGGCCCGAGTCCGACTTCTCCCCCTGGCTGGCAGAACGCGCCGCCGCCGACCTGGAGGCGTTTCTCGGCCGCCCCGAGGCGGTCGCGATGGGCCCGTTGCTGCCGCTCGATCCCCTGCTGCTCACACCCCGGCTGATCGAGCGCGCCCGGCTGATCGCGCCCTCCGGGGCCGGCACCGGTGGCGACGCCCTGGTCTGGGGGCGGATCGCCGGCTCGCCCTTCGCCGCGGAGGGACAGGGCCCGGTGTTCGCCGCCATCAACCGCGCCGAGGCCCGCATGAGGGCGGCGTACCCCGGCGTGGAACTGCGCTGGACCGGGGTCAACCAGATCGCCGCGGCCACCCGGGTCCGCATCGAGTCGGAGATCCGGGTCCTCAACGCCCTGTCCTTGCTCGCCGTCTTTGGGGTGGGCTGCCTCTTTGTCCGCCGCGTCTGGCAGATGCTGCATCTGCTGCCCGTCGTCCTCCTCTCGCTCCTCGGCGCCTGGACCGCGTCCACGCTGGTATTTGCGCGCCTGCATTTCCTCGTCTTCCTGATTGGCGCCCTGCTGTGCGGCGTCGCGATCGATTACGGCTTCTATATCTACATGCAGCCGGCGCTTCGGCCCGGCGAAGGCTACGAGAGCAAGCTCCGGCGTCTGCTCAAGCCCCTCCTCGCCAGCTGCCTGACCACGGTGATCGGCTTTTCGCTCCTGCTCTTTTCCGACCTGCCCTTCATCCGGGAGGTCGGATTCTTCGTCAGCGCCGGGCTGCTGTCCGCGCTCGGGGCCGCCATGCTCTACTTCGCCCAGATCGACCATCCCTTTCTCGAGGCCCGGCGCTTCGGGCACCGGGCCCTGCGGCCGCCCGGCCGGTCCGTCGCTCGCTCCTCCCGCTGGGTGGCGGCGCTCCTGCTCGTCGTCGCCGCGGCGGTGGCCGTCAGCGGCACCTGCCGGCTGCGCTGGCGCGACGACGTGCGCGAACTCGAGTTGCCGACCCCGGAGCTGGAGGCGAACGCCGGAGCGCTGCGCACCCTGTTCGGCGACACCCCCGGACGAACGGTTTATCTCACCTACGGGGCGACCGTCGCCGAGGCCCGCCGCCACCTGGAGGATTTCCTCAACTACGAGGCGGCCTCCGCCGGTCAGGCCCATCCCGCCAGCCTCGGCCTGCTTTTCCCCACCGAGGCCGACTGGCGGCAGATGCCCGCCCGGCTCCGCTCCCTGGGCGGCTTTTCCGCCGATTACCGCGCGGCGCTGGACCGCCATGGATTCGAGCCCGACTCATTCGCTCCCTTTTTCAATTCCTGGGAGGCCCTGCGTCAGCATCCGCCGGGGGGCGACTACGCCTCGCTTTACCGCGATGCCGGGCGCGTGCTCACCGGTCCGCTCGCTCTGCTCTACAATACCCGCGGACCCTCGGCCTGGTTTCTCACCGTCGTGGACCGGCCCGCGGGCCCACCCGCCCCCGCGGGGCTGTTCACCGTCGGCGTCAACGAGCTCCAAACCCTCGACCGGCTCTTCACCCGCTATCGCTGGTCCGCCCTGCGGCTCAGCCTCGTCGGATTGAGCCTCGTGATCGCCAGCGTCTTTGTCATCTACCCGTTCCGCCGCGGCCTGCGCATCGCGCTCATTCCCGCGGGCTCCTGCTTCGTCGTCTTCGGAGTTTTCGGCCTGGTCGGCCAGACCCTCAATCTGTTTCACCTGCTGGGCGCCTTCCTCGGGGTCTGCCTGGCCCATAATTACGCGATCTTCTCCTCGGACTCCTCTCACAGCGGCACTGCTCCGCCGGTGTCCATCCGGCTCTCCGCCCTTTGCGCCGCCAGCTCGTTCGGCGTGCTGGCCCTCAGCCGGATTCCGGTCGTCCACGCGCTGGGCCTGACGGTCGCGCTCATCGTGGTCGCCGCCCTCGCCGCCGTCGAACTGGAGCCGTTCCTCCGCGGCCGCCGCCCCGATGCCTGAGCCCATGCCCGCGACATTGCTGCAGAGCTGGGAGCGCACGGTTCGGACTCAACCCGAGGCTCCGGCGCTGGTCGACGCCGCGGCCGGGCGCGTCTGGACGCGCCGGCAGCTCGACGCCCTGGCCAGCGACTGGCCGCCCGGCCCGGCGGTGGAGCTAACGGGCCGGGCGGTCGCCTTCGCCGAACCCAACGGCGCAGCCTGGTGGCAGGTCTTCCTCGGCCTCCTCCAGCGCGGCGCCGTCGCGATCGCGCTCGATCCGGGAGACCCCGACGGCGCCCAGCGCCGCGCCGCGGCCAGCGCCGGCGCCTCATTCCTCTGGAGGGCCGGACGCCTGGAGTCACTGGGAGACCGGCGCCCTTTCCGCGACGGCCGGCGGCTGGTCAAGCTGACCTCGGGCTCGACCGGGAAGCCGCGGGTCCTGCCCTTCACCGACGCCCAGATGCTGGCCGACGGGCGCCAGATCTGCGCGACGATGGAGATCCGGCCGGACGACCTCAATCTCGGCCTCATCCCCTTCGGGCACTCGTACGGCCTGGGCAACCTGGTGGTTCCCCTGCTCGCGCAGGGCACCGCGATCGTGTGCGCCGACTCCCAGCTGCCCCAGGCCATCGCGGCCACCGTGCAGGCCTGGCGGCCGACCGTCTTTCCCGCCGTGCCCACCCTGCTGCGCGCGCTGGTGGAGACCTCCGTCGCGCCCGGGGAGTTGGACAGCCTGCGGACGGTGATCTCGGCCGGGGCTCCCCTCGCGCCCGAGCTCGCGCGGGGCTTCCATGCGCGGTTCGGCCGGAAGATCCACAACTTCTACGGCTCGAGCGAGACCGGCGGCATCACCTACGACCGCGGGGGCGACGCCGCCCTCACCGGCCGGAGCGTCGGCGCACCACTCGAGGGCGTGCGGCTGCGATTCGAACCCCGCGGGCGTTTCAGCGTCGAGAGCGCCGCCGTGTTCACGCTGGGGAACCGGCGCCGGCGGCGCGGGCGCGGGCGGCACCGTCCGGCCGATCGGGCGCAACTCGACGCGCAGGGCGAGCTGGTGCTGCTGGGCCGCACCGGCCGCTTCGTCAAAGTCGGCGGCCGGCGCCTCAACCTGGGCGAAGTCGAGACGGCGCTGCGGGCGATCCCGGGCGTGCGGGACGCCTTCGCGGCGCTGCATGCCGGACGCGCGGACGCGCTGGCTGCGGCCGTCGCCGGCGCCATCGCGCCCGACGCCCTGCGCGGCGCGCTGCGCGAGCGCCTGGCGCCCTGGAAGATTCCGCGCCGGCTCGTCGTCCTGCCGGAACTTCCCGTCACCGCCCGCGGAAAAACCGACACCCGGCGCCTCAGGGAACTTTTGGGCCGAGGACCGTCGCCTCAATCTCGATCATAAGGGTGTCGCGGCAGAGATCGGCCCGCAGCCAGACCGCCGTGTCCCCCGCCCGGAGCAGCGACTGCCCGAGCCGGGCCCGGGCCGCCGCCAGGTCCGCCTCGTCGCGGAGATAGATCTTGAAGTGGCGTTCGCAGCCGGCCGCGGCGCCGAGGTTCTCGCCCAGGCCCGTGGCCAGCGAGATCAGGCGCAGATTGTCGAGGGTGCAGTCGAGCTGGCCGGCCAGGATCCCGGGCGCGACCGTGGCGTGGCCCTTGATCGCCGCCGTCCCGGAGATGAAGGCCAGCGACCGCCCCGCCGCGGTCGTGACCGTCGCCCGGGAAAAGCTCGGCGACTGGGGACCATGCTCGCTCGGGTACTCGTAGGCCGGGACCTGCTCCGGGTTCTCGAAGATGCGCGGCGCGCCGCGGTCGGCGACGAAGGCCATCGCGATGGCGTGACCCCGGCAACCCACCGCCGAACCCGCCGGCAGGGTTCGCTTGTAGCCGGCTCCAAATGCCTCCTCAAACGCCCGCGCGCGGCCCACGCTGAACGCCCGGTAATTCTCCAGGCCGTCGCGGACCGTGTTGATTTCCGGGACGTAATTCCAGACGCGGCAGAGCGATCGCCCGCTCGTGGCGCGCAGCAACCGGCTATACAACGCGTGCGCGCTCTGCGCCGGGGCGTCTCCCATGGGCTGCAACGCCCAGCCCAGCAATAAATTACCCGACTCGAACAGCGCGACGCCATGCGCCTCCCCCGCCGGGCGGGCGTCGCGAAAGATGCATTCCTCGTGCGCGCCACCGAGCAGGGCGAGGGGCAGCCGCAGCGCCACGTGCGCTCCGCGGGTATAAGTCTCCGCCTCGGAGCCTCCGAACTCGATCATCATGGTTGAGATAGGCTCGACACAACAAACGCAGTGGATGGGTATCAAGCCTTTTGATCCCCCACTCCCGCCGTCCGACATGAGGCACCCCTCGAAGATCGCCTTCACCCGCGCCGCCCTGGTCGGCGCGGCCCTGGCGCTCGCGCTGGCCTTGATCTTCTGCCATGCGGCCATCCGCGCCTCCGCCCTCCAGGCGGTGGACCTGTTCCGGAGAGCCGGCGTCTTCCCGTTTTTCGCGGCCCTGGCGGTGCTCCCGGCGGTGGGCTTTCCCCTCTCGGCCTTCTTCGTCGTGGCCGGCCCGGTCTACGGTCCCATCCTCGGCCCGTGGCACGTTGTGCTTTACGGAACGCTCGCGATGGCCGTCGACATCGCGCTCTCCTATGGGATCTCCGCCTATCCCCTGCGCCCGCTGGCGGCGCGGCTGGCTGGCCGCGCGGGGTATCGTCTCCCGGAGATTGCGGCGGACCGCGCGTGGAAGCTCATCCTGCTGGTCAGGATCGTCCCCGGCGTGCCGTTTTTCGTGCAAAGCGGCCTGCTCGGCCTGGCGCGGGTGCCGTTCGGCGCGTACCTGCTGATCTCCCTGGCGGTGGAATCCGTTTACTTCGTGGGCGCCGTGTTTCTCGGCACCGCCGCGCTCACGGGCGACCGCCGCGGCATGGCCGCCGCCGGCGCCTGGTTCGTCCTGGTCGGGGTGATCCTGCACTACCTGCGCAAGACCTGGCATGTGCGCAAACTGCCTTGAAGGTAGACGCGACGTTCCGTCGCGTCCCTCATCGGGAAGCGACAGCATGTCGCTTCTACGTTCAATTCAACACAGATCCCCCGCCCCCGGCACCACACAGTCAAACCCCCGTGCCTCCAGCCCCTGCAGCACGCCCGCGATCGCCGCCACCCGCACCTCCGGATGGACGTCAACCCCCTCGTGCATCAGGATGATCGCCCCCGGCCGGGCCGACTTCAGGACCCGGGCCACCACGCTCGCCGGATCGCGGTCGGCCCCGTCGCGGCTGCGGATGCTCCAGCCGACGCAGACCAGTCCCCGGGCCGCCAGCGCGGCGTGGAGGAAGAAATTCTTGATGCCGACCGGGGCCCGGAACCGGCGCGGCTGCGCGCCTCCCTCTCCCAGCGACGCCAATCCCTGGTCGAGTTCCCGCCGCAATTGAAAGGGCAATGCGCACCAGAACGAGTACATCCGGTGCCGCTGGGTATGGTGCGCGACCTCGTGCCCCCGACGGAGCACCTCCGCCACGAGCGCAGGATGCCGGGCGGCGCGGGCGCCGATGAAGAAAAAAGTCGCCCGGGCCCGGTGGCGGTCGAGCAGATCGAGGATGCGGGGCGTGTCGCGCTCGTCCGGCCCGTCGTCGATCGTCAGCCACACTTCGCGCCGGGCTGTCCTGAACCGGGTGTACACCCGCCCCAACCCCTGGGCCGATGGCATGAAGACATTGTGCAAAATGACCAGGTCCGGCCAGAAAAACAGCCCGGCCGCCAGCCACGGGCTGAACGGGGCGCATCCGACCGCCATGATTTTCCCGATCAAACTGGCTCCGAACAAGGGGCGCATCGCGTGGTGGAGGGGAAGCGGATTCCCGCTCATATAACCATCAATTTGCCCCGAGCGCCAGACGTTAAAGCAGACGCATCATGCTGCCTGTGCGGAAACGGCCTGGGCTTTCAGCCCAAACCGCATGAGACACGGACAAAATGTCCGTGCCACGTCGGATCCGAAACGTGGCTTGGGCATCCTGCCCAAGAGATCCCCAGCCCGCGGGCCAAAGGCCCGCTCAAGCCACCAGCTTTTTGCTTGCCGCCTCCGTCCGGCGGCGAGCATCCTACCGCGATTGCGACGCCAGGGTAGCTCAGTGGTAGAGCAGAGGACTCATAAAACGAACCGAGCATCTTAGCCTGTTTTGGCCTAAGTCATCTGGTGTCGTCTTTTCTCGGATACTCAGCCGCTTACGAGATAATCATGTAATTCTGAGTCATCCTGAAAAGTCCGATATTTCGAACTCGGGTGACAACAAGGGTGACAACAATTCCAGCCAAGCCGGGGCAAACGTGCGGTTGACGCAACCGAGTCTCCGGTTAGGGTACTGACAATGGCCTTGAACGAATACATCAGCATTGATCCCGCTGTCCTCACCGGCAAACCGGTGGTCAAGGGCACGCGGCTGGCTGTCGAGTTTCTGCTGGGACTGATGGCGCAGGGCTGGAGCGAGGACGAGATCGTGCGCAATTATCCGGGACTAAAGCATGAACAGCTTTTGGCGTGCGTGGCTTATGCGCAAGAGCGCTTGAGGGACGAGAAAGTGTTTGCGATTGCAAGTTGACGGGCTCTTTTCGTGGGCATGCGCCTGTGTGCCAACGAGAACATTCCTGACGCCTGCGTCGCCGCGTTGCGTGCCCACGGGCATGACGTGAACTGGATCAGGGAAACGATGGCCGGCGCGACCGATGAACAGGTCATGGACCGGGCCGCCAAGGAAAGCCGATTGCTGCTCACGTTCGACAAGGATTTCGGCGAACTTGTCTTCCACCGTGGGAAAACGGCGGCTAATGGCGTTATCCTCTTTCGAATCAGCCAGCCATCAGCGGCGGCTGTAGCAGAAACGGTCCTGCGAATCCTGGCGTTGCGCGACGACTGGACGGGCCAGTTTAGCGTCGTTGACGACCGGACTATTAGGATGCGTCCACTCCGATAAGGGACTTCGTTATAGACCCGTTTTCGAACGAATCCTGCGACGGGCCTCTTCCGGGGTGAGCGCCCGCGCGGGGTCCTCCTTCACCGCGAGGACACGCCGCTCAAGCTCAGTCAGATGAGAGGGCGGTGTCGGCAACGAATCACGAGGAATGCTCGCCCAAAGCTCGTCGATCAATTCGATCTTTCCGGTCGCGCTGGCCGACTGGAGTTCTGGAATCTCTGCGAGTCGCATGACCAATAGGGAACACGAAAACGGAGGTTTGTCGAGCCACTCGCGGTCTGAACCGTGCTAGAATTGAGGCTAGATGAGCAGCCCCCCAGTTCGCACACTTACTGCTGACGAGGAGAAATTAGCCCTGCTGTTGACGAAGCAGGTCCATGAGAATGGGGCGGATGCGGTTTTACACCTGTTCGGGTCGGCAGGACACCGAATGGTTGCACAACCTTTTGAACTGGTCGCGGGTGGGCACGGAAATGGGCTTCTGGACAATTCTGCGGCGTTTAATGTCCTTGGCAGGGTTGGAGAGCATGAGACCAAGCCGCACCGCATAATCGAAAATGGACCGCATGGTGTTTAGCTCGTGGGCCAGAGTTTGGGCGGCGATCTTCGAGGCGCGTTCGGTCAGCCAGCGCTCACAGTGGTGCGGCTGGAGATTTCGGACTGCCATGCCGCGAAAGAATGGGGACAGGTTCTTGATGCAGGTCTGCCGCCGCGTGATGGTGCTCCCCTTGAGCGCGTGCTTGGTCGTGTCCATCCAGCGCTTGGCGATCTCGTCAAATGAAAGCCGCGCGTCGTCGGAAATTGTCAGGTGGCCTACCTGGGCGCGAAGTTCGGCCAATCGGCGGTCGGACAGCTTGCGATCCTTGCTCTTGAGCGACGGGCGAAATTGCTTGTTGCCACGTTTAAGCAGCGCGTAGTATCCACCGGTAGTTTCCAAGCGATAGAGGTTTTCCGCCACCCGATGAAACACCACCTTACGAGCCGCTTTTCCCTCTGGCAGGGTTGCGTTTTCCATGCTCGGAAGCTTACGGTGACAACTTCGGGTGACAACTCCAAGGTTTTTGGGAAACAAGAGCTACGTAACCCGTTGCTCTAAGTGGTGTTCGCCAGGGTAGCTCAGTGGTAGAGCAGAGGACTCATAAGCCTTTGGTCGCGAGTTCAATCCTCGCCCCTGGCACCAAATATTACTCGCCGACGGCCTGAAGGCATCCCATGACCCGCCGATTCCAGCCGCCGTCCGAATGCCCCGTGTGCGGCGCCGCGGTGCCCCCGGGTGCCCGTGCCTGCCCGGAATGCGGGGCCGACGAACGGGCCGGGTGGGATGAGGAGGCGTCGCTCTATGATGGTTTGGACCTGCCTGAAGTCCCGAGGGATGAAGGGGAGCAGGAAATGGCCCGGAAGCGACGCCGGAAGGCCCGGGCCAACGGCGTGGCGGTTTTTTGGTGGATCGTCGGCGTCCTGGTCCTGGCCTCCTTCGTCTGCCTCATGCTCAAATCCGCATTCTGATCGGCGGATCCCCGGCGGCAGACCGGCCAATGTCAACCCGCGGATGACATGCCTCTTGACCTTCGCCGGCGGGCGGAGCTTATGGGGCCGGCATGGAGTACCGCTATGTCATTAGTGGCCTCTGGACCATCTGGTTTGTCTGCTGGTTCGCCAAACGGTCGAGGAACACCTTCATCTGTATCTGCGTGAAGTTGCGGATCGAGGAGAGGCTCATGCTGCGCCAGTTTCCCCTCGACTACCCCGAGTACCGCAGGCACACCAAGGCGCTCATCCCCCGCGTGCTGTGAAACGATTGGCGCACGCCTGCATTGGGATTTGACCCAGCCGCCGCCGCGGGGACTATGACGGCATGCGTTCGCTCTCGATTCTGCTCATAGACGACGATACCGCCCTGCTCCAGGTGTTGAAGTCGCTGCTGGAGACCCGAGGCCACCGCGTCACGGGCGCCTGGGACGGAACCGAGGCGATCCGCGTCCTGGAGAAGGAGAGGTTCGAGCTGGTCATCACCGATGTCTTCTTTCCGGGGCGGGACGGGATCGAGGTGATCCTGGAGCGGAGCAAGAGTCACCCCGGCACGCGCGTGATCGCCATGTCCGGCGAGGGCAAGTTCGCCGCCGACCATTTCCTCCTGCTGGTGAAGAAGCTCGGCGCCGATGTGATCCTGAAGAAGCCGTTCGTCTCCGAACAGCTTTTCGCGGCGATCGACACCGCCTTCGCCCGCTAGCGCGGCCGCTCACTCGCCGGCCGGCTTCTGCGGCGGCGCGGCCGCGTCGTCGATCTGCTTCTTGAAGAATTCCTTGACCACGGCCGGGTAGACCCCGGCATCGTAGATCACGGTCGAGCTGCCGTCCCCGTTCACGATCGTGAAGCGGTAGACGCGGATGCTGGTGTCCAGCTCCCGCAGCCATTGCAGCGCCTTCTCGTCGAAGGCGATCATGCGGGTGCCGCCCTCCCAGTGCCCGGCCTTGAGCTGGGGGTGCTCGTCATCCACCCAGGGCACCGGGCTCTCATCCGGATCCGTGACATCATCCACCGTGACCCGCCGCGGCACGTCGCCCTTCTTCTCGTAGAAGCCAAAGTCGTAGTGACCGGACAGCTCCTTGCTGGTCTGGACGAAATTCGCCTTCTCGATCCGGATGGCGTCGGTTTCCGCGAAGACCGGGCTGCCTTTGCTGAAGTTCACCGACGCGAGGATTCCGCCCGAGATCGGGATCTTCAGGGTCATGTCGCCGGTCGTGTTCACCGAGCAGCCGGCGAGCACGGCCAGCAGGGGAAGGGCGAGGAGACCGCGGCGCATGAGGAGGTAGTCCACTCTCATTCGCGATAGCTGGCCAGAACTTTCTTGACGATATCAGTGGTCGACCGGCCGGCGACCAGCGGCGCGAGCACCACCCGGCCGCCCCGGGCCTCCACGATCTCGCGGCCGCTCACGTAGTGCGCCCAGTCCTCGCCCTTGACCAGCACGTCGGGCTGGAGGCAGGCGATGAGGTCGCGGGGCTCGTCCTCGTCGAAAATGACCACGTAATCGACCGGGCGGAGGCCCGCCAGCATCGCGGCCCGCTCGGCCTCGGGGACGATCGGGCGCCGCGGATCCTTGTAGCGCCGGACCGAAGCATCGGAATTGAGGCCGACCACCAGGCAGTCGCCCTGCGCCCGGGCGAACTTCAGGTAGGTCAGGTGCCCGAGGTGCAGCAGGTCGAAGGACCCGTTGGTAAAAACGACCTTCTGCCCGTCGGCCTGCCGGCGCCCGACTTCGCGGCGCATGGCTTCCCGCGAGAGAATTTCACCAAACTCGCCCGAATGGCCCATCACCCTGAATGGCGCAAGGCGTGCGCCGGATCGAGCAGTATTTCGGACCTGGCGCGCGGTCGGTACCTCATTCCCGGCGTCCCTGGCGCAGCCGGTCGATGAAAACGGCGGCGATGATGACCAAGCCGATGATGATCTCCTGGAAGTAGGTCGGCCAGCCCATCTGCTGGGAGCCATTGCGCAGGACGGACATGATCAGGGCCCCGATCATCGAGCCCAGCACGCTCCCCACCCCGCCGTTCAGGCTCGCCCCTCCGATGATCACGGCGGCGATGATGTCGAGCTCGAGGCCGATCGCGACGGTCGGATCCCCCTGGCGGAGCCGGGATAGCTGGAAAAGGCCGGCCAGCCCGAAGAAGCAGCCGGCCACCCCGTAGATGACCAGCTTCAGCCAGGCGGTGGGCACGCCGCACAGGCGCGCGGCGGATTCGTTCGACCCCAGCGCAAAGACATAGCGGCCAAACACCGTGCGGCGCAGGACAATCGAGGTGAGGACGGCCAGGATGAGCGCCACCCAGACCCCGGCCGGCAGCGCGTAGCCGAAGGGATTGCCGGTCGTCATCCAGGAGTTGATCGGCGAGCTGTCGTAATTGACCGTCTGGTTGTCCGCCAGCCACTTGGCCACGCCGCGCGCCACGCCCAGGGTCCCCAGGGTGATGATGAAGGGCGTCATGCGCAGCCCGGCAATGGCGGCGCCATTGGCCAGGCCGATCAGTCCGCCGGCCGCCACGCCGGCGAGCACCACGGCCGGCGTGCTCCAGCCCTGCTGGATCAGCAACGCGCCGACGACGCTGGTCAGCGCAATGGCCGAGCCGACGGAGAGGTCGATCCCGCCGCTGATGATGATCAGGGTCATGCCGAGGGCGCCGACCGCGACGATGACCGTCTGCGTGAAGATGATCTTGAAATTGTGATAGGTGAGGAAGTAGTGCCGCGTCTCCGCCGGGATCGAAAACAGCACGATCACGAGGATGAGCCCGAGAAACGGGCCCGCCTTGGCGAGAAAATGCCGGCCGGAGTTCTTCATGACGTGGAAGTCCCGGTGGCGACGCGCATGATTTCCGGCTCGGTCCATTCCGCCCGGGCGCGCACCGCCGCCAGTTCGCCCCGGCACATCACGCCGATCGTGTCGCACAGACCGACCAGCTCGGGCAGGTAGGAGCTGACCAGCAGGACCGCGCGCCCCGCCGCGGCCAGGTCGCCGATCAGCCGGTAGATCTGGGCCTTGCTTCCCACGTCGATCCCGCGGGTCGGCTCGTCGAGCAGGAAGATGCGGGCCGGGTGCTCCAGCAGTCGGGCAAACGCGATCTTCTGCTGGGTCCCGCCGGAGAGCTCGCTCATCCGCTGCATGGCGTCGCGGCATTTGACGCCGAGTTCCCCGATCCAGCGTTGGGTGGCGGCGCGTTCGCGCGCGGCGCTGATCCAGCCGAAGCGCCCGAACGAGGAGATTTTGGTCAGGGTCAGGTTGTCCGCGATCGACTGGCTCAGCATCAGGCCCTCCTCCTTCCGGTTCTCGCTCAGGAAGCCCAGCCCCTGCGCCCAGCGCCGCCGCGGAGTGGATCCGCCCGCCGCCCCGTTGACGACGCAGATTTCGCCCTCGTCCAGGCCCGAGAGCGAGAAAATCGTGCGCAAGAGGTCGGTCCGCCCGGCGCCGATCAGGCCGGCCAGGCCAAAAATCTCACCCGACCGGAGTCGCAGGCTGGCGCGCCGCAGCCGCGGCGCGCTGGCCGCACCCTTGACCTCCAGCACGACCGGGCCCGGGGCATGGGCGGGCCGGGGATAGAGGTCCCGCACCTCCCGCCCGGTCATGAGGGTGACCAGCCCATCCATCGTAGCGTCGCGCATGGTGCCGCTGCCGACGGTCTCGCCGTCCTTCAGGACGGTGTAACGGTTGGCGACCCGTCGGCACTCCTCGAGAAAATGGCTGATGTAGATAACGCTGACCCCCTGCTTGTGCAGGCCGAGGATGACCGTGAAGAGCCGCTCGGTGTCGGCCTGGGTCAGGCTGCTGGTGGGCTCGTCCATGATGAGCACCTGCGGCCGGGTCAGCAGCGCCCGCGCGACCTCGATTACCTGCTGCTGGGCGATCGTGAACGCCCCGGCGGGCCGGTCGAGGGGAATGTCGGCGTGGCCGAGCTGCTCCAGCGCGGCCCCGGCGCGCTCCCGCGAGGCCCGCCGATCGATCCAGCCCAGGCGGGCCGACTCCGTTCCGAGCAGGATGTTTTCCTGGACGCTCAGGTGCAGGGCGAGATTGAGCTCCTGGTAAATCATCGCCACGCCCTTGAGCCGGGCGTCGTGCGGGTGGTCCGGCGCGTAGGGCCGGCCGCCGAGCTCCATCGTGCCGGCGTCCGCGCGATGGGCGCCGCTGAGGATCTTCATCAGTGTGCTCTTGCCCGCCCCATTCTCGCCGATCAGCGCATGCACCTCGCCGGCCTCGATCTCCAGCGAGACGCGCCTCAGGGCGCGCGTGGCGCCGAAGCTTTTCTGGATATTTGTCAGGCGGAGCATGGAGGTTGGGAAAGTAGCGCAGGCGTCCCGCCTGCATTTTCCACGACGGCTGGCGGCACGCCTGCGCTACCTCGAATCGGCAGCGCGTCAGTCCGTGGGCGGGTGCAGCAGCGCGGCCGTGGCGGGCTCGTCCATGTTCTCCGGCGTGGCCAATCCCACCCCGGTGTCGATGACGGGCGGCACCGGCTCGCCGCGCAGGGCGGCGAACACCGTCTTGACTCCGAGATATCCCATCTTGAACGGATTCTGCACCACCAGGCCCTGGATGTCGCCGGCCTTCAGCGCCGCGTCCAGCGTGTCGCTCGAGTCGAAGCCGACGAACTTCACCCGGCCGCCCGCCAGCCCGGCGTCGCGCAGCGCGAGCAGCATGCCCGAGGTGGCGGATTCATTGGAGGCGAAGATCCCCGTCACCTCGCCGCCGAAGCGGTTGAGCAGGTTCTCGGCGACGCGCCGGGCGGTGTCGCGGGTGGCGCCGGCGTGCTGGTCGGTCGAAAGCAGCGCGATCCCGGGAAACGAGGTCCGCATCACCTCGAGGAAGCCGGCCTCGCGGGCCTCCGTGCTGGCCGAGCCGACGGCATAGCGGAGCAGGATGACGCTGCCCTTCCCGCCGAGCAGCGCGCCGAGACGGCGCGCCGCCATGCGGCCGCCCTCGCGGTTGTCGGTGGCGATGAAGCTGACCGGCTCCTTCGATTCCAGGCCCGAATCGATGATGACCACCGGAATGCGGGCGCTGATCGCCTCCTCCGCGGGGGCCACCAGGGCGCGGTTGTCGAGCGGGGCGAGCACGATCGCATCGACCCCGCGGCCGATGAAGTTTTCGACGACCTGCACCTGCTGCTCCCGGTCGTCCTCGCGCAGCGGCCCCTTCCAGATGATGGTGACCGGGATCCCGGACGCCACCAGCTCCTGCGCCGCCTTGACCGCGCCGGCGTGGACCGACTTCCAGTAGACGTTCGTCGTCCCCTTGGGGACGACGGCGATGTTGTAGCTGTCCTGGGCGGCGTGGGCGGCCGACGCCAAGCCCAGGCTCAGAAGCGCAATCAGGGGTAATTTCATGGGGCGGCCGATCCAACCATGATGTTTTTCATCTGACAAGCAGTAGTCGTGCATGGAACGTAGAAGCGGCAGCCTGCCGCTTCCCTACGAGGCAACGCGGCGAGCCGCCGCGTCTACGTTCAAGGCAGCTTCCGCCAGACGAGTGAAAGTAGCGCAGGCGTGGCCTGCCGTCGTTAAGATTGCAGGCGGGGACGCCTGCGCTACCCTGAGCCTGACCATGCTCTTTTTCCTGAAGAAGTTCATCACGTTCTGGCTGATGCCGCTGCCTTTCTGCCTCACCCTGGTCGTCGCGGGCTGGTGGCTGAGCCGGCCCTCCCGCCGGCCGCGTGGCGGCCGGGGCCTGATCGCAGCCGGGGCGGCGCTGCTGGTGTTCTTCAGCAGCAATCTCGCGAGCAACTGGCTGCTGCGCCCGTTGGAAGGCCGGTATCCGCCGATCCCGGAGCTCGCTCCGGGTCAACCTCCGACCGGGCCGCTCGCGGCGTGCCGGTACGTCGTCGTCCTGGGCAGCGGCCACGCGGACATGGCCGGTTTCTCAGCGACGAACCAGCTCTCCACGGCCGGCCTGTCGCGGATTGTCGAGGGCGTCCGCCTGCTCCGCGCCCTGCCCGGCGCGCAGCTCATTGTGTCCGGGCCCGGCGTCCACGGCCGACCCAGCCACGCCGCGATCCTCGCCCGCGCCGCCGTCTCGCTGGGGGTCGACCCGGCGCGGATCCGCCTAATCGACACCGCCCGCGACACAGAGGACGAGTCCCGGGCCGTGAAGGCGATCGTCGCCGACGCCCCCATCGCCCTCGTGACCTCCGCCTTCCATATGCCTCGCGCCTACGGGGACTTCCGCCGGGCCGGCGTCACCGCCCTGCCCTGTCCGGCCGATTTCATGGTGCGGGCCGCCGATGGCTTTCACTGGACCGACGTGTCCTGGGACACCGAATCGCTCGGGCGGAGCACCGCCGCCGTCCACGAGCGCGTTGGGCAGCTCTGGATGTGGTTGCGGGACAGGATCTAGAAAGTTCGGATTCCGAATGTCGAAATTCGAAATCCGGCCGATCTTATCTTATCCATTGCCTCGCCCGCCCCCGGCGTCAAAATGCACCGAACATGAGCGATCAAAAGGATCTCCTCACCACCAACCGCAAGGCGCTGACCATCAATCTCGATGGCCTGAAGTACGGCACGTTCGCCGAGATCGGGGCCGGCCAGGAGGTGGCCCGCGTGTTTTTCCACGCGGGCGGCGCTTCCGGCACCATCGCCAAGACCATTTCCGCCTACGACATGACGTTCAGCGACGCGATCTACGGCAAGGCGCCGCGCTACGTCTCGCAGGAACGCCTCAAGCTGATGCTCGACCATGAGTATCAGCTGCTGATCGAGCGGCTGGCCGCGATGCGCGGAGCCCAGACCACGTTTTTTGTCTTCGCCGACACCGTGGCGGCGAAGAATTTCAAGGGCACGAACGAGGCCCACGGCTGGATGGGCATCCGGTTCCAGACCGACCCGCGGGGGGAGCCGAGCGACATCCTCCTGCACATGCGCATGTGGGACAAGGAGAACGTCCTGCAGCAGGAGGCCCTCGGCATCGTCGGGGTCAACCTGATCTACGGCGCGTTCTATTACCGCGACGACCCGACGAAGCTGATCCAGTCGTTCCTGGACAACCTCAGCTCGGACCGCATCGAGGTGGACATGCTGCAGTTCAGCGGGCCGGCCTTCCGCGACGTGGACAACCGGCTGATGTCCCTGCACCTCGTCCAGTTCGGCCTGACCAACGCGGTGATGTTCGGCCCCAACGGCGCCGTCCTCCAGCCCTCCGAGGTGCTGCACAAGAAGGCCATCCTGGTCGAGCGCGGCAGCTTTCGGCCCGTCACCCACGTCAACGTGGACATGCTCAACTGCGCCACCGCGCAGTTCGTGCAGGAGCCGCTGGTCAAGGGCAAGGAGGTCATCGTGCTGATGGAAATCACTATGAACAACCTGCTGGCCGCCGGTTCGATCGACGCCCGGGATTTCCTCTCCCGAGTCGACCTGCTCGGCGACATCGGCCTGACCGTCCTGATCTCGAACTACTCCGAATACTACCGGCTCACGTCCTATTTTCGCCGCTATACCAAGGAGATGATCGGCGTGGCGATGGGCATCAACAACCTGCTCGAGATCTTCAACGAGAAGTATTACGAGAACCTGGAGGGCGGGATCCTCGAGTCGTTCGGGCGGCTCTTCCGCAATGCGGTCAAGCTCTACATCTACCCGATGCGGCAGGAGGCCTACGACCACTACCTGGCCGCCGCCCAGGGCACCACTCCCCCCGGCGCCGTCGGCAGCCACGCCTTCGCCGTGAACGTGCTGATCAATGCCAAGAACGCCCAGGTGGTCGACCACCTCCGCAACCTTTACGACCACCTCGTCCAGAATCACTACATCGAGAGCATCGTCGGATTCGACCCCTCCATCCTTCATATCTTTTCCCGGGACGTCCTGCGGCGCATCACCGAGGGCGACCCGGCGTGGGAGACCATGGTGCCCAAGCCGGTGGCGGATGCGATCAAGCGCCGGGGACTGTTCGGGCTCAAGGCCCCGGCGACGACCGTCGTCTGAACGCGGCGCGGCGCCGCGTCACCCGGCATGCGATTTTTCAAATATCACGCGCTGGGCAACGATTACATCGTCCTGAATCCCGCCGACTTCGCCGGGTGGGCGGCGCCGACCGTCGAGCAGATCCGGCTCATCTGCCACCGCAACTTCGGCGTCGGCTCCGACGGCATCCTCTGGGGCCCGCTCCCGACGCCGGACGGCGCGTTCGGACTGCGCATCTTCAATCCCGACGGCTCGGAGGCAGAAAAGTCGGGGAATGGGACTCGCATCTTCGCCCGGTTTCTCTGGGACGAGGGCTTCACCGCGGGACGGCCGGACCTGGCGATCGAGACCCCGGGAGGCAGGGTCGGGGCGGTCATCCATAAGGGCGGACACCTGATCACCATGGAAATGGGGACGGTGAGGTTCTGGAGCGACCTGATCCCGGTAACCGGGCCGCGGCGGGAGGTCATCAACGAGCGGATCACGATCCAGGACCGGGAATTCACCTTCTGCGCCGCGACCATCGGCAATCCGCACTGCGTGCTGCCCCTGGATGAGATTTCCGCGGCCCTGGCGCGGCGCTATGGCCCGGACCTCGAGGTGCATCCCCTCTTCCCGCGCCGGACCAATGTCCAGTTCATGCAGGTGCTCGACCGCGCCAACCTCTGCCTCGAGATCTGGGAGCGCGGGGCCGGGTACACCCTGGCCTCGGGCACGAGTGCCAGCGCCGCCGCGGCGGTGGCGCACCGCCTCGGCCTGGTGGACCGGGCGCTGCGGGTGCACATGCCGGGAGGCACGCTTGAAGTCGGGATCGGCGCGGACTACGCCATCACGATGACCGGCTCGGTCAACCGCATCGCCGACGGCGCGCTGCATCCCGAGCTGTTCACCGTCAAACTTCCCGAATGAGTGCGCCAGCCTCCAAAGGTAGACGCGACATGCTGTCGCGTCCGGACGCGACTGAAAGTCGCGTCTGCCTTCTGCCATGAAGAGGGTCATCCTCGCCACGCTCGCGGCCTTCGCCGCGGTCCTCAGCTTCATGCTGTGGCCCGCGTGGCGCTACAATCCCGATGTCTCGCACGGCCTGTTCATGCCGGTCGTGTTCATTTTCCTCATCCACCACAGCCGGACCGCGGGCCCGCGCCGCTATCTGCCCAGCGGCGCCGGGGTGCTCGCCGCCACCTCCGCCCTGGCGCTGGCTGGACTCGGCCTGCTCTTCCTCGGCGGGCTCTATGCGGCGGCGGTCGACTGGTCCAATGCCCTGGTGGGCTTTCTGCTCGCGGCCTCACTGTCCTGCCTGCTGCTCGCGGCGTTGGTCAGCTTCGCCGACGAGCGCGTGCGGTGGATTCCCTTCAACTGGACGGCTCTGGTGGCCGCCGGACTGTGGCCGCTGAGCGCCCCGATCCCCCCCGGCACCTACACCCGGCTTACGGTGGGCCTGCAGCTCTGGGTGAGCAGCGGCGTTTTGCACGCGCTCCACCTCCTCGGCGTGGTCGCGTTTCGCCAGGGGAACATCATCCAGCTCTCCACCGCGTCGGTCGGGGTCGAGGAGGCCTGCAGCGGCGTGCGCAGCCTGGTGTCCTGCGTCTTCGTGGGCATTTTCTTTTCGGCCTGCCTGGTCAGCCGCCCCTGGGCCCGCGCCCTGATCATCGCCCTCGCGGCACCGCTCGCGCTGGGCATGAATTTCTTCCGTTCGCTGATGCTGACGCTTCTGGCCAATTCCGGCGTGGACATCGCCGGGACCTGGCACGACGCGACTGGTTTTGCGGTGCTCGGCCTCACCGCCGTGCTGCTGGCGAGCTTGGCTCTGCTGCTCGAGCGCGGGGTGGCCAAGGAGAAGGGTAGCGCGGGCGCTTCGCCCGGCGGAGTCCCGCGTTCAACGGGACGAAGTCGGGTCCTCGCCGGCAATCTCGACGACGGCAGGCGGGACCCGTCTCCGGCCCGCCCCATGCGGGACTCCGCCGCGGCCAGCGCCTGCGCTACTTTTTCCAGCCAGCGCGTATTGGCCGTCGTGCTCGCACTCGCGTCGGCCCTCATCGTGCTTTTTTACGTCAACACCCATCCTGGCGTCCGCCGCGACGCCCCGGTGCCGGACCTCTGGACCATGATGCCTGAGTCGCAGCCGGGATGGACGGTGACCACCATCGACTATCTCAACGATTTTCGGGACGTCCTCCAGACCGACGTGCTGGCCCAGCGCACCTACACGCGCGACGGACCGGACGGCCAACTGCAGGTCACGCTGTATGCCGCCTACTGGCGTCCGGGACAGGCCTCGGTCAGCCTGGTGGCCACGCATGCGCCCGACGCCTGCTGGCCGGGCGCGGGCTGGGTCCTCCAGCCGCTGCCGCAATCGCAGGAGGCGGTGGCCGCGGGCGGCCGGAATCTTGCCACCGCCGAGTACCGGCTGTTCACCAGCCCCCATACGCCCCAATACGTGTGGTTCTGGCACCTGTACGACGGCCAGCCCATTGCCTACATCAACCCCTATTCGCTCGGCCGGCTGCTGCACATCGCCTGGCTCTATGGTTTTCGTCACGACGGAGACCAGATGTTCGTCCGCGTCTCCAGCAACCGGCCGTGGGCTGAATTCGCCAAGGAGGCTTTTCTTCAGCAGTTCTTCACCCGACTGCAGCCCCTCGGGCTGTAGGAAAGAGTCAGGCAACGTGGGCTTCCAGCCCAAGAGCTCATGGTCCGGGCGAAACGCCCGAGTGTCCAAGGGTCGAATCAAGCATGGGCCTGAGCCCATGGGCACGCGAGACACGGGCAAGATGCCCGCGCCACGTCCGTTGCGATCGAGCTCGAATCGCTCAGCCGCTTCTACAGCTTGACGACCGGGACAGGCTCGCCAATCTCAGCCTGTTTCTCGCGCCACTAGTTCATCGGTAGAACGTGAGCTTCCCAAGCTTGAGAGGAGGGTTCGATTCCCTCGTGGCGCACCATAATTCAACCCGCGCCGAACGCGGCCTTCAGCCCGAGACGGCCAAGGTAAGCCGGGGGAACGTCGGAAGCCCAGCGATGGGACATCAGGACATCCCAGAGCTGCCGGTGGAATTCCGTTTTGTCCGCCGGGATCCTGATGCTGCCGATCCCGGGAATGGGGCAGTCGTCGGGCACGGCCTTCTCCCCGGCGAGGTCATCGAAGAGATATTTGGCGCCCCAATCCGTGCACTCGGGATGGAGGAGCGGCAGATTGATGTCGTGCAGCACGACGACCGCTCCCGGGGCCAGGGCCGGAAGCAGGGCCAGGAGGTCGAGCGTGGGCCAGGGATGCCGATGGTTCGCATCGATGAATAGGAATCCCACCGAGTTTTCCGCGGCCTGTTCGCGCAAGTCGAGGGCGTTACCGGGAGCGACAAAGCGGACCCGGGAGAGCAACCGGGGCGGCAACATCTCCCGGGCGGCATCGCCGTTGCGGCGGGACGGGTCCCGATAGAACGCGGCTTGGGCGTCGCAGGTCGCGATTTGAAAATCGGGTTCGCTGCCGCCCGCCCCCGCGACCGTGTCCAGCGCATGGCCCAGGACGGTCGTGGAGAATCCCGATCCGGTTCCGATTTCCATCGCCCGGCGCGCCCGGGACGCCCGCGCCGCCTCGAAAAGGAAGATACTGTCGGAATGGGAGAGCGATCCCGCCACCCATTTCGGCCTCAGGTCCTGGAGGCGATGACAGAAGGTACGGCTGGTTCCCCCGAGGACGACGTCGGTCCCGCTCCGCATCGGCGTCACTGCGATCCCGGGGGCGAGGCCGCGCGCTCCGCGGCGACGCCGAAGGTGAAGGTCGTAAGCTCCGTCATCAACCGCTGCGGAATCTCCGTCTTGTAGGCCGCGATGATCTTGTCCTGACAATCGCTCGCCAGCCCCTTGAGCATGGATTCGCCGATGGCGTTGTTGTAGCTGTGGCTCTCGACCGCGTCCTCCGCGAGGCCCAGATAACGATTCGCCTGCCCATAGGCGGCCGACCGCGCCGCCGCGTCCGGGAGATCGGAGAGTTCTTCCCAAGCCTGATCGGCCGACTTTCCCATGAAATATTTGGCCGACTCGACCACGGCGCACTTCAGCGCCGCCTCCCGGGCCGGCGCCGACCAGAGCGACCAAAACTGGCCAAACACGTTCTGCGAAACGTTGTTGGACGGGTCCGCCACCGCCTGGGCCGCCCGCAGGATGTCCGGGTCGGTATTCTTGTCGTAGGGTTGGTTGGTGCGCAGCGCCTGGACCAGGGCGGAGAATTGCGCCCGGGTCTTCGCGTCCTTCAGATAAGCCAGCCCGCGTTCGAAGTCCTGGTCCTTCTGGGCCAGATAAATGCTCTCCGCTTTCGCTCCCGCCAGCAGGGTCTTGTTCACGATCACCACCACGGCGAGGGCCTCGGACAGCGGGGTGCCCTTGACCGCCATGACGACATTGAGGACGGCGATGCCACCGTCGGTGGCGTCCAGGATGCCTTCGCTCCACGCGTCGCCGTTTTCCTTCGCAAAGCCGATCTCGGCTTCGCTGGCCGGAATCGGCGGCGGCACCTTGATGGCGTCGATGCTCCGCTGCAGGGATACCAGATAGGCCGGGGCCTGATTGGCCGCCGGGGGCACGGCGGCTCGCGCCACGCCGGGCGGGATGAAGGGAATCACAAAGGCGGGCTGGCGCACATTCACCCGGGAGCCTCCCCCCTGGCTGGTGGTGGCATTGGTCGATCCCCCACCCGACGTATCAGAGGTGCTCGTATCGGTGTTGGTGGTATCCGTGGTATTGGTGGTGCCGGTGGACCCGGAATCCGTCGGGTTCGTCGATCCGGTATCCGAGGCGCTGCCGGTTCCCCCGGAAGAACCGCCCGGGGTCTTGGCGCCGGCGGTGTCAATGCCCACCCCGGAATCCACCTTCGCCTCCTCATCCGTTCGCGCATGGGTGGCGTCCTGGCTATTCTTTTCCACCGTATTGGCATCCTGGCCGGCCGTGCCGCCGCCGGGCACGGTGATGGGCGGCACATTGCCGTATCCGGTATCGCCGTCGGCATAGCTGAGCTTGGGAGCAAAAAACAAAAAGCCGGGAACGGTCGCAGAAGCCCCGGTGTAGAGCATCGTACGCAACCAGGAACGGCGGGTGATGGCGGCAGCCGCGAGGGAAGCCAGGGTGGCCGGTTTCGGCCCGGACCCCCCGGAGGGGGCGGCACGGGAGGAATCCGCGGAGCGGGCGGGCGGGCGGGAGCTTCTCCGG
>Ga0302320_10005267_pt1 | contig 29107 bp, 32 predicted proteins | sample Bog_T0_3_FD_202130 | JGI IMG/M metagenome (GOLD analysis project Ga0302320, IMG submission 202130) | Peat permafrost microbial communities from Stordalen Mire near Abisko, Sweden - Bog_T0_3 | ecosystem: Environmental > Terrestrial > Soil > Wetlands > Peat | place: Sweden: Abisko, Stordalen Mire...
CACGCGTGCTCGTATGCCCCTCTGCCAGCTTTTCCATCGAGACCTTGATCTCGTTCACGCTGCTTTGCAGGCTGTCGATGCGCGTGATCAGGGTTGCCACGTGCCGGGAGATCTCCTGAATGCTTGGGGATTCTTCGCTCACGGTGATTTCCTTTGTCGAGTTCGTCCTGAAGGCCAGTCCCAGGGTTCCGCTCTGCTTTGCCACGTCGCTCACATGCACACAGCCGCCCCAATTCACCCCGCCGCAAGAACCGGTGCTGATCGAGCATGGATAGCCGCAAAATGGACAAATTGGATGCGGTCCCGGCAGCCAGAGAGCGCGCGGCGGCTGTTCAGCGGGTAGCATTCCCCGCGGGGTCCGCGCTGCTGATTGTCGTTGGTAAGGGACTCTGCTTCAGGTAGGCAAAGACGGTCTTCAAAGCGGAAAACACGAGCATGCCGGCGAGAGCTTCCCAGAAGCGCGAATCCCGCAGGAAACCCGGAGCCACGACGGCGGCGCCGAGCGCGACACTACCAGAATCTCCAAGTGCGGAAAGCACGGCGGCCAGCAGGCCGTGCAGCCAGAGATGCATGTTGCTGTTCATCGTTAACCTTTCGGAGCGGGGCTCGGCGCCCCGCCCAATCTGCATGCTTGTTTTGCGATCGGACGCCGCGGGCTTAGGCCGTGGCGCTGGCCGGCTGAGGCGTAGTCTTCTTGAACCAGCCGAGTTTGTTGAAGGTATCGACCAGCGTGCTGGCGATCGAGGTCACGTACGTGGTGAGTTTGTCGATGGGCACCACCGATGCCACACTCTGTTCCGTCGTGTAGAGCGATTGCAGAGCTGCCTGCACGACGTTGAGTTTGGTCGCGCCGGTTTGGGCGGCGCTGTTGCCGGTCGCCCCAGCGACTTCCTGGAAGCCCTGTTCGAGCGCGGCGATGATGGACATGACGGTCGAAAGGATCGTCGGAATGATCTTCAGCCAAGTCAGAAATACAGTCATGTGTTTGTTCTCCTATCGGACGGGAAATGTGAGCTTGAGCATGTCGAATGCCTTGCTCACAATGGTTTTCAGCATGCCCGCGCGCTCGCGCCACGGGCGAAGAGCGTCGTCGATCGACTCGGCGGCGCCGTCGAGATGAGAGCTGGTGCCAGCGATGTTGGCAATCGTGGCCTGAACGTTTTTGTCCTCGAGCAGCTTCGCGAAGGCGTCGACTGCCCGGTCCAGATCTGTCAGAGTTTGTTCGACCTTGGGCGAGCCGGCGGCGAGCTGGTCGGCAGCCAGCTTGGTCAAACGGTCGATGTTGTCGAGGGATTCCTTGAGCGGGAGCAGCGTGGAGTTTGCCGTGATCAGCAGTTGGTTTCCGGACTTCACGGCCAGATCCGCATCGTCGAGCGCGGTGTTCAACCGCTGGCGCGTGTCGCGCACCAGCAGGCCGGTCTCATGAATGGAGGTTTGGAGTTCAGACAGGACGCTGTGCGTGTCGCGATGAACGTCCTTCAGGAACGCCAGGCCTTCCACCGCCGTGAGTTGCATTTGCCGCGAGGCCTGATAGCTCTGGACCGAGGCCGCTTTGATCACACCCACAGTGGCGGTGGTTTGCGAAGGCAGGCACGCACTGTTCTTTTGGCAGTCCGTGAGCCAGTCGAGTGCCCAGGCTGTACTTGTGATGCCCGGGCGCGTCCCATGCAACAGGAGGCCGAGCTCGAGTGCCGGCCAGCACAGCAACGTGCCCAGCACGAACCACGGGATGACCAGAGCCACACGTGGCGTGAGGTGTTTGAGAAACCGAGTTTTCATGATGTTGTTTTGCGGAAGTGAGCTTGGTGGGCCGCCCTGTCAGGCGACGTGCATGTAGTCCTGGAGGCCCAGGAAAAGCGCCCGCTCGCGCCCCCTGCGCGTTATCAGGCCACCCAGCGGAGTGTTGCCGGCGCCGTGGCACCATCTGGGGAACTCGTCGGCCGCGCCGGCGTAGTCCTTGGCGTTCAGCTTGGTCAACAGCGTCGACGGCTGGCCGTTGGAGAGGACGATGATTCCGTCCTTCTCGCCCTTCGCGCCAGGCCCGACATTAAAGAGGATGGAGACCAACGCGTCAAACTGGTTCTGGGTGAGCGGAGCGGTCACGTGCGCTTGCACGAGATTTTCTGCGTAGTGGACATCCTCACAGAGCCAGGCCGCAGCTTGCGCCGGCGTGCAGGTCATGCCCAGCCGGACGCTGGAGGTGTGGCCGTAGCCGATGGTGGGAATTCCGGACGGGCACGGATAGGCCTTCAGCTCACAGCCCTCCGAGCCTTCGATCAGTCGAAAGCAATTCGCAGATGCGTTCATGATGTCTCCCTTATTTCGGTCTGGTTGCAGTGAGGCCCTTGCGCTGCCGGTAGCTGGCGGCCTGCATGAGGGTCTTCTGCGCTTCGATTTCGGTGGTGTAGCCGGATTGCTCCAACGTGTGCGTCACGCGCACGGCGATCCAGGCGTGGTCGATTTCGGGTCGGAAGCCGGAGAGAATCACAGGGCCTTCGGCACAGATCGCCGGATTGCCCTGCAGCGTGAGGCGGAGCAGTTCCGAGCCGCGATCGAGGCGTTGCACCCTTGAAGTAGCCGCCGCGAGTGCCTCATTGCTGTTCGGGTACTCGGCCGGATCGGTGTCGACGGTGTCTTCCTCCGTGGCGTCGTCTGAGACTGCTTCCACATAGGTGTCTTGGCCCGCCTGCGGATCGTGGTAGCGCGCCCGGGCCCGCTTGTGTGAGCTGCGCCGGGTCAGCGTGGCCGCCCAGCGCAAGCAATCGCTGGGCGCCAGGTTGATCGCGGGAATGGACTGGCCTGTTCCGCCGGACGCCGATGGCGCGACGCCGGCGTTGTGCTGAAAGACAATGATCTTGCCGCCTTGGACCTTCCAGCCCGCGTTCACCAGCTCGAGCAGCACCGACAGGTATTCGTTATCGCTCTGGCCTGTCTGCGCGCGGTGCGCAATCTGAACCGCGCCAATCGCCGGATCGACCGCCGCGCCAAGGTTATTGCGTGTGGCGATCTTGGCCACAATGCCGGCGATCGTCAGCCTGGTGTACGTGTCGTTGTTGCGGGCCTGGAGCCCTGAAATGCAGGTCGAGTTCGCATTCGCCGCGGGCGCCGGCGTGTTGGCGCTGCGCGCACGAAGCGTCAGGCGCCGGTCCGGCCCTTCTACTTCGAGCTCATCCACGATCCAGCGGCCCATCGCGGACAGGCCGGATTCCTTATATCCAAGCGAGCACTCGAGCGTGGCGCCGAAGGGCGGCAGCACAATGGATGCATCCCGGTCGTCGAGGTCGAGCTGCAACTGGTCCGAGTTCACGCCCACTTCGTCGGTAATGCGCAGGCGGATCAGGCGCGCCGCGATCTTCGATGTGAGATCGACATCGTTAGCGGTGATTTGGAATTGCGGAGTCAGATTAGCTCCAGAGCTTCACGGTCTGAATCTGCGGGGCCTGGTCGCTCAGGTCCGGGAGCGTGATGGCGATGCCCGCTGGCAAGAGCGGACCTTCGTCGGCGAGACCGGGATTCGCTGCCAAGAGGGCCTCGGTGTAGCCCGCCGTCGCGCCATAGACCTTATAAGCGATCGCGTCGACCATGTCGTTCGCCTGGGTGGTGTACTGCTGGGTCATCCGTGATTCACGCCCCGTGCTGTGGTGGCGAGCAAGTTGCCCACAGTCTGGACGGTGCCTTGGCCGACCTGGACCGCGGCGCCGATCTGAGAGAGCGATCCGGCAAGGTCGGATCCGAAAAGCGTCCGGATCCCGGCCTGCCCGATGCCACTGGTCAGTAGGCGCGAAATGGTTCCGACCGGATCATGGGCAATCCCGGTCTTCAGGCTCGAGACCGTCATCGAAACTTGCGCGAGGACGGTTGCCGCTGCGGTCGCATCTTTTTGGATCAGCTGCACCTGCTGAATCGCCTTGGTGAGCGTCGATGCCGCAACCTGGGGAGGAATCTTGGCGGCAGCGAGTGCGGGTGTCAGACTGCCCAGTTGCGAGGCTTTTACCGGGGGAACGACGCCCGATTTGGCGGTCGCGATGTCCGGCGGCGTAATCAATGTCGCACCCTGCTTGCCCAGGAGATTGCTCCAGGTCGATGAAACATAGCCGCGCGAGCCGGTGCTGCCATCGTCCGGGCCGTAGTAGCTGAGCCGCAACGTGAACTCGATCTTGAGCGGCGTTCCTTTGAACGTCATCGTCCGCTGTTCATCGGTGATCGCGAGCACACACCAGGGTCCCCAGTTCTCACCACGACCGGTTGTGAGCGTCTGCGGCTTCCCCTTTTGGGCGTAGGTGCGCAGAATATCCACCTGGTGGATCCCGCCCTGAAACGTAGGCAGGATCACGCCGCGCAGTTCGATTTCATCGCGGCCCACGCCGACGAATTGAAGCGAGGGCCGGTGCGCGATCCGGTTGAGTTCTGCCCAGCGGTATTCCACATTGCGGCGCAATTCCTGATACGCGGCAGTACCGATCGAGAACTGGAAGTTCCCGAGTTGCATCATGATGTCGGTGGCCATCAGTCGTGCATTCCTCCGCGCCGGCGCGCTTCCGCGTCGCGCACGGCGCGCTCCAGCTCAGAGCGCACATGCAAAGCAACGGCGCGCGGTTCTGGGACGCCGTGGATGGTGATTGGCGCATGAATCGTGATCACGGTGCTGTTTCCCAGACCCTGCCGGAAGCCGCGCGGAAGCGGGACAATGCCCTCCGTGCCGGCGTCGCCCACCTCGACGAGGGTCGGCTTCGTGGCGATGCCACCCTTCGCCATCTTCTTCGGCTGCCCGATCTCGATCAGGCCGTCGAGCCCGGTGTGGAGCGGCGTTACCGGAGTGGCCGGAATAGCATGGCCACCAGGGAGTTGCGCTCCCTCGAGAGCTGCGCCAGGAGACGGCGCCACGCCGTGGTTCAGGACAAGGTGCGTGCCGGACCAGCGCTTCCACCGCTCATCGAGCGCAGCCTGGTTCTCCTTCATCTGGTGGTACGCAATCGCACCACCCGTGGCGGCGCCCAGGAGTCCGATCCCCAGCAAGGGCGCCAGCGTGGCCATGAGCCCGGCCTGGGCCGTCTCCGCCGTGCCGGCTGCCGTGGCCAATTCCAGCTCAGCATCGCCCGCAAGCCCGAGCGCTGTGGCCAGCCGGCCCAGGAGCGGGATGCGCGTTAAGAGGCCCGCTTTCGACGCCGCGCCGGCCGTCGCTTCCTCGCCTTCCGCAACAGCCAGGCCCTCGGTGGCGACCGCTGCCTCGCCGGTTGCGACGGTCTGTGCGCCAAGTTGGATCGTCGTCTCCAAACTGCGCAGCTTCCACAGCAGTGCCAGTTCCTTCATCTTTAGAAACGGCGTCAGGATCGTCGCCATCGCATAGCCGATGATGGTAATCGCACCGCCAAGACCCAGCGCAGCCACGGTCGCTCCGCCAATCCACTTCGCCGCAGTCGGATGTTCGTCAAAGAAGGCGCCGAGCTTCGCGCACACGCCTTCCAGTTTTTCAAGCACGGCCGTGGCTGCCGGCATCATCGCGATGCCAATCGGGTTGAAGATCATCCCGATGTTCTTGACCGCCCTCTCCCATTGCTTTTGTGGAGAATTCTCTAACTTTCGATACTCCTCTCGGACGCGTCCAGTGCTGCCGGCGAGCGCCTCCTGTGCTTGAACAAGTTCCCCGGTCGCGGCGGCGTGCGACAGGTAGAATGCCGCATCGGCGCCGCGCCGGGTGAAGGCCTTGGTCAGGGCATCCCGGTTGCGCTCAAGGCCGCCCATCCGGTTCAAGCGAGCGTTCATGGAGAGGATCGTGGCTTCGAAATCCAGGTTGCCCTTCGCGTCGTGAACCAGCTGAAAGCCGAGTTCCTTGGAAGCCTTGGTCAAATTGCGCAGCACCGCACTCATCTGCTGCCCAGCGCCACCGGCCTCCATGCCGTAGCGGGTGAGCGCACCGATTGCGGCCCCGGTCTGTTCGAAAGTGACACGCGCCATGCTGGCCTGCGGCAACGCCTTCGCGAGGCCGGAGCCCAGGCCGCCGATATCCTCAATGGCGAAGTTCTGCTGCATCGCCGCCGCCAGGTCGCCGATGCGCGAAAATTTCTGCTGGGTCGAGCCCACCATCTGGAGCCCGACAGTGTTGTAAATGCTCGCGATGGCCTTGGCCGTCTCCGCCGCGTCCTGCTGCGTGACTTCCGAGACCATGTGCACGGTCTTCGAAGCGATCAACGCTTCATCCGCCTGCAGGCCTTCGCGGTTGAGCGTGCCCTGGATGGCGAGCATTTCCGGCATCGTGGCCGAGCTGTTGTGCACGAAAGCTCGCGTTTCCCGGATGACGTCGCCGATCTGTTTCTTGTCGCCGCGCAGGACGAAGCCCAATCGAATCTTGGCATCCTCCGATTCGCTCGCCTTGTCGAAAACGCGTTTCACCGCCGCGCCCAGGATGCCGACTTCCACCATGGCGGCCCGCCATTGCGCGCGGTTGGCCTGGTTCTTTTGGAGCGCCGCGCTCGCCCCTTCGTAGCGCTTCATGGCCGCGCCCAAATGATCGAGCGAGGCTTCCACGTGCTGATTAGCAGCACGGAACTTCTCGGCCGCGGCGGAGGCCTCGCTGTAATCCGTCCGGGCCTTGGTCAGGCTGACGCTGGTGCGGTCCAGGCTCAGTCGGGCGCGCAGCACCGCCTCATCGGCACGCGCAAGCTGGGCGGCCAGCTTCTCGTCAGCGCCGCCGGCTGCAGTGATCTTCTCTTTGACCTTCGCGAAGGATGCCTCCGCCTTGGCGAGCGTCCCGCTCTGTTTCTCATACCGCGCGGTAAGCGTTTCTACGGACTCACCCAGGCGCAGGCTTGTTGCGTCGAGCCGCTTCATCTCCTGCGAACGCGCCGCCAGGTCCTTCAGCGTGTCGCCGATCTTCTTGAGACCAGACGTGGTTTTGCCGAAGACAGCGCCGACGGTCGAGTCCATCAGCGCACCGATTTTGACAACGACACTGGCGTTGGGCGTTGGCATCAGCTTTGGGGAGTCAGCGTTTCGCGGAGAGATTGCGCGGCTTCACACCAGTCGCGGAAGTCCTCGAGCGACAGCTCGAGAAGATCAGGGAGAGACCAGCCGGTCACATGCGCCAGGAAGACTACTGCTTCGCGGAGTTCCGCAGCGCCGGGGAGAAAAAACGCTCAAGTACCGCCTGCAGGCGCGCATAATCGGCGGCATCGAGTTCTTCGATTTCAGCGGGCGTCAAACTCGCGAGGTTCGCCACCAGCCGGACCTCCTGCTCAGCCGTGCTGCCCGCCACTTTCTGGGCGGCGAGGGTGTCTTTGACCTTCGGCCGGCGCAAAGTGATCTCTTGAATCAGCTGCGCGCCGGAAGTGATTGGGAACTCGAGTTTGATTGTGATTTCAGTTTGCTGCATGGAATCCTGCTAAAAAAGCGGGGCGGCTCGCAACACCGCCCCATCTCCAAGGAAAGCGAAAGTAGTTTGCTCCGGGAATCCCGTCCGGACCGGAACTGCCGTGGCTGCAGAAATGGCTTAGATGCCCAGCGCCGCGCGCTGACTGGCCAGTTGATCGACGCCTTTGATGATGCGTTTCATGTTGACCACATCGATCTCGATCACGTCTGTGCCGTTGACGGTGAGCCGGTAATAAGTCACCGCGATGGACGCCTTGAGCGTGGCCTGATCGCCAGCCTTCCACGTGCCGGGATCCAGCTCCTTGATCCGGCCGCCGATCGTGGCCACGATCGCTTGAGCATCCTCGCCCTGGCGTTGCACGGCGCCGCGGAAGCTGAATTGCGTCTCCGCGCTGGTGGTAATACCCCACAGCGCCATCACGGCGGCGTTGTATTCAGCCAGCGTGAAGGAGCACTCGAGCTTCTCCGTGCCGGTGATCACTTCGACCGGCGTGTCCATCCCGCCGGCGCGGTACTCCTCCGTCTTCGAAGTCACCTTCGGCAGGTTGAGTTCGGGCGCCAGGCCCACATAGCCTTTGCCATCGGCGAAGACGGCGAAGTTCTGCAGACGTTGCGGATAAGGCATTACGCGGTCACCTCCGTGAGGTAGTTGTCATTGATCATCGACTGGAAGGTGATGTGCTCAGCCGGATAAGGCGGAGCGAAATCGAAGTCGATGTAAATCTGGCCGGAGGCGATCGTCGCCGGGGTGTTCAGCTCCGGATCGGCCCAGGCTTTGCCGTCAATGATGGCGCCCTCGGCCTGCAAGCTGCGCAGGTAGGAGTTGACGCCATCGACGACGTCGGAGAGGAAGGTCTTGGTGATGTTGCGGTCCACAGCCCAGAGGAAACTCTGGAGAATCGCGTCGTTGATCATGTCGGCGGTGCGGACGACCGACAGGAACGTCCACTGCGGGTCTGCAGAGCACGTCCGGTTGCCCCACAGCCGGTAGCCATCCTGGTAAATGATGGTCGCAATGTCGTTCTGGTTGAGCAAATTCGCCCGGCTGGCGTAATCGCCCATGGCGAAGTCCACAGGGCGATTGGTGCCGAGCACGTCGTTCAGGACCTGGTTCGAAGGGCTGAACCAGAAGCCGTTGGTGGCGTCCTGGTTCGCGATCACGCCGGCCACATAGCCCGAGGCAGCCTGCGTGTCGTTGACGTCGGTCACCGGGTTCAAGCGCATCACGCCCGGGTCGACCAGGAAGATGCGCTTCGAACCCCAATCGTTGCGGAAGCTGATCGCCGAGGCATCGGTGGTGAGTGGACCGTTGGCAGCGCTGGGCCCATCGGCCACTTGGATTGCGCGCAGCTTGCCCGCCACTGCATCCAGCGCAGCGATGACCGCGTTGGCCGTCGTGCCGGTCTTGATGCCGGTAAAACCCGGCGCGCAAAGAATGCGGGGAGTGACGCCGGCAACGCTCGCCGCGGCCAGCAACGCCTGCGCGCCGGTGTAGGCGCCCGTGGTGGCGTTGGTGCCGCCGGCCGCGGCAACCTGCGTCACCTTGGTCGGGTCGAGATAGCTGTAGGCCACGTTGAGCGTGGCGTTGGCCGCGATCTTGCCGCCGCTGATGAGCGTGATCAGACCGTTGTTCGCGTTAACGCTGTAGTCCGTGCCGGCAGTGATGCCCGCAATCGTGTAGGTCACCAGTACAGCCTGGTTCGCGACCATGCTGCCACCGCCCACCTGGGTGATCGTGCCGCCCGCGAAGGTGTAGTCCGTGGCGAGCGTGTAGGTCTTCGTGCCGTCCGCAGACTTCACGACCGGCGCGCTGGCGCCCGCGGGCAACGGCAGTGCAGTGCCCTGGAACGTCATCGGCGCCGTCACCGGGCCGGTGAGCGCGACAGCAGACACCGCGACATGCGGAAGCTGGATCTGGCCCACCGAGCTGAACGTCAGGGGAGCGGCGGCGACGTTGGTTTGGAGCGTGTTGTCGCCCGGGTCCGCCACGTTGACGACGACCACCTGGGCGCCGCACTGCGCGAAGATCGCAGCCAGCGCGTCGGGAATCGTGAAGCCGTAGCCAGCCGGACCGAATGTCTGGGTGGCGAGCTGCAGACTCCCGCTGATCAGCGTCGGGATGTTGAGCGGCCCGAAGGGGGCGGAGCCGATCAGGCCAATCACCGCCGAGGACGGTGTCGTGATCGGCCGCGAGCCGGTGTCGATTTGCAGAACTTCGGCACCGTGCAGGAACTGGTTTCCTGGCATAAGTGAATTTCTCCTTTGAGTGATTTACGCCGGTTCGGGCCGGCCGGAAGAAACTGTCTGGACGAAGCGTTAGACCGTAGAGGCGAGGATCTGGGCCGCGCGCCCTGCGGCGATTAAACCCGCGGATTCGATGTAGGCCAACCCCTGTTGCGTCATCGGATAGCAGAGGTCGATGCTCTCTGCGGCATCGACGTTCTTCATGAGCGTCGTAAGATACGCTTTCTGATCGGAGGTCAGCGTGGTGCTTGAGGCGAAGTTATCGAGCGCGACCAGCTCATCCATGCTGAACAGGTTGCGGAACTGGAGCTTCGATAGCCACACATGCTGTTTCGGAACAATGCTGCCATCGGCGTTGACATCGTAGTTGTCGTTGGCATCGATCAGCACTTGCTCGCCGTTTATCACCTGAAAGGTATTTGTGCCCTGTTTAATGTATTGCATGCGCCCTTCTTAATACAGGAGATACAGCAAGCCACTGCCGCCATTGCCGCCGCATGGCGCGGGGGAAGAGACGTTCGTGGCGGCAGGAGCCCCGCCCCCGGCGCCGGGCCCGCCATTGCCTGCCACCGGGTTAGCGCTCACACCACCGGCACCAGCACCCACCAGCGAGCCGTTTGGCACACCGCACGCAGCGCCAGCGCCCGAATATGTTCCATCCACGCCGGGGATGAAGACCAAGCTTCCGAGAAGTGCTTCGTACGAACTACTGGAGAGCTGTGGCAGAGTGAACGACCCGTTCGGCGTGCCCAGCGCCTTGCTGCTGGCCGCCGGCGTTCCACCATACACGATCAGATTCCCAAAGGTCGTGTTGCCTCCACAGACAGGAAACAACGGTACTGTCGAAAGAACCAGTGCCGCACCGTTTGCCGGCGTGGCCTGAGTGTTCACCACCCTAAACACCAGAAGCGTTGTGCTCGATGCAATGAAAGCGCCATTGTAGTTCGACAAGTAGTTGGCAGAACCGATAGCAATATAAGGCAGCGATGCGATATAGATGCCGAATTGTTGTGCAGAAGCCAATGTAGTCGGAGGTGCAAAGAAAATCCGATTGACACCTGCACTTACCGTTCCAGCTATGTTTGTTGTCAACGTCACCACACCGCCAGCAATGGATTGAATCACGCGTGTGGCACTGTCACCCTCGACGTACACGGTCCAGCCAACGGCGATTCCAAATCCCGGCGTACTCGCAAAGGTCATCGTTGCTGTGCCATTACCTGCTCCCGCTGTCGTCTTGAGCATCACCGGCGTGCCAGCAGGTAGACCGGAGATCAGTGCGCTCGGGACCGTCAGCGTCCAGTCGTTGTAGCTGCTGAGGTATGGGTTAACGACAGAGGAACACGAAGAAAGCGTGCCGGTATAGACGCTGGTCTGGACTCCTGCGCTACCGGCCCCGACGCTGAACGGAATCGAGGCCTGCCCCAGAACCGGGTAATCCACTTCAGCATAGGCGCTGGAGCCTCCGGACTGACAGGGACTCGCTCCACCTACGCATACGCTGGTTCCACCCGATCCGCCGGCGGCCATGAGCGCACGGACCATCTGCACGCCGGGCGGAACAGTCCACACACCGGAGCCCGTGAGTTGAACGAAGTGCGAGAAGCGGCCACCGCCGCCCATGAGCGCAGTTAAACTTTGCATCAGAAGAGTCTCCAGTCCGCCGTGGCGGCGAAATAGATCAGCGCCAATCCGGCATTGGCGCGATCAACGACGAGCGAAGTATCGCCCATGATGGTCTGGCCCGAAGCCGGCACGATGGTGAAGGTGCTCGTACCGCTGAGCCCGCTGATGAAGAGCACCTGGTCGCCATTGGCCGTTCCTGCCGGCAAGGTCGCGACGACTCCAGGCACGGGCACGTAGTAGCCGTTTTGGAGCGCCGCGGTGAACGAAACCGTGCGCGTGTTCCAGGCAAGCGTAGGCGCACTCAGTATGCCGTTCGCGTAGCTGAGCCCGGCGCCGATGGCCACCGACGCAAAACCGCCTTGGCCGTTGCCCGCCAGAATCGCCGTCGTGTTGAGCATCGCGAGCGCGGTCGCCTGGAGTGCGTTCTCCCATGCGGTAATGGCAGCGAGCGTGTTGGCCTGCCATGCGGCGACAGCTGCCAGTGCTGCAGACTGCGAAGCGTCGATGGATGCGACGCTGGTGGCAGCATTCGCCACATCCTGATTGAGCGTGTCGAAGGTTGGGCTGAGTACGGAATCGAGCCGGGCCAGGCCGAAGTCGGTCAATTCCTGCACAGCCGCTTGCCAGGCGATGTTGAGCGCTTCGAGCGCCGCAATGCGCGTGTCCAGATCCTGGAAGCGCGGGTTGAAAGTCCCCGCGCTCAGTGGCGTCTGACCGTCCGTGAAGCGGTATTTATCGAAGCTGATTGGCATCCTTGACGCTCGCCTGGATCGGAATCAGCACATCCCCGCGCAGGCGATACTCTCGTCCGGGGTACAGTCGCTCGCCCAGCACCTCGACGGTCTCCGCGAGATGCACGACATACTGGGCGCCCGGGTCGATCGCGGGCGCATCTGCGCGGGGCGCCACCGTGGGCGCCCGGCTGGATTTCTGTTCGGTCTGATCCTGCTGCATGAAAACCCCCTGTTACTGCGCAACATCTGTCCGCTCAACAACCTGGAACGGCGCGGCGGTCGATTGCCGCGTGCCCTGGGTGTTGATGCTGTATGTGGTGACGCCCGTGCCCGGGCTGAACTTAAACGTGAACCGCAAGCCCACGCCATCGGGCTCCAGTGCGGAGCTGGTCACCGAGGGCGTGATCGTGTTCCCGCCATTCGCGATCGTGCAAGTGAGCGTGTGCACGGCCGCGTTGTAACCGACGACAACCACCTGCACCTGGATGTTGGTGCTCGCCGGCGAGATCGTCCGCAACTCGCTCGTATGATTGAACGCCAGTGCCGGCCGGGAAACCACAACGCCGGTCGTGGTCGCGAGCACGGCCGGCGCCAGGTCCGAGGTGCCCAGGAAGACAGCCCGGAGCGGCACCAGCTGCGGCGCGGCGTTCAACGGCGCAGTGGTGTCGCCCAGGTTGTACCACTGGCCGTTGACCTGGAATTGGATCTGCAAGCTGGTGCCCTGCGGCGTGACCTGAGAAACGTTGATGGCCAGATCGGTCAATCCGCCGGCCAGCGAGACGGGCTGGAGTTGGACCTGCGACAGCGCGTTCACGAACTGCGCGCCATACAGCGTGAACATCAGATCCTTGGTGAGATCGCCGGTGAAATAGGCGCCGTCGGTCGAATAGAAAATCGTGCCGTTGGTGTAGTTATTCCCGCTCACCACGGCCACGCGGTGATTGCCCTGCGTGATCAGCACCAACGCATAGCGCGTGCCGGCCTCAAGCAGCACAGCCGGGATCGGGATGTTTGTCGCCTTCGGATAGGTGTTCAGCGTCGCGACGGGGACATTCACCGTGGCGATCGTATTCGTCAGATCGGGTTGGCCCGCCAGGGTCTTCGTCACCGCGATCGTGATATCGCCGGTCGAAGCCACGGAGGTCAGGAACAGATCCAACGCCGTCAGCCACATGGCGTTGGAGACCAGGAAGGTCTGCGCCACCATGGCGCCGTTGATCGAGGTTGTCGAGGTCTGCAGGGCGTAGCTCGTCTGGGTGTAGGCGTACCAGTAGCCGCCCTGCAAATTGTAGGCGTAGTACTGGTTGTAGTAGTTCCAGAACTGGCCCTGATACCAGTTGGGGTAATAGTTCCAGTTCCAGCCATAGCGATACTGCCAGACCGTTTCCTGCTGCTGCACCAGCGTCTGGCTTTGCACCTGATACTGCGAGAGCGACAGATCGCCGGAGTAGCCAGTGGTCTGGATGCGCGGGACGCTCGTGTATGCCGGAAGAATCAGGCCACGCGTGCTCTTGATGACGCTCGCATCGATCGGGTTGAACAGATCCAGCGGAAATGTGCCGCTCGCCGCATCGGGGAAGAGCAGCCCGTTGTTGATCTTGGCAGCGTATCCAGTCGCGCCGTTGTTCGTCTTGGTCAGATCGCCGAAATAGTCGGACTGGTAGGAAGAAAACGAGCTCGGCAGGTTGAGCTTGGCCTTCGTGCGCGCGAGATCAGCCGCCATCTGCGTCACCAAACTCAACGAGGCCATGCCATTGGTCTTCGCCGCGAGCGCGCTCAGATCGGTGGCCAGCGAAGAGGTTTTGAGTTGCACCTGGGTGCTGGTGGCCTCGAGCGTCGTGACGCGGGATTCATGGCTGGCCAGGTTCGGCAGCACGTTGGTCGACTGCATCGCAACCGCGGTGATGCCGGTCGGAGAAATCGTGATCGTGGCGATGAGCAGGGCATTCGCTGGAATCGTGGGCAACTGCGGGACAGGTGACTCGACGCCGGCGACAAACTGCAGATTGCAGGTGCGGACCGTCTGCAATGCGGTCGACTGGGTTTGAGCGAGGCCGGTCTGCGCATTGACCAGGAACGAACGCGGCTCCACATCGGCATTCGCATCGACCGAGCCCCAGGCGATGAGCGCAATGAGCTTCGGATTGTTCAGTGGCAGCATCGCCTGCAAGGAATTGGTGGTCGCCGTGGGGTACTGATATACCCACAAGCCAGCGCTGCCCGAAGGATTCGTGCCCTGCGCGTACAGGCGGCCGAGAGCGACGTTCACCTGGGTCTGGCCATTTTGGGTGGCGGCGAGCCCGGTGAAGTACATGCCAGCCGGGGCGATCGCGTCCAGCGCGATGTGGTCCATGCCGTCCGAGGTCCACTGCTGCAGGTCAATGAAGTCCTGCACCTGGAAGTCCATGTTTTGCTGAAAGTTGAATTGTTGTTCCATCGGATCTCTCTTTACTCACGCGGCAGCATCGCGCCGCACATCGTCGCCGGATCGCACTGCGCCTGGCGTCCACAGCTCACGACCGCGTAGTTGCGGGTATCCACGAGCAAGGTGTCCCGGAGCGGGGCACAGCGCGCCAGGCTGTCGCAATAGCGCGTCAGCCACTCGTAATCCTCCGCCACGGAGAAGCCCTGACCGTAATAGCTGGGCGCCCAGGGCGAGCGCTGCAACGGGAACCAGGCCCGGATCTGCGCCGTGTGCGGCTGGACGCCGGTGTGCACGGCGTCGACAAAGAAACTCTTGCCACTGGCCTCGAGCGTCCGGCTGGAGTTGAACAGGTACAGCCGGGCGTACACGTGGTTGCTGGCGTCTGAGGCCTGCCAGTACAGCCCACCCGCGCCGAAGTGCGCGCCGGCGAAAATGCAAGGCGCGGAATAGGTCTCCGAAATCCAGTCGGGAAACACCTGCGTCGGCTCGACGCCGGCGTCGACGAGCTTGTAATTGACTCCCAGCCCGGGCCCGGCGTAGCTCTGCAGGAGTTGCAGCAGGTAAACCGGCGCATCTGCAGCAATCCCGAATCTCGGAAAGCCGCCAGCGTAGGTTCCGTGCGGATTACGGATTGGCACTTGGATCTGCAAGTAGGCCACACCGAATGCTGTCCACTCCGACACTGCGCATTGAGTGGTCGATCCCTGATCCTCAATGAACGCCTGCGGCAGCGCTCGTACCGCCGCGCCGAGGTCGAGGCCATGACAGTGGCCCATGAACCGACCGGCGAACATTGCGCCATCCGGAACCGCGAAAGGATCGGAATCGGTGCGCAGGATCAGTTGCGGATAGACAGCCAGCGCCGCGTCCTTTTCTGCCTGCGTTTGCGCCGCGCCATAGTAAAGCTGGCATGGTGGCCGGACGACGTTCGTCACCGTGCCGCCATAAAGCCCAGTTACCCGGCGAACACCGGCGAGTGTCCCATCGACTCGATGATCCGCGAGGGCAGAAGCGACGACCGCGCGCTTCTTCGCCTCATCCCACGCGGCGTCCCACGCATCGACGCCCAACGCCCAGGCGAGCCAGGGTAACAACGCCGCGGGGATTGTCTGCGGATTCCACAGGGACCGGATACCCATGGGACCGTCGTCGCCGAGCCGCCATCCCGCGCTCTCAATGTTCCTCTCACATAGCGTCGCGTTGGGCGGCAGCACCGAGGGGGTGGTGCTCATGCAGTCCTTACCGGCGCAATAGTGACGGTCACCGCGTCACAGACGTTGATCTTGTACGGATCACCAGCAACGTCGGTGACCGGCGACTGGATCGTCGCGTTCTGCACGCCGGCCTGGTCGAGAGCACCGTACATGCCGGCGAGCGTGATGCCGTAACCCAGCCGTTGTACGTTCTGCGTGTAGGCCGTGAGCGCGTTCGTGATCGCCGTCGTAACAGCACTCGCGTCCGGTCCCGGGTAGAGCGTCACCGTGGCCGCTATTAAATAATGTTGGACCTGCGCTCCCTGCACCTCGACCACATCGGTCAGCGGCCGGACATCATCCGCGTTGAGCGCGGCAGACACAGCGGCCAGCAAGTCCGGCGAAGCAGCGCCGCCGTTATCGGTGCTGTAGATCGTGACGACGACATTACCCGGCGCCGGCGAGAACGCGCTGGCGTCCGCCACGCGCAGGTCGGCCGAGAACGCAAAGTAGATGTAGGCGTTGCCCGGACCGGCACAGGAGAACGCATCCGGTGCGAGTTGCGCACGCAGGCGCAGCCGGTCATCGGTTTCGCTCGTCACGTTGCCCTGTGCATCCGTGAAACTCATGCGCAGGACACCGAACAGCGCAGCCAGATTATCCAGGTCGGAGCCCAGCGCGGTGGCCAGCATGTTGGCGTTCGCGGCGTCATTGATCCGCTGGCGCAACATCATCTCCCGGTACGCAAACGCCTCCACCAGCTTGACGGCCGGATCCGACTCCAGCAGCGCGGAAAAAGAGGGATCCCGCGTCACCAAATCCTGGAGGATGTCGAGCTTGATCGACTCGAAATCGATCGTCTCCACCACATCCGGTGGCGTCAGCGTCGAAAGGTCGATCAGGTTGAAGCGGCTCATGAAAGTTGCAGGCCCTCGATGGCGATGGTTTGGCCGTCAGGCAAATACTGCGCGGTCAGCGCGATCATGATCGAACCGCCTGCCGGATCCGCGGTGACCGCTACGCTCTGCACCTGAATCCGCGGCTCCCATGTGGAAAGCGCGCCCACAGTGGCCGCCGTGATCGCCATCTTGGTGCTTTCGTTGAGTGGCTGGTCGACCAGCGCGAAGAGATCCGAGCCATAGTCGCGCAACATTACCCGGCTGAGCTTCGGCGTCAGGAGGATGTCGCGGATGCTCTGTTCAAGATGGCTGAGGCCGGCCAGCTCCGCGCCGGAATTCCCGTTCATGCCGATCATAGTTGAGCTGGCGGAATCGACTGCGCCACTGCACCCGTGGCGCGCACATCGCCGGTCACTTTCAGAGTGCCCGCTACCTTTCCGTTCAGCGTGAGATCGCCATTGACAGTCAACGTGCCGGCAAGCGTCATGCCATTCTGCGCATTCACCGTTACGGCCTGCGCGGTGACCGTGGCGTTGCCCTGGATGTTGATCGCCACCGCGCCCACAGCCTGAACGGCTAAAGTGTGTGCCGCGCGGTCATATGTGATCGTCGTGCCGTCGGAGTATTTCGTAATGCTTTGGTCGGCGCTGCTCCCCGGCGCTGGGTTGCTGCTGGAATAGAGCGAGCCGATAATCACGCCCTGCGACAGACTTCCACCGGGGCAAAGGATCGCCACATGCTCACCGGCCTCCGGCGCCCACCAGGTGATGTCTCCGCCGGCGCGCGAGGTGAGCCAGGGAAGCGGCGCGGTCTGCACCTCTCCGACCTGGACCGTAGCCACGGCGTGTTGCAGGTCCACAGAGAGGATCAGCCCGCGATGAATGAGGTTGCTCACCTGATGGTTGAGCCGAGCCGTGTCCGGATCCTGCAGCTCGCCGGTCCGCGCGCCGCGCTGAATCAGAAGGTCCAGCATGCCTTAGCCGCCCACCACTTCGATGTAATCCGCCTGATTGGCAACACCGATGTCCGGCGCAATGCCGACAAAGACCTCCGTCGGCGCAATGCCATCCACATGAGGATCCGTGATCGTCTCTGTGTAGTAGGTGACCGTATAAACGAGTTGCACCATCGCGACAGCATCGACGCCACCGGGCTTGAGAGTGACAGTGCTGCGCTGCAGCAGGGACTTCGAGGCCAGGCCTCCGAGGGTCGGATCGGAGTCCATGAATGCTTCGATCTGGTACGCGAGCTGATCGAGTTGCCGGTCAATCGGCACTCCAGAGCGCGGCATCTCCATGATCCCGGCAACGGCAAGCACCAGTTCCCGCGTCAACCGGCCCGGACTGTCCGGGTCATTTGAGACCCACGAATCCTTCTGATCGACTGACTCACTGGGTGTGTGAACGAAGATCGCCGGCGACCAGTTGTCGCCGACCGGCTCAATCCGGTTGGCAAAAACCTGCGCGCCAGCGAGTGTTGACGCGCTCACCAGGCCCGCGGCAGTGTAATCCCGAATCAGAGACCGGGGATGATCGGTAGGCATCAGGGTTGTTTCTTCAAAAGCAGGAGCGCGCCGCCATTCTTGTTCACCAGGTCACCCTGTTTGTCCGGCTGCACGTCCCAGATGGCGTAGTTCACACCGTTGACGACCACCGTGTCGTCCTGCACGGGACCCGCAGTACCAGCGAAATCCGCCAGCCTCACGCCCAGCACCGGATGGATCGTCGTGATCGTGCTGCCGTAGCCGTCGAGTTTGACGTTCTCGTAAGCCGCGTTGAAATATCCAGACAGAGCGATCGTGCTGCCACCGCTGAAGGTGTAAACGTAGGGCGTACCGAATCCGGTGTCCGGATCGAGCAGCGTCTCCAGCATGTCGTCAACTTGGTCTTGCCAGCTCATTGCAAAAAGAGGGCTTGGTCTTCAGTTCGACGGGGAAGCGGAGGAAATGGGCTTTGAGTAAGTTAACTTTGGGCGCCGTTTGCGGCGCAAGAGCGGGACGGCGACTTACGCGTCCGAGTGGATTGCCTCCGGGTCACCGACTACATGGCCATCTTGTTTTTTCTAGGAAGCGTTTCGCCGTTGAAGGCCGACGGTGATCGACCGAATGTCGAACACCAGCACCGTCAATGACGGGGCCGTTTTGCCAACCTGCTCTTTGTTAGCATTTAGTTGTGAGAGATCAGTCGATATTGATCATGGAGCCTCAACATCAACCGTCCGGCCAGCCGATGTTTCGGGCCATGAAGGAGCATACGAACGGTTATCCCGTCGTTGGACGGTCCGGTCGCACGCTGGGTGTTCGCATTGAAGGGCCGATCCGTGACATACCCGTTGCCGAAGATGGCACTGTAGCCCCTGCAACCGGTGGGATGTCCGTTGCGCTCGATCAGGCGCGGAACCTACCGAAGCCTCGCCTACCCAGATCGCTCGGCGGCGAAGGACGGGACCCAGTGTTTCGGCTGTCTTCCGAGGAACGCGGCCCAACATTGCTTGTTCGTTCTGACCGTTACCCGCACGCATGCGTGGAGCCGCGTGGCCGCTGTCTCTTGACGCAGTTTGAATCCGCTCTGACGGCTACTAGTCCTCGCTGGAGCAAAGTGCATGAGTAAAGAGTTTGTACGCTACCGTCAGTTGGAGCGCCGGTTGTGGATGACCCGCTGGAGGCATCAGGGAGAGGAATCCGCCGAGGAAGACGGAGTCCTCGACGAGATGGAGGCAGCCTGGGCGGATCTCACGGAGAGTGAACGCGCCGTCTTGCGAACCGAAGGGCCGCGATGCTGGCCTATCGACTGGTCGGCGCTTCCGCCACAGTTTGCTGATGCGCAGTATGTATCCGAGCCTGAGGCGTGGGCGTACGAGGGATTCCGGTCCCCCTCGCAGGCTATTCTTTCGGTGGAAGCAGCATGATGCATCTCGACTCAACAGCTATCGCGAATGAGCTGACCGAGTGGTTTCAGAGCGTGCAGCGACTGACGGAGTCTAGCCTATTCAGCATTGCGCCAGAGGGACCGCATCGGGACGCCGTAGTTCTCGACGCTCTGATGCGCAACGCGAGGATAGTGTATGCGGCCGAATTGAGGTTGGATGGCAAGCTCTACTCGCCTCTTTGTTTCTTTCTCGCTGCAGCGTGCCGACAGTTGCGGACGGGCTTGGGAGTCGGGCATTGGCGGGCAGCGCTGGACAACGTACTCGACCTTCAGAGGCAATTAACGAGTTCCCGCTCAGAGTCTGTCTATGTTGGCCTGGACCTGGGCACGCCGGCGACCATGTTTAAGGGAGAATTTGGTGAGGCGATCCGCCAGGCCGGTCTGATCGACGGCACCAGTTTCTTGAGCAGGGAGGATCGGCAAGTCGCGCTCGGGCTGGCCATCAACTGGGGGATGAGGCTCCTACTCGCTTACGCAGTGGAAACTCCCAGAGACAGTAGTGGTTCCGAGCGGAAGGACCTTGCTTGGTTGTCGAAGCGAGTTGGCTCTGCGATAGCCATGAGTTCATGAATTGGTGACGATCCTTCGGGTGAGGGCTGCTGGAGTCCAGCAGGGGGAAATTCCCTGCCTTGACGGCGGCGGCGAATTGGAACCAGCAGGGATGAGGAATGGGGGAGTGGTTTGCTTGGCCGCATAACGCCCATAGCCTCTCTGCGCTCGCCGCGTATAAACATCTTTGCGATCCCCGACCTTGTGAACCACAACCGTGGTTGCCTCATCCTCGATGTCGTAGATGATTCGATAGTCGCCAACGCGCACCCGGTACGCGTCAACGGCGGTGAGCTTTTCCACTCCAACGGGGCGCGGATTTCTAGCAAGGGCGTCGAGTTTCTTGAAAATCCGCCGCCTGGCTGAAGCCTCCAGTTTGAGAATCTGGCGTTCGGCGGCGGTGGCAATCTCTATACCGTAGGGCAACCCAAATCACTCTCCCACTTCGGCACGCAGTTGAGCCAATGATTTCGTGCCTTTCTTGCGGGTTTCTTTGCGCGACGCCAACACAGCGGCGCTGTCGAGCTTATCTTCGAGGGATTGCAGAAGCGCCAAATCCTCCATCGGGACGACGACGGCAATGGCTTTGCCGCGACGCTTCAGGATCACGCGTTCCTTGCCGAAGGAGGCCCGGTTCAGCACGCTTGAGAAATCGTTTCGGGCTACTACGGTGGTGATGGATGCCATGGCTGAAGCTCCTGCCTCAAATGTACATCTGAGCAAGTTCGTTGTCAAAGCGGGTAGGACTTCGAGGACCCTTCGGTTAACAGTCGAACGGCGGGCCAGGCGAGCTGAAAGTAGCTCGGTCGATGTGCGGTGCCAGACGCCCTTGCTGGGAGTCGGCAGCCTGCCCACCGACTCCCGACGCATCGAGCCCGATCACACCGCTGGTAGTTGCGCGGAATCGTGTTTAGCTCATCGTCGCCTTGGTGAGCAAGGCGGGACGCAGGCACATTGGCAGGGGATTGGACTGCGTGTGCAGATCCATCCCGCGGTTGAACTTGCGCGGCTCGAGCTTGGCATAGATCGGCAGGCCGACCGTGTTGACGGTCTCGTTGAAGTCCGCCGGCGCGAACCAGGTGCGGAACGTGGTCATCGTGCCCAGCGGGAAGAAGATGGCCGAACTCTCCGGCACGAAAACGTGATCGACGCCGTCGCCGTCGCTCGCATGGCCGAGATACTCCTCGAACGTCACGCCACCGTACCGGAAGTTGCGCCGGTTGTCGGTATCCAGTGTCTGATTGGGCAGATCGGTGTGCTGAAAGAACTGGAACGCGGTGATCACGTCCGGATGACGCGTGAAGGCGTCGAACCAGTCGGGCGCGCACAGGCAATGCACTTCGCGCATCACCTCGCCCAACAGGTGCAGTTCCATATACCGCTTCACATTGAGCACGGCGGTCTTGACGTCGAACGCGTTGCTCGAAAACTGGAAGTTCACGATGTTCTGCGTGAGGCCGAATTCGCTGAACAGGTCGTAGATCACCGAGCCGTCGGCGTCGAGAATCTGGCCCCGCAGTGCGCCCATGCGTAGATTCTCGAGCGTGATGTCATGCTTGCGGCGCGCCGTTTCCAGGCGCTCGGCAACGAGCGTCTCCAGCGCCTCAAGCTCGTTTTCCGAACCGAAGGCGCGCAACCCCTGCGTTTCCTCGGGCAGGATCCCATCCTCGTGCGGGATATGCGGAATCACGAACGAGCGCACCTTGCGGCGCCCCTTGATCGCTTCCGTGCCCGGCGCGCCCACCGGCCGCGTGGGCAGCAGGTTCAGGACGCCGTCCTTCTCGTCCACGATCACGGTCCGGGTGCGAACACCCTTTTCCGTGAACAGGCCGAGCTCGTTGGTCTTGCCGTACATGTTCGGGATGACGTTGATTGCATCGGTGAGCGCAACCAGCGAAAAGCCGTCAGTCGTGAATGGATTGATCATCGGCATGGTGTGTTTTCCTCTTTCTTGATCGCGGCGACGAGTGTTACGCGCCCTGCCGGACCTGGATTCCTTTCGCGCCGAGTTGCGCCACGGCGGCATCCTGTTGCGCCTGCGTGATTCCCGCCGGCCAAGTCAGGCCGTACGAGGACAAGACCGCCTCGCGGGCAATCATCGTGGTCTTCACCGCGCCGGCAGTGGCGTCAGTGGTGAACAGCAGAATGCCCGCGGCGTTCTGCGTTCCGTCCGAGGCACCCAAGTTCAGCGGCACGACAGTGGCCGGAGAAACTGGTCCTACCTCGATCGAGAACTGATCGCCGACGATGAAATCCGGCGCGCCGTCCGCAATGACGAACTTGATCTGAGTCGCGAACGCAGCACCGCCCACAGTCACCGTTCCGAGAACAGCGCCACCGGGAGCAGTCACCTGGAAAGTGCCGGCGCCGGCGGCAGCGACCGTGCACGTCGCGGTGTAGACACCCGACAGCACGCCCGCCAGAAGCGGCGTCGTGGGGTCCATGGTCAGGGCGCCGTGGCCGGTGTTCCTGCCCCCGGGGACGACCTCGATCAGGTCTGCGCCGGCCGATTTCTGACCCAGCACCGTGCCGGTCAGAATGTTCGACTGGCCAGCGGCGAGCACGACCGCATCGCGGCTGAAGCGATGATCCACGTGCTCCCACTTGAGCCAGTCGCCCTGATTGAACGCTTGAACTTGAACGGCCATCGGTTAGGCCCTGCCTTTCTGCGCCTGCATGCGCGCGGCCATCGCTTTGCACTTCTTCACCACGCCGGTTTCCCCGGGCGGCACGCGCAAGTTCGTTCCGGTGTCCGCCTGGATGGCCTGGTCGATCTCGCCCTGATCGCCACCGGCCCGGGCGGCCATCAGCTTCTCCCGCGCCTGTTGAGGCGTTAGGCCGGCCTTGATGAACTGCGCGGTCATACCGGGCATGCCCGCGAGGATGCAGAGATCCGCGATTTCCGCCGCCACGGCCATGCCCGCCTGTACGGATCCGGCCGCCGAGCCCTCCGGCGTCGGCTGCGGCGCCTCGGCTTCAGCATGGCGGCCTTTTTTGCCGCCGCGCGGCTTGGATTCCTTCCCCCCAGGCTTGCCCTTACCCTTCTCTTCGTCATCTTTGGCGTCATCATCGTCGCCTTTGGCGTCGATCTCGTCGTCATCATCACCGTCGTCGGCTTCGGCATTGCTGCCCTTGGCGCCCTTCGGCTCGTCGTCATCCTCGACCGTCTTTTTCCCGGCTGCGGGCGTTGGTTTTGCGCCCGCCACTTTTGGTCTGGTCATCGTGTCTCCCTTCATCGAACTCGGAGCGGACGCTCCCGCTTCCGAAACCTGTGCCATCGCGAGTTGGGCCGCCAATTGCCGCTCGCTCTTCAAATCCGTCGACTCCCCCGCTGCCTTCCGGGCAAGCTCTTCGACCAGCGCCGCGCAGGCGGCCTCAGTGGTCCCCATCTCATCCACTAAACCGGCCGCAATCGCTTGATCGGCGAAGAACACGCCGGCTTCAGTGCCTTTGACCGCCTTGAGCGTCATCCCGCGGTTGCGCGCTACCGCCTGGGTGAGCATCCCGTAGCAACGACGTCCCTCCGCTTCAAGCACCGCGCGTGCGCCGTCGCTCAGCGGCTCGTGCGGATTGCCGTCGATCTTGCGCTCCCCAAAGTAGATGTATTCGTAGCGGAAGCCCTGCTTCTTGTCGTAGTCGGACTGGTCGGCATGGCACATCACGATGCCCACCGATCCGGCCGCGCCAGTTCGGGTGATGTAGATCCTGTCGGCTGCGCTGGCAATGGCGTACGCCGCCGAGCAGGCCTGCTCACAGATCGAGGCGAAGATCGGCTTCCGGCCGCGGGCCGCATAGAACTCGTCGACGATGTCGAACAAACCCGCCACCTCGCCGCCCGGCGAATCGCAGCACAACAACAGCCCGCGGACATCGGGGTCGACCAACGCCATGGACAGCTCTTTGCTCAGCCATTCGTAGCTGGTCATGCCGCTCCACGGACGCAGCCCGAGAGACTTTCGCACCAGGCTTCCGCAGACGTCGATGAGTGCGACCCCATCCGGAGTTACGGTGTAAGGCTTGCGGTCGCTCTTCTCCTGGTCAACCGCGAGCGCGGCATCCACATCCCCGCCGAGGCGCGGCAGGACGACGTTGCGGACAATAATGTCCAACTTGTCGCGCCCGATGGCGAGCGGCTGGTTGAAGACCCGCAGAGCAATGCCGGTCAAGCCAGACATCCCGCCGTTGTCGATCAGCTCTCCGCGTGTCACGCCGCCCTCCGATCCAGCTCCAGGCTCACGATCTCCTCGAGCACCGCGTAAAGCCCGGCCGGAGTAGCGAGCGCAAGCCGTTGCACCGGCGTGGCGCTGCGCACGCCCTTCTTCTGGCCAGGGCGCGCAGGACTCTCGCCGGTGGGCATGCCCGCGGCGGAACGGTCCCTCGCGTTGGAGTCGTAAACCAGGCCCAGATCATCGGCACGCTCCTGGTCGCGGGCGTTCTCGTTGTCGATCTCCTCGACATCGAAGCCCTGCGCACTGGCCGCCGTGTCACGGGAGCCCAGTCCACCGCGAATCGCATCGAGCGTGGCGCCGATCTCTTTGGCCGGATCCACCCACTGCCGTACGGGTGGAACCCACTTCACACTCGTGAATGCCAGCGGGTCTTTTGCGTAATCGGAGTAATCGAGCTCGCCGGAGATCAGAGCCGTGCGGATCCAGGCGTCCCAGACCGGTCGGCAGAAGCGGAAGATGATGACCTGGTGCTGGAACTGCTCGCAGCGGCGCCAGAACTCAATGAGGCCCGCGCGGATGCTCGAATAGTTCACGCCGGTCAAGTCACCGGTCAGTTGCTCGTAAGTGACGCCGAGGCCCGCCGCGATCGAGCGCAGGTAAATCCGCATGAACTCGGGCAGCGAATTGAACTGCGGAGGATTCGCGAATTCAATATCCTCGTTCAAACGCAAATACTGCGTCGTGCCCGGCTCCATCATGGCCGTGCCCACACCGGGCGGCGGCGCCGGGGCTACACCGGGCGTGCCAGGCACCTCGCCAAACACGCCCTGGCCCGTCATCTGCTTCACGAAGGCCACGAACATCGCCGCAACCTTTTGTTTCACCAGTTCCGCGTCTTCGAACTGGTTCAATTCATGGATGCGCAGCAACACCGGCGCGAGCCATGGCACGCCGCGCAGCTGCCCGGCGCGCAACGATTGAAAGACGTGGCATACGTTCTGGCTGGCAACGCGCAGCAGCACGCCGGCGTTGCTGGGCCAGAGGATGGTGTCGCCCGGGTGCTGCTTCAAAAACCAGTAACCCGCCGTCGAGTGCTCCTTATTCAGCTCGACACCGGCGCGTACCCGGTTCCCGTTCGGGCGGTCGACGCTGTACCAGGCAGGGAGCAGCTCAGATTCCAGGAGTTGAATTTGAAGCGGCACGCGCAGCCCGCTATCTTTGCGGCGCGGGCGCAGGCGGGCGAAACACTCGCCGCCCTCGATCACTTCCCGGCACAACAGCGTCTGCAAGCCATAGAAGTCACAAGCGTTGTGCGCATCGCACTGGTCGGTCCAACGCAGCCAGGCGCTCTGGATCTTCTGCTTGACCTGCTTGCTGGGGTGCATCGACTGGGGCTTGATGCCAGTACCGATGGCGTTCGCAGCGAACGAGGCAATGCCGTTGTTGGCCCAGGGATCGTTGCGCGCGGTGTAGCGCGACCGGGAGCGTAGCGTCTCGATGGTCTGAATGCCGACGGTGTTCGGACCTGCGTTGCCCGGGTTCCAGCCGTACATGCGCCGCCCCCAGCCGGAGGCGTCGTAGTAGGGCATCGCACTTCCGCCAGCGCTCCCGCCAGTGCCTGCATACGCCGCGGCCGGCGCGGGCACAGAGACCCCGGGCGCGCTGGGCGCGGGACGGTACACGTCGGCGAACAGTTCGGCTTTGGCCATGATGGGGAGCTACGCGGCGAATCAGAATGCGGAAGGAAGGCTGGGAACGGTCAGGGAGAAGACCGGGGCGTGCCCGCTGCGAACCTTGGCGATGGCATCCCGCAGCACAACGTCCGGATCATTCTTGCCGGCGATCTGCTTGGCGAAGTGCATCACCGCGCCGCGCATCGCGTTCATCTGCTCGACGCTCACCCCGATTTGCGATAGATCGACATTGGCCAGCGGCGCTTCGGAATCCACGCCTTGTACGAAGGCCCACAGTGCAAAGTCGCGCAGGCAGAGCCAGCTCACCAGCAACGCCTCGAGCGCAACCTGCGGCGTGATCCGCGCGGCGCGCACCGGCACGACCGGCTGTACACCGATCGTGGGAGCTTGCGTCTGCGGTTCTTGCTTCGGTGGCTCCACTGGTTTCTTCCCCTGCTTCTTCTCTGTCTGTTTCGACACCATCGTCAAACTCCCTTTTCCGTGTTAAACCGCACCTGGCGGATCGGTGGCTGCTGTGCGGCCAGTTCCGCCTGCATCTCGGCTCGTATGCGCAGCAGTTCGGAGAGCGTGCGTTTGCGCACCCGGTTGTCGCCATACTGCTGCTCCGCGGCGCCGCTGCCGATCTCCTTCTCGATCCGGTCCAGATCCTGCTGGGTGTAGGCCATCGCTTAGCTCATCCACTTCGGCCGCGCCACACGGCTCTCTTCGCGCTGTTCGACAGTGCGCGCCGGGGCTTGCCCCGGGACTACCACCGGCGCCGCCGACTGCTGCCGCTGCTGCTCGAGCGCTTCCCAGGCCGCATCGCTTAGCCGCTGGCCACCGCACAATTCGTACATCGCCCGGTTGCCCACTGCGGTGTCCAGCGGCTCGTTGCGGCCGGTCTTATGCCACTCGACCGCGCCGGCCTCCGTGACGATCCGAGTCTCGGCTGTCAGCCCCTGGAAGTACGACTCGTCGTAAGCGCTGGGGTGATGCGAGTAGCCCTTCGGAAACGGTTGATCGTCGAGCGGCTTGTCCTTCCCCAGCGAGTCATAGACGTTCTGCTTTGCGCAGTGTGTCCCGATCGTGACGATCCGCAAACCGCCACGGGCCTTGGCCGCGTCGATCTGGGAGATGTTCTCGATGATCTTGAACGGATTGTGGCCGCCCTTGGTCGGTACCACTGTCCGATACGAAGGCACCACCGCGCCGGCCGGGCCATATGCAGGCTGCACAAAACCCCGGCAAAACGAGTAGACCGTTTCGGCCATGTAACCGGAGTCCACACCGCAGGCCCAGATCGGCAGCGTGCCGCCGTCGGCGTGCGGCCAGTCCTTCATGATCAACTCCGCCAGGCGTTCCCACGGCTCCGGATCCGCTGGCGTGCAACGCACCGGGCGCCCACCGGGACCCGGCCGTTCCGGCGCAATCACTTCATACCAGACCGACCAGTTCTCTCCGCCGGTCTTGCCCCAGGCTTTCACCTCGACCTCGAGCCGCGGCGGGTTCTCCTGAACGTCGACAAACGCAGTGAGGAAAGACGCGCCGTGCGGCACCTTGCCGTAGGCGTAATCCTCGCGACGGTCGTACAGCCGCTTCCAGTCCGGCGCCATGCCGGGCACATCCCAGACCTCGGCCAGACTCGTGTTCACGAACACCTTGAGACGCTCCGGATCGTCCTTGGCCTTGAGGAAATCGGAAACCAGTTCCCGCAAGGGTTTGAACTGCGAGTACAACTCACTGATCCAGAAGCCCGCCGCGCCGTTGAATGGCCGATCCGCACGCCACACACCACGCTGAACGGCCGCCCAGCGCTGGACGTCGTTCCATATCGCACCGCAGTGCTCGCAGGCGTACGTCGCCGTGGCTGCGCGCTCTTTGACGTCCTCGATCTTCTTTGCGAACCGGACCTGTCGCCATACCAGGATCTGGTCTTGGCCACAGACAGGGCACGGCACCCAGAACTTGCGCTGGTCCGTCTCCGCGTAGGCTGCTGCGATTTGCGATTCGCGGGCAATGGTCGGCGAGCAGGTCTGAATTCGCTTGCGCCGGCCGCGGAATGTCGCCGTGCGCTTATTCGCCACATCGATCGGATTGCCTTCTCCACCGGAAGACTTGGGATACTTGTCAACCTCATCGCAGAAGAGATAGCGGATCGCGTACGCCGCCAGGTTCGCCGGCGAGCCTGCCGCCGTCATGATCAGCGGACCGCCTGGGAAGTCCTTCGTGTCGATCGTCGTCGACGAGTTGCGCGACTTGGGATCACAGACCAGTCCGCGCAGCACCGTCATCTCGCGCAACGTCGATGCCAGCCGGAACTTGGAAAACTTGCCGACGTCCGAGTCGCGCGGCATCACGACCATGATCGGGTCCGGATCCCGCGCGATCACGTAAGTGATTCCGACCAGGATCGTGATCGTCTTCAACATCTGCGTGGCGGACATGATCACGATCTCGTTGATCGCCGGATCGCCGATCGCATTGATCGGTTCCAGCTGATACGCAGCCGGCCGGAAGCGTCCTTTGTTCGCGCCAGTGGTGACGATGAAGTTCTCTTTCGCCCACTCGCAGACGGTCTGGCGCGGCGGCGGCGCCCATAACAGCGAAGCCCTCTCGATCGACCTGTCTACCGTCATTGGCCATTTCTGTACCGGGCGAGCTCGTTCAGGATCTCGTACACCTTGTCATCGATGAGCTGCTTGCAGTGAACCCGGTCGGAAGAGCACGCCAGGACATCGGCAAGTTCATCGCCCATCTGCATCAACCGCGACTTCGCGTTCAGCACCAGAGCGGCCCACGCAGCATCCACCTCATCCGCGCGGATCAGTGCGCCTTCCTTCTCGCGCAGCGCGACCTGGCGGAGCTTGAGCCGGACCGCCATGTCCCGCATCTCCAGGTCGAACTTGGTCAGACCGCCAAGTTTCGCTGGCCCGCCGCCGTCGGTATCCTCATCTGCTACCCGGCGAGCAGTCGGCGCCGGCGCGGGCTGGCGAACCGGTTGTACCGGGGCAGGCGGATCCGGGACCGGCGACAATCGCCTGGAGCGCTGCAACGGATCCGCGTTGCGCTCCCAATCGATCCGGATCTGGTCGATCGGCTTGCTCGGGTCGATCCGGCCCCGCTTGATGGCTTTGTCGACCGCCTGGCGGCTGACACCGAGCGATTTCGAGATCGAAACGGCGCTTAAACGCATGAAACTGATCGGATGGGGTGCAACCGCACATGCAACCCCTGCAACTCCCCCTGCAACTCCGGAATTTGACCCGTAGCTGGGCGTTTCCCGCGCGCTCCGGCACCGGC
>Ga0302320_10005269_pt1 | contig 29101 bp, 22 predicted proteins | sample Bog_T0_3_FD_202130 | JGI IMG/M metagenome (GOLD analysis project Ga0302320, IMG submission 202130) | Peat permafrost microbial communities from Stordalen Mire near Abisko, Sweden - Bog_T0_3 | ecosystem: Environmental > Terrestrial > Soil > Wetlands > Peat | place: Sweden: Abisko, Stordalen Mire...
CCGCCGTTATCTCGAGCACCTATCTGCTCTCGACGACTTCTCGGCTGGCGTTCGTGCGCTCGACCGGCTCACCAAGCCGCGCCGGGTCGAGGACAGGACCGTCAAGGGGATCAACTTCTTCGATCCGGTCGACAATGCGCTGCTGCATGCCTTGCAGGACCCGCGGGTGAACATCGCCGGCATCCGCCGTGCCGATCTGCTGGCGTTGCTTGACAGGCTGTCGCCGGACCAACTCTCACGCCAGCTTCGCCGGCTGCGCGACATCGGGGTGATCAAGCGGGTGGCGGGAACCTATCGATACTACCTCACGCGCATTGGACGCAGTGCCACGGCAGCACTTTGCCACGTGACCCAGAGCGTTCTCATTCCGGCTCTGATCTGATGGGATTTTTTGATGCAGAAAGTGTCACGAGTCGCCGCATAAGGGACTAAGATGCGAAGACCTGACGGGAGCATACCTGATGGCTGACGACTGCCACATCCTCGTCGTCGAAGACGATCCCCGCCTGCGCGAACGCCTCGCCCGCTACCTGGCCGGCGAGGGCTTCCGCGTCACCGCCGCCGGCAACGCCGCTGAGGCGCGCACCCAGTTGCGGGTGATCAATCCCGACCTGATGGTGCTGGACGTGATGATGCCGGGCGAAAGCGGCCTCGACCTGACCCAGTCTCTGCGCGCTGACCAAAATCACGACCTGCCGATTCTGCTGCTGACCGCACGCGGCGCGCCGGAGGACCGCATTGCCGGGTTCGAGGCCGGCGCCGACGACTACCTCGGCAAACCGTTCGAGCCGCGCGAACTGGTGCTGCGCATCCGCGCCTTGCTGCGCCGCGCCCCGGCGCCGCCGCCGGTCGAGGCCCCCACCGGCCCGGTCCGCATCGGGGAGGCGGAATTCGACATCGAACGCGGCGAACTGCGCAACGCCAACGGCCCGATCCGGCTGACCGGCGGCGAAGCGGCGCTGCTGACCGCGCTGGCGCGCAAGCCGAATGAGGTGCTGTCGCGCGAGGAAATCGCCGAAGCCCTCGGCATGGACGATTCCGGCGAACGCGCCATCGACGTCCAGGTGGTTCGGCTGCGCCGCAAGATCGAGGCCGATCCGCGCGAGCCGCGCTTCCTGCACACCGTGCGCGGCCGCGGCTATATCCTGAAACCCGGCATCTGAGATGCGGGCCCGCCTGCCGCTGCCGTTGGCCAATTCGGTGAAACGGCTGATGCCCCGATCGCTGCTGGGGCGCACCCTGCTGATCATGCTGGTGCCCCTGGTGCTGGTGCAGGCGGTGGCGCTGCAAATCTTCTACGGCAATCATCTGGGTCTGGTGTCGCGCCGCCTGTCCGGCGCGATCGCCGGCGAGATCGCCTATACCGTCGAACTGCTGCAACACTTCCAGGACCCAGCCGAACGCGAATGGGCCGTGCAGCTCGCCAGGACTCAGTTCGCGATCGACATCCGGCTGGTGCCCGGCGGCAGGATGGAACCGCAGAAGCGGGTCAACATCCTGGGGCCGGAGGATGACGACCTCGCCGCCGCCCTGACCGAGAAGTTCCGCGTTCCGTTCACCATGGACTGGACGTCCGATCCCCAGTCGGTGCTGATCCAGCTTCAGCTTCCCGACGGCGTGCTGGATGTGAAGGCGCCGCGCAAGCGCCTGGCCACCGGCACGGTGTTTCTGTTCGTCGGCTGGCTGGTCGGCTCCGCGCTGTTCCTGTTCATCATCGCCGCCCTGTTCATGCGCAACCAGGTGCGCGCGATCCGCCGTCTTGCCCGCTCCGCCGAGGCGTTCGGCATGGGCCGCGACGTGCCGTTGATCCGCCCCGAAGGCGCGGCCGAAGTCCGCCAGGCCGCCGCCGCCTTCAATCGCATGCAGGAGCGCATCCGCCGCTTCCTGGCCCAGCGCACCGAAATGCTCGCCGGCGTCTCGCACGACCTGCGCACGCCGCTGACTCGCCTGCGCCTGGCGCTGGCGATGCTGCCGCGCACCGAGGAACTGCGCCAGGACGTGTTGGAAATGACCGCCGACGTGGATGAAATGGAACGCATGATCGGCGGCTATCTCGCTTTTGCCCGCGGCGAGGGCACCGAACAGGCCGAAGCGGTCAATCTGGCGCTGATCCTGGACGATGTTGCGGCCGGGGCACGGCGGGCCGGCGCGGCCCTGGAGTTGGACGTGCCGGCCGACCTGACCCTGAAGCTGCGTGCCGATGCGGTGCGCCGTGCCGTCACCAACCTGGTGGACAACGCAAGCCGCCACGCGCGGCATGTCGTGCTGGCAGCGGCGGCGCAGGGCCGTTCCGTTCTCGTGACGGTGGATGACGACGGGCCGGGTATCCCGGCCGACCGGCGGGAGAGCGTTTTCCGGCCGTTCGAAAGCGGCTCTTCCGGCGGCACCGGGCTGGGTCTGACGATCGCCCGCGACATCGTGCGCGCCCATGGCGGCGAGATCATCCTGGAGGACAGCCCGATGGGCGGCCTGCGCGCGCGCATCCGGTTACCGGTGTAGCGCCGCCCGGCGCCGGCCGGCTGGGACCGCAATCACGGAATTCTGCATATAAAGACAAGAAGTTGGTTTAATCCCACCGAGCTTCCGTGATATGACCGTAATGACGGCTGGCAGCCAGGCCTGGATGCCTTCTCGCGCGAACGGGGCGGTCGCCCCAGCAGGGAGTGAGAGTGGCTCGATGTCGCTTTTCGCGGTTGCGTGGGATTGGTATGCGCGGAACCGGGATCTGCTGACGGCGGCCGCGGCGCTGTCGGGCGGCGCCCTGCTCGCCTGGGGCGCCCTGCAGCAGCCGGCGTTCGCCCCGCGCCGGTTTATCGCAAACGGCCCGAACCGCCTGCCAAGCACGACCGAGGTGTTCAGTAAAGCTGTCGAGCAACTTGGTAGTGACAAGATACAAGTTTGCATCGGCGGCATCTACACGCTGGAACGGATCTCCCGCGAAAACGGCCATGACTACGGCGCGGTGATGGAAATCCTAACCGCCTTCGTGCGCCAGCGCGCGCCCTGGGTCGAACCCGATATCCTGGCGCCGCACGATCCGCCGCCACGCAAGCCGCCGCGCGGCGCCGACGTCGCCGCTGCGCTGACGGTCATCCTGCGGCGCAAGCACGCCGACCGGTTGCAGGATGACTCGCGTCTGGACCTGCGACGCACCAATCTCGCCGGCGCGTCCCTGATGCATGCGCGCCTGCGACGCGCCAACCTGTTCGCGGCCAACCTGGCAGACTCGACCCTTGCCAGCGCGGATTTGTTTCAGGCCAACCTCGGCCGCAGCAACCTCAGCCGATGCAACGCCGTAGGTGCTCGGCTGTGCCGAACCAACCTTCGCGCGGCCACCCTGAAGGGGGCGGATTTTCGCGGCTCCGACTTGAGCGGGGCGACCTTGAGTTGGGCCGACATGCGCGGCGTCAGCTTTTACGGCGCCAACCTGGCCGGCGCCACGATTGTCGAAGCGCAACTGCAACAGGCCAACCTGCACGGGGCGGATTGTCGCGCGGCAGACATGAGCGGGAGCGACATCGCTTCGGCTGACCTTGGCGGGGCCAATCTCAGCAACGCAAGGCTTGGCGGCGCCAGGCTGTGCGGCGCCAGCCTGGCGCGCAGCAACCTCAGCGCGGCCAGTCTTTACGAGGCCGATCTTGTCGGCGCCGATTTTCGTGCCGCAACGCTGCAAAACGCGGACCTGAGTTGGTCGGACCTGAGCGCGGCAGATTTGAGTTGGGCTGACCTGAACGGAGCCGTGCTTTACGGCGCCAGGCTGCGCGGGGCTGATTTGCGCGGCGCGAGCCTCGTCGGGGCGGACATCCGCGGGACCGACATGACCGAGGCCTGCCTGACCGACGCCATCATGCGCGGCGCCATCAGCATGACAGACAAAGGTCCAGACGCGTCCGAGACATCCAGAGCGGCCGAATAACACCAGCGCTGATCCAGGCTTGATGTTGATCAATGCCTCCCGGCGGCGACGCCGCCACGGTTCCGGCAGGGGTTCCCTCCCTGAACAGGCATCGGACGATCCATGAGCGGCAATCGAGCGGCGCCATCCCAGACGCTGGAGCATATCCACACGCGGGAGGCGATCCAGGAGCGTCTGGCGCAGGACACCCAGGGCAACTACCTGCGCGACTGGATTTATGGCGGGATCGACGGCACCATCACCACCTTTGCCATCGTTGCCGGCGTGGTCGGCGCCGACATGCCGGGCAGCGTCGTGCTGGTCCTTGGGATGGCGAACCTGATTGCCGACGGCTTCGCGATGGGCGCCGGCAACTACAGCGGCACCAAGGCGGAGCTGGATGATTACCACCGCCTGCTGGCGATCGAACGCAAACATATCGCTCTTGAACCGACGGGCGAGCGCGAGGAAATCCGCCAGATCTTCGCCGGCAAAGGGTTCGAAGGCAGCGAACTGGAGCGCATCGTCGATGTCATCACCTCGGACGAGGAGCGCTGGGCGAAGACCATGGCGGTGGAGGAATACGGCCTGTCGCCGGCGGTGAAATCGCCGCTGAAGGCCGCGCTCAGCACGTCCGCCGCCTTCGTGCTCAGCGGCCTGGTGCCGTTGATCAGCTATTTGATCGGCTACAGCCTCGCGGCGAGCGTGGCGGCGACCGGGCTGGTGTTCTTCGGCATCGGCGCGGCGAAAAGCCGCTGGTCGCTGGCCGGCTGGTTCCGCTCCGGCGTGGAAACGCTGCTGATCGGCATGAGCGCGGCGGGCCTGTCGTTCGCCATCGGCTACGCGCTGCGCGCACTGGTCCACACGCCGGTCTGAGCGTTTTCATTCCCGGCTGCGAACGTGTGTTTCCCATGGCCTGCGAACTTGTTATCACCGCTCCGTCACGACCACCGGATGAAGAGGTGAAGCAGTGGAACACGATCCGCTTTTTGAGCGTCTGTGGACGGGCGAAGCGGCGATGGAAGAATGGACGGCCAGCGTATCCGGTGGGGCCGTCAAACCGATCGCCGATGACGCGATCGCGATCCACTCCGGCTATTTGTTCGGCAACGCGACCGCGATTCGCACGGCCGCGGGGCTGGTGCTGGTGGATACCGGCAGCCGGGAAACCGCTGCCCAGACACTTGCGGCGCTGCGTCGCTGGGATGACGGCCCGGTCCATACGGTCATCTACACACATGGTCATATCGACCACACCTGGGGCGCCCGCCTGCTGGACCAGGAGGCCGATGCCAAGGGAATAGCGCGGCCACGGATCATCGCGCACCGCAACGTGCTGCATCGTTTCGAGCGATACGATGCGACGCATGGGCTGAACAGCCTGGTGATGGGGCGTCAGTTCAACCAGCCGGGCTATGCATTTCCCGACCAGCACCGGCGGCCTGACCAGTTGTACGACGAGGCTGTTAGCCTCACCATCGGCGGCGTGCGGTTCGAGTTGTCCCATGGCCGCGGCGAAACCGACGACGCCAGCTTCGTTTGGCTGCCGGACAAACGCATCCTGTTGAGCGGCGATTTTGTCATCTGGGTGTTCCCCAATGCCGGCAATCCGCGCAAGGTGCAACGCTATGCCCCCGACTGGGCGGCGGCGCTGCGCCGGATGCAGGCGCTGGCGCCGGCGACGCTGGTTCCCGGTCACGGCCCCGTCGTTTTTGGCCCGGAACGCGTGGCGGCGATCCTGAACGACGGTGCCGATGTGCTGGAAAGCCTGGTCGCGCAGACCGTCGATCTGATGAACCAGGGGCGCTCACTGGACGAAATTCTGCATTCGGTCGCCGCACCGCCCGATCTGCTGGCCAGGCCCTGGCTGCTGCCGAAGTATGACGATCCGGAGTTCGTCGTCCGCGGCATCTGGCACCTTTACGCCGGCTGGTTCGATGCCAATCCGGCGCATCTGAAACCGGCACCGGAAGCGGACCTTGCGACGGAGATTGCCGCTCTGGCCGGCGGCGCTGAAGCGCTCGCGCAACGAGCGGCGGAGCTTGCGGCGGCCGGCCAGACCCGCCTCGCCGCGCATCTGATCGAATTCGCCAGCACCGCGCAACCGGCCAACGCCGCGATCCAGGCGATCCGAACCAGGGTTTATGCGCAGTGTGTCGATAAGGAAACGTCTTTGATCGGCAAGGCGATCTTTGCGGTGTATCAGCGCGACGCCGCGGCGCGGTCGTCGCCGTCGTGACCTGTGGTCAGTATTACCGGTTCGCGATCAATCGTCCGACGGCAGCCAGCACTTCATTCCGCTGGTTATCCGAAGCCGATGACTCCGCGTAATAGACGGTGACGATGACCGGACCACGCCCCTTCGGCCAGATGACGGCGATATCGTTGGTTGCGGCATGGGCGCCGCTGCCGGTCCTGTCGCCGATGCGCCAGTCGCCGGGCAACCCGGCCCGAAGACGAGCGTCGCCGGTCTTGTTGGTGGTCATCCATTGGATCATCTGATCGCGGGACTGCGGCGACAGCACGTCGCCCAGAATGATTCGTTGCAGATTGCCGGCCATTGCCGAGGGCGTCGTGGTATCGCGTGGATCGCCGGGCGTCGCCTCGTTCAATGCGGTCTCCATGCGATCGAGCCGGGTCACGGTGTCGCCGATCGCGCGGGCGAACTGCGTCAATGCGGGCGGGCCGCCGAACGTTTCGAGCATCAGGTTGGCAGCCGTGTTATCGCTGAGTGTAAGGCCCGCTTTGCAGATTTCGCCCAGCGTCATGCCGTCGCCGTCGGCGTGCTTGGAGGTTTCCGGCGAATAGGTGACCACCTGCTGCGCTGAGTAAACGATGCGGCGATCAAGGCTTTCCTGCTTTTGATCAACGCGGCTCAGGATCAGCGCGGCGGCGAGAACTTTGAAAGTGCTGCACATGGCGAAACGTTCGTCGCCTCGGCGGTCGATCCGGCGCCCTGAGGAGACATCCAGCATGCAGACGCCGAGACGGCCGCCATGGTCCTTTTCGAGGCCGGCGAGGGACGTTCGAATGTTGTTATCGGCGGTCTGGGCCAGTGTGGTCTGGGCCATTACGGCCGGAACGGCGAGCAGACCCGGTATCAGAAGTCCGCGGCGTGAGATCAAGCCGTCATGCCTCCTTTGGTATCGTTCTTCAGGCTCGCGTTAGAAATTTCACGGCGGCGACTCGCCAATCAACGGCCGGTTCGATCGATGGGGTGATCGAACCGGCCGCCGGCCGCTCGGCGTCGCGCTTAGGACAGCCGGTACACCCGCGCCGCCGTCCGGCTGTACAGCGCCGCCTTTTCGGAATCTGAGGCCCCAGCCGTGATGCGCTTGAACGCGTTCCACAATTCGGTATAGCCGCCGGACTGCTTGTCGGGCGGAAAATTGCTTTCGAACATGCACCGGTTGACCCCGAAAGCCTCGATGCACGGCTCGATATACTGCCGCCAGGCTGCGGCCAATTCTTCCGATGACGGCGGCACATCCCGTTCGTGAAAATCGAAGCCGAACGAGGTCATGCCGATGCCGCCAAGCTTGACGTTGACGTTCGGGCAGGCCGCCAGGGCTGCGATATCCTTCTTCCAGGAACCCAGAATTTCGGCCCGATGCCCGCGGTAAGGCCCGACGCCCAGCACCCCGCCGACATGGTTCAAAATGATCGTCGTGTACGGAAACGCCCGCGCCAGATCGGCCGCATCCGATAGTTGCGGATGATACTGCCACGACTCGAAGCTCAGCCCCAGTTTCGCCAGTTGCGCGAATCCCTCACGGAATGATTTGTCCAGCGCCAGATGCGGCGGCACGATCCGCGAGGCAAACTTTCCGACCGACGGATGGCCATCCCACGCGACGCCCTGGCGAATGCCGCGGAAGCGTCCGCCACCCGCCGCAATCTGCGCCTCCAGAACCTTACGCACGCGCGCGCCCGCCCGTAGGTCGGCATATCCGACGATCCCTTCGGCAACCCGGGTCGGGCCATACGTGCCGGACGCGCTCATTGCCGCGATGCCGTTGACGAACTCGACCTCGCCCACCGGCGCCATCTCGGCCAGCCCGGATGCGCGATACATCGACTGGCATTCAAGAAACACGGTCGAAACGATTTTGTGACCGCCGCCGATATCCGCCAGCAGGTCCGGCAGGAAGTAGCTGCCGCGGTGCGGCGTGTCCCACAGATGATGGTGCGGATCGATGATCGGCAGGTCCGGCTCCAGCGCCGCTTCCGGCGGCCGCTTTGCCAGCCATGCCTTCAGATCGGCATCGTTGCGATACACGATGCCGCCATACTCCCCCTTCGCGTCCCCAGCCATTGTTGTTTCCTCCCCGTTTTATTCGGCCGCAATTCCCTCAACGGAACCGCAATCCAAACGATAATCCGCCGGCACGAAATGCCGTGTCATGGTCCAGTAATCCAGCAACGTCCAAGGCGACGTCACGGTAATCCGGTTGTCCTTGTTTTTGTACCAACTGGTCACCCCCGGATGCGACCAGACCATCTGGCGGCACGCCTCATCCACCCGGACGTTGAATGCGTCGTGCACGTCCTGCCGCACCTCGATCGCGGGCCAGCCATTCTCGATCATCTCCCGCAACGCCTGCGCGATGTAGCGAACCTGGCATTCGCTGTGGAAGATCGCGCTGCCGCCATGCGCGAGGTTGGTATTCGGGCCGTAGATCAGGAACAGGTTTGGAAAGCCCGGCACGGTGATGCCGAGATACGCCCTGGGATCATCGTCGCCCCACAGGCCGCGGATCGTGCGTCCGCCGCGTCCCTTGATGTCCATCGGCCAAAGCATTTTCGAGGCCGTGAAACCCGTTGCCATGATGATCACATCGACCGGATGGACCGTGCCGTCCTTCAGCACAATTGAGCCGGCGTCGATATGGTCGATCGCCTCGGTCACCAGTTCCACGTTCGGCTGCTTCAACATGCGGTACCAGTGATTATCCCGCAGCATGCGTTTGCCGTAGGGCGGATAGGGTGGCACCACCTTTGCCAGCAACGCCTCGTCGCCATCGAGTTCCTTGCGGATGTGGTCGATCAGCGCTTCCCGCATCTTGTGGTTTGTTTCATTCAGCGAGATATCCGGCTGGGTCCAGGCCGGGTCCATTTTCAGCGACGGATGAAAACCGTCGCTGCCCGCCCAGAACAACTGAAAACGCATCCATTTGGCGAAATACGGAATGTGTTCGATCGCCCAGCGGTTTCCGGCGCTGACTTCCTTGTGGTAGTTTGCATTGTGCGCCGCCCAGTGCCGCGTGCGCTGGAACACCGTCAGCTTCGCCACATCCGGCGCGATCGACGGCCCGGTCTGCATCGCACTCGCCCCGGTGCCGATCAAGGCGACACGCTTGCCCGTCAGATCGACCGACATGTCCCACTGCGCGGTATGGAACAGAGGCCCGGCGAACCGGTCGATCCCGGCGATCGGCGGAATGAATGCTCGGTTCAGCAGCCCGACCGCGCTGATCACCGCATTCGCCTCGATCGCAGCGACCGAACCATCCGCCTGCCGCACGTCCAGCTTCCAGCGCGAATCCGCTTCGTCGAATTCCGCCGCGACGACCTCGGTGCCAAACCGGATATGGCGCCGCAGCCCGTATTGTTCGGCGGTGGCGCGGGCATAGGCCAGAATCTCATTCCGTTGCGAGAAATGCCGGGTCCAGGCCGGGTTCATGGCAAACGAATACGAGTAGAAATGATTGGGCGTATCGACCGCGCAGCCCGGATACTGGTTCTCCAGCCAGGTGCCCCCGACATCCGGATTCTTCTCCAGGATCTCGAACGGAATCCCCATTTCCTGCAATCGGATGCCCGCGCACAGCCCGGAGAAACCGGCGCCGATGATCACTACCTTGCAACCGTCGGTAACCACATCGTTCCGGCGCCAGGACACCGCCCGCGTGTCCGTCGAACCCAGGCCGGTTTCCTCCAGCAGCAGCGGGATATATTGTGGCGGCACTGTCTGCCCGACACCGGCGCTCATCATCCGCTGCAGCGTGTCTTCCGGGATATCGGCCGGCGGAGCGCGTCCGGTCGCCGCGTAATCCTTTAACACATCCACCAGCCGGTCGCGCACTGTCTGCTTCAGCGCCTCGGGCACCGATTCCATAAAACTCCAGGCGCCATGGATGTGCGGTCCGACTTCATCCAGGATCGCCATGTCGCCGCTGAGTTGCGCCAGCACCATCAGCATCGGCGCGATGTCGGCCTCCGCCAACGCCGCCCGCAATGCTGCCTCATCGCGAACCGCAGCCTCGAACATAGCTCATTCCCTCATGCAATCAGCCAGACTTGATCATTGAACAACGCGTCCCGCAACCCGCGCTACAACCGCACCAGCGGGCAGGCGGACGCCGACAGCGAAGCGAAGGCTTGCGCGGCCGGAATGGTCGCCAGCTTGCGGCAGTAATCCCACGGATATTGCGACTCCGCCGGCGACTTCACCTGCCACAGATACATGTCGTGCAGCATCTGCCCGTCCGCCCGCACCGAACCCGAACCGAACAACGGATCGTCGGTCGGCATCGCCTTCATCTGCTGCATCACCGCCCGCCCGCTTGCGGCCTTGTCCACGCCGATCGCCGCCACCGCCTTCAGGTAATGCAGGGCCCCGGCATAGACCGCGGCATGATCCTCGGTCGGCTTCAGGTCGCGCCACCGAGGCTGAAACCGAGCCGAGAACGCCCGCGTCGCGTCGTTCATGTCCCAGTAGAACGGATCCGAATAAACCAGGCCCTGCGCCGTTTCCAAGCCCAGCGAATGGATGTTGGTGATCAGCACCAGCAGACTGACCAGACGCTGACCGCCGTGGCCGATACCGAATTCGTGCGCCTGCTTGATCGCATTGGTGGTATCGGCGCCGGCGCTCGCCAGCGCAACGACCTTCGCCCCGCTGGTTTGTGCCTGCAGCAGAAACGACGAGAAATCCCCGTTGCCGGGAAACGGAAACCGGGCATTGCCCAGCACGGTGCCGCCGGCCGTTTGAACGACCAAACTAGTATCCTCCACCAGGGCCTGTCCGAACGCATAATCGGCGCTGATGAAGAACCAACTGTCACCGCCATCGCGCAACACCGCCGACCCGACACTCGCACCCAGCGTCTTGGTGCTGTACGCCAGTTGCATGCTGTTCGGCGTGCAGGCTTTGCCGGTGATCGCGCTGGCCGCAGCGCCGATCTGCGCCACCTTGTCGCGTTCCTTTGCCAGCCCCGCGACCGCCAGCGCGATCGCCGAGTTCGGCATGTCGGTAACCATGTCCACTTCGTCACGATCGAACCAGTCGCGCGCCACCGACAGCCCAATCTCCGGTTTGTCCTGCATGTCGCCGGCGATCACCTCGACCTTGAAGTTCGGCTTGTGCTCGCGCACGAAATCGTCCGCCGCGAACTGCGCCGCCAGCACCGATCCGCCGCCGGACGGATCGGTGTAATCGCCCGACAGCGCGGTCAGCACGCCGATCCGGATCGTTGGCGTGCGCCGTCCCTCCATCCGCATCGCCGAGGCCGGAGTTGCGCCAAGCAGGCCACAAGCAGTGCCGGTCATCATCCCCCGTCGCGCAATCAAGCTCACCATCATCCGCCCTCCACCCAGTCCCGCGACCCGAGGCGATGCTGTCATCCCGACGCGGTTGACGGCTCAGCCGATCTCCTCTTTCTATCGCCTCGCAACACCGGATGAAACGGAAGGGAAGAGATGGGTGAGACAATTCAGTTGAAAGCCGCCGACGGCTTCAGCTTTTCGGCCTATACGGCCGGTCCGGCCAACGCAACGAAGGGCGTGGTCGTGGTGCAGGAGATTTTCGGCGTCAACCACCACATCCGCGACATGGCGGATCGTTTCGCCGCCGCGGGCTACGCGGTGGTGGCGCCGGCGGTTTATGACCGGGTGGAACGCGGCTTCGAGGTGGGCTACACGCCGGACGACATCGCCAAGGGCCGTGACGTTCGCATGAAACTGAACGATGCGGACCTGATGAAAGATATCGAGGCCGCCGCTGCCCATTTATCCGGCAAGAAACTTGGCATCGTCGGCTATTGCTTCGGCGGCACCGTGGCGTGGTGGGGCGCCACCCGTTCGAATGTGTTTGCGGCGTCATCCTGCTGGTATGGCGGCGGCATCCCCGGCTCCAAGAACGAAACTCCGCACTGCCCGGTGCAGATGCATTTCGGCGAGAAGGATGCCTCGATCCCGATGACCGACGTCGATGCCGTCCGCGCGGCGCAGCCGAAGGTCGAGGTCTATGTCTATCAGGGTGCGCAGCACGGCTTCGGCTGCGATGAGCGTGGCAGCTACAGCAAGCCCGACTACGATCTCGCGCAGCAGCGCACGCTGGATTTCTTCGCCAAACATCTGGCCTGATGCGTCATCCCGGGGGCCGAGGCGACGCGGCCCCCGGCCTGGCGTAACGTGGATCGGGATAGTCGATCACCCGGACCTCCTCCGAAACAAGATCCAGCACCGCACAGCTCAGTTGCCGGTTGTTTCGGCTGTCGCGCGCCTCGCCCGCCGAACCGGGATTGATCACGACAACGCCGCCGATGCGCTTCACCACCTGGCAATGCGTGTGTCCATACAGCACGAAGTCAGCGTCCGCTTCGGCGAACCGGTCCAGCTTGGCGCTGTGCGGATAGACATACTCGTGGCGCGGCTCCCACGGCACCGAATGGATCAGCAGCAGCCGCTTGCCGCCCAGTTCCAGATATCGCTCATGCGGCTGCGAGGCCAGAAAACCCAGCAGATCCGGATCGATTCCGGGGCGGTCCCGCGCGCGCGCGCCGGCCGCGGAGAGGAACGTCTCCTCATGGTTGCCCTTGATGATATGCGCGCCTCGTTCTTTCAATCTCGCAACGACTTCGTTGGAGAACTGGTACTCGAAGATACTGTCGCCGAGGCACAGCAGTTCATCGACGTCCCCCATCGCCTCCAGCGCCAGGTCCAGCCCTTGCAGATTGCAGTGCAGGTCAGAAACGATGCCGATCTTCAAGACCGCACCGCCATGCCGCGCACCAGCCGCCCCGGCAGCGCGCCCGTTGCTTCGCCGTTCCGGTACACCACCGCACCGGAGACGATCGTCGCATCGAACCCGTCGGTCCGCTGGATCAGCCGCTTGCCCCCGGCCGGCAGGTCATAGACGATTTCCGGCGAGCGCAGCGCCAGCCGGTCGTAATCGATCACATTCAGATCCGCTTTCATCCCTACCTGCACCAGTCCGCGGTCCAGCAGGCCGACGGCTGCCGCGTTGTCGGCACTCAGCCGCTTCACCGCCCATGCCACCGGGAACAGCGACCCGCGCAAGCGGTCCCGCGTCCAGTGCGTCAGCGTGTAGCTGGTGGCGGTTGCGTCGCACATGATGCCGACATGGGCGCCGCCGTCGCCCAAGCCGAGCAGTGTGTTCGGATGCGCAATCATCTCGCTGACGGCGTCCAGGTTGCCCGCGGCGTAGTTCGTCACCGGCAAGTAAAGCACCGCCTTGCCGTCCCGTTCCATCAGCAGGTCGTAGGCGACCTCATCGGGCGACCGCCCCTCGCGTGCCGCCCGCGCGGCTACACTGTTTTCGGCCGTGGGCTCGTAATCCGGCGGATCGCCGAGCGGAAACATCCGATCCCAGCGCTGCACCCGCCGTGCCCGTGCGCCACCCTCGAACGCCTCGTTCAGCAGCGCCGCGCGAAACGCCGGGCCGCGCAAATGCCGCATTCGCTCCGCAAACCCGAGACGGGCGATTTTCTTGTAGCTTGGACGCCCCATGAAGGGGTTTTGCGACAGTTCCAGCCCCAGCAGCACGCTGGTCGGCCGTGACCGCACCTGCCCGGTGATCCGCAGCCCCTCGGCATTGGCCTGTTCGATCTGGCCGAGCAGGTCGCGCCATCCGTCAGGGCGGCTGTCCGATTGCAGGAGGGTCAGGGTGACAGGCCGTCCGGACGCCTCGGCGAGCCGGCGGAACAGCCCGAACTCGCCATCCTGGTCCTCGAAATCCGAGACGATCTGCATCCAGCCCGACCCGGCTGACCGCATGGCCAGAGCGATCGCGGTCAGTTCGGCTTCCTCGGCGCGCAATGTCGGGATGTGCTTGCCGTCCGCGGTCCGGTGATTTAGGGTCCGTGACGTCGAAAACCCCAGTGCGCCCGCGCGAAGTCCCTCCTTGGTCAGCGCCGCCATGCGCTGCCGGTCCGCCTCGGTCGCGGCTTCACGGTCGGCGCCGCGCTGCCCCATGACGTAGACCCGCAGCGCCGCATGCGGCACTTGGGCGGCGATATCCACGTCGTACTGGCGCCCGTCCAAGGCATCCATGAACTCGGGGAAGGTGTGCCAGGTCCAGGGCAGCCCTTCGGTCAGCACGACCTCGGGGATGTCCTCGACGCCCTCCATCAGCTTGACCAGCATGTCGCGCTGGTCGGGGTGGCAGGGGGCGAACCCGACGCCGCAATTGCCGAGCAGCAGCGTGGTGACGCCGTTCCAGGTCGACGGCGACATCCGCGAACTCCAGGTCGCCTGCGCGTCATAATGGGTGTGAACGTCGACAAAGCCGGGCGTCACCAGTTTGCCCGCCGCGTCGATTTCCTCGCTGCCGCGTGCCGTGGCGCGGCCGATCGCGGTGATGCGTCCGTGCTCGATCGTGACATCCGCCTCGAACGGATCGCCGCCGGAGCCGTCCACGATCGTGCCGTTGCGGATCACCAGGGTCGGCATGATGGGGTTCCTTCGACGTCAGGCGGAAACAGTATCGGCGGGGTTGCGGGCCGGCAAGTTCGTGCCCCACCGGTGTGGTTAATCGCGCCCCGCCGGGGCGTGGGGCCGGCTGGGCTGGCGAACAGGACGCGCCGGGACCACTATCCCGCCGCACCGAAGAAAACGCCGGCAACGGAGGACACCGCCCATGGCCGAACAACCCATTCGTTTCGACGACGGCAACGCCTACGAGCGTGCGATGGGCGTCTGGAGCCGGATCGCCGGCCAGGTTTTCCTGGACTGGCTGGCACCGCCATCCGGATTGCGCTGGATCGACGTCGGCTGCGGCAACGGCGCCTTCACCGAACTGGTCGCGCAGCGCTGCGCCCCGGCTGACATCCACGGCATCGACCCGTCCGAGGCGCAGTTGAAATTCGCCCGCGGCCGGGCAGCGACCAGCGGCGCGACATTCCATCAGGGCGATGCCATGGCTCTGCCGTTCGACTCCGGCCAGTTTGATGCCGCCGTGATGGCCCTGGTCATCTTCTTCGTCGCTGAGCCGGCCAGGGGCGTCGCCGAGATGGCGCGAGTCGTCCGTCCCGGCGGTACGGTTGCAGCCTACGCCTGGGACATGCTGGGCGGCGGCTTCCCGTTCCAGCCGATCCGGTCGGAGCTGGGTGCCCTGGGCCAATCCCTGCCACAGCCGCCAAGCCCTGACGCCTCCCGCATCGAGATTCTGCAGGAACTCTGGGCGGGGGCCCGGTTGGAAGCACTCGAAACCCGCGACATCACGGTGCGCCGGCACTTTGCCGATTTCGACGACTTCTGGGGTGCGAGCACAGCGATGGGCAGCATGCGCGCCACGCTGGATTCGATGCCGGCCAACGACCTGGAACAGCTCAAGGTCCGGGTGCGGTCGCATTTGACAACCGATCCGGCCGGCGGCGTGTCGTATCAGGCCCGCGCCAACGCGATCAAAGGGCGTGTGCCAACGGCGTGATGCCCGATACTAAGCGGCCCGCATGTCGCGCACGAACACGTCCAGCCGGCTGCGCAACTCTTCCGCCTGCCTGGCAAAGTCGCTCGCGACTGTCAGCACCTGACCGGCGCCGGCCCCGGTCTCGCCGGCGGCTTTGGTCACGCTCTCGATCGTGCCGGCCACACGCTGCGAACTCGCCGCCGCGTCTGCCGCACCGCGGGCGATCTCCGCCGTCGCTTCATTCTGCTGCGTCACCGCCGTCAGAATCGTTCGGGCGATCGTATTTATCGCCGTGACCGCCGAGGTCACGTCTCCCAGCGCAGCGATCACGCCGCCGGTCACCTCCTGCATGCCTGAAACCTGGGCAGCGATTTCCTTGGTTGCGGCCGCGGTCTGATTGGCCAGCAGCTTCACCTCGCCGGCCACCACCGAAAAGCCCTTGCCGGCCTCGCCCGCCCGCGCCGCTTCGATCGTGGCATTCAGCGACAGCAGGCTGGTCTGGCTGGCGATCGCGTCGATCAGGGCGACAACCTGCCCGACCTTGGCCGCCGCGTCGTTCAGGCCCCGCACCGCAGTGGCCAGCCGGTCCGTCGTCTGCACCGCCGAACTGGCGGAGGCATCCGCCTCGCCCACGCGGCGCCCGATCTCGTGGATCGAGGCGGCCAGTTCCTCGGTCGCCGCCGCCATCGCCTGCACCGACATCGATGCCTGCTGGGAAGCCGCCGCCGCCGTCGCGGCCTGCTGGTCGGCGTCCTCCGCCGTCCGCGCCATCTGATGCGCATTCTCCCGCAGCCGCACCGATCCGGCGATGACCTCGTCCACCACCGCACTTACGTCGGCTGCCAGCTTTTCTTGCGCGGTGATCACATTCCACGAGATCATCACGCCGTTGTACTGGCCATCCTTGTCGTGCACCGCCGAGGCGCTGAGGTAAATCGTCTCTGAACGCAGGCGGATATTGGTCCGGAACGGCAGGTTCCTCGGGTCCGACAGCATTTTGCGGATACGGCCGGGATCCTTGTGGAAAATATCGATGCTCCGCCCGGTGATCGAGCCGGGGTCATGCGGGATCAGCCCTTCCTGCGCCAGCCGCTCGAGCAGCCGTTTCGATCCGCTGTTCATATAGCCTATGGTGAAGTCCGGCAGGCTGCACGCCATCACATTGGACGGGATCTGATCGAACATCTGGCACAGTTCGAAGCTGCGCTCGACCACCTGCCTCAGTTCGGTCAGAGCCTGCTGCATCTTGCCGATCTCGTCCCGCCGCCCGGTGGCTGCAACGTGTACGCCGGTATCGCCGGCCGCCAGACGCACCAGGGCCGCCGTCATCGCCTCCACCGGCCGGGTCACGCTGTGGCCAAGCAGATACGACACCGCGGCCAGCACGCCGGCGGCAACCAGGAATTCGACCAGCGACAGCCAGGCGGCCTGATGCACGTCGGCCTCGATGTCGTCCACATACACGCCTGTAGCGACGATCCAGCCCCACGGCGCGAACCGCCTCGCATAGGAGATTATTTGCACCGGAACGTCGTTGCCGGGCTTCGGCCAGTCATAGGTGAATGCGCCGTCGGACCCGCCCCGCGTCACCTCCACCGCCCGCGTAAACGGCGAAACGCCATCCGGTCCCCTGATCGCCGTCCCGTCCGCTCCGGCGAGCTCCGGCTTGATCGGGTGCATCAGGATCTTCGCCGAATCGTCGTTGACCCAGAAGTAGTTGCCATCGCCATAGCGCAGCGCACCCAGCATCGCCATCGCCGCACTCTGCGCCGCTGCATGGCTGAGCTGGCCGGCCTGTTCCTCGGTCTGAAACCGGGCAATAACACTGATCGCGGTGTCTAACTGGTCATGCGTGATGCGCAGCCGTTCGCCCTGCATATGGCGACTGAGCGAGATCACACCTAGCCCGGCAATCACCGACAGCCCGACAAACGCCACGATGCCAATCAAATGGATCCGAAACCGGATCGAATAGCAATCAAATCTCAACGCTCTGGCCTTCCCGCAGCAGTCAGTCCGCGCGAGATTAGGCCCAATCCGTAAACGGAATGTTAACGGCGGCAAACACATGCAAACGCGCCACACCTGCCATGGCACGCAGCATGCACGACAATCGCCTGAGCAACCGGACGGGAGTTCTGAATGATCAAGCGACGCAGTGTTCTGGCCGGTGCCGGGGCCGCCGCGGCGGGCGGCCTGGCGAAACCCGCTTTGGCGCAACGCTCCAGCGTGCTGAAATATGTGCCGCAGGCGAATCTGGCCAATCCCGATCCGATCTGGACCACCGCCACCGTGGCCGCGCTGCACGGCTACATGGTCTGGGACACGCTGTTCGGCATTGACGAAGGTCTGGTGGGCCGGCCGCAGATGCTGGCTGGTTCCGAGACCTCCGCCGACGGTTTGACCTGGACAATGACCCTGCGCGACGGCCTGCTGTGGCACGACGGCGAGAAGGTGCTGTCGCGCGACTGCATCGCCTCGATACAGCGCTGGGGCAAGCGCGACGGCTTCGGTCAGCGCCTGCTGGGCCAGACCGCCGAGATGAAGGTCGTGGACGACAAAAGCTTCCAGATCCGCCTGAACAAGCCATTCCCGGTCATGGCCTATGCCCTCGGCGCCAATGGCTGTTTCATCATGCCCGAGCGGATGGCGAAAACCGACGCCTTTACGCAGATCAGCGAATATGTCGGCAGCGGCCCGTTCAAATTCCTCCGCGATGAGTGGGTCTCCGGCGCCTGCGCCGCCTATGCCAAAAACCAGACATACCTGCCGCGGCAGGAGCCGCCGAGCTACTGGGCCGGCGGCAAGGTGGTGCATTTCGATCGGGTGGAGTGGACCATCATGCCCGATCCGGCCTCCGCCTCCGGCGCGCTACAGCGCGGGGAGGTCGATTGGTGGGAAAACCCGCTGTTCGACCTGCTGCCGTTGCTGAAACAAACCGAAGGCGTCAAACTCGAAGTCCTCGACCCGCTTGGGGCACTCGGCGTCGTCGCGGTCAACCACACCCAGCCACCGTTCGACAATCCCAAACTGCTGCAGGCCATGCTGGTGGCGATCAACCAGCACGACTACCTGGACGCCGTGCTGGGCGAGCAACAGGGTCTCGGCCGCACCGCCGGATTCTTCATCCCCGGTTCGCCGCTGGCCAGCGACGTCGATATGGACAAGATCACCGGCAAGCGCGACCTGGCGCTGGCCCGCAAACTGGTGGCGGAGAGCGGTTACAAAAACGAACCGATCGTGCTGATGTCACCGTCCGACCAGCCGCAACTGACCGCGATGGCGCAGGTCACCGACGCGTTTTACAAGTCGCTCGGCCTGAATTCGCAATACACAAGTATGGACTGGGGCACGCTGGTGTCGCGGCGGGCCAGCCATGCGCCTTCGGATCAGGGCGGCTGGAACAGCTTCTGCACGACATGGGGCGGGCTGAACGTGTCCAACCCGGGCAGCCATTTTCCGCTGCGCGGCAACGGCAACGGCGGCTGGTTCGGCTGGCCGACCGACGCCAAGATGGAGGCGCTACGGGAGAAGTGGTTCGAAGCCGCGGATATCCCGGCGCAGCAGGCGGTCTGCCGGGACATGCAGCGCCTGGCGTTCCAGGACCTGCCGTTTTTCCCGACCGGCGCGTGGTTCACGCCCACCGGCTATCGCGACAACCTGACCGGCTTCGTCAAGGCGGGCGTGATCGTGTTCTGGGGCGTCCGGCGGGTGTGATCCCGCCGCCCGCACGGCGGCCTGCCGGAAGGGGGGAGTTTACGCCGTCATCCTGGCCGCGGGCGGTCAGGATGACTGCGTAAAAATCGGGCTTCTGGCACCCGCACGGCCAAGCGGTCACCGGCTTCGCCCGATCGCCCGAGGGTGTGCATCCCGGCGGACTATGATGTACTTGCAAAACGGAGCAGGATCGCGGCCAGGAGCGGAAAACATGGCAACGGATCCACCTGGCCCCGGCGAAACGCTTTGGCGCGTCAGGCTGCTGGCCATCCTGATCGTGTTCGATATCGCCGGTTTTCGCCTCGTCGTCGGGTTGTTGCCGTTTCCATTCGGGCCGGTGCTGCGTCTGCATATCTTCCTGGCGGTGGTCATTGCGGTCACCACCAGCCTCGTTGCCTTCCCGGTCATCCGTTACCTCGATACCGGCTGGCAGGTTCGCTACGACGAGATTCGCAACAAGCTGTCCGATGGCCGGCTGGCCGATTATCTGCGCCAGTTCCACCGGACGCGCGTGACCGCAGCGGCTGGCGTGCTGAGCAGCGAACGGCATCCCAAACTGAGCCCCGCTCAGGCCAACGCGCTGTTTGCGACGATTTACGAAGAACAGTACGGCCGCGGCGCCTTTGTCATTCCGCTCGCGTTGCTGGTCGTCACGGTCTTCGTCGAAGCCGTGTTGGTCGTGCTGGTGCAGCGCGGTGTGCTGACCCTCGGCATCCTCCCGGCCGACGGCATCCGCACCGCCGTCGCGGCGATCGCCGGCGCCTATCTGTTCGTGGTGGGCGATGCGGTCGCCCGTGTGCGCTGGCGCAGCCTCAACATCGCCGATATTTACAACTATGTGCTGCGCATGGTGCTGGCGGTGGCGATCGGCACCTCGATCAGCCTGGCGGCGGCGCCGGCGCTGGGTGCGCTGGTTGCATTCGGCGCCGCCGGTCTGCCGCTTGGGGAACTGACCAAGCTGTGGAAGAGCCTGACCTACAAGAATCTGAACCAGACCGTGCCCGCGGAGGAAAGCGACAAACTGATCGTGCTGGAAGGTGTCACCAGCGCAATCGCCGGCGATCTGGAGGCCGAGGGAGTCAGTTCGGTTGATCAGCTTCTGTGCACCGACCCGGTGCTGCTGGCGATCCGCACCGGCCTGCCGTTCGACCTCATTCTGCGCTTCGCCTCGCAGGCGATTACCGGGCGCTTTCTCACCGGCGATGCCGCGGGGCTGCTGCCGCTCGGCCTGGGGGACGCGCCGGCCATCGCCAGACTGATCCAGCACCTGGACGGCAAGGCAACCGAGGCAGGGGGCGACCAGACGCGGGCGGAGGCTCTGAAGACGGCTGCCAAGACGATCCTCAACGCGGCAACCGCCTGCGTGCAGGGTAAAGCCAAGTCCGACGCGACCGCACAAAACCCGCCCGCCCCGCCGGCGACCCCGGTCGAACTGGTGGAGTTCCAGTTCCGCCGGATCGCCGATGACAGCTACACCAAACTGTTCCTGGTGCCCGATCATGACGCGCCGCCGGCTTCGCCACCGGACGCCGGGCAAAATGGTAATGCCGCGACCGACGTGATCAACGTGATGTTGCTACTCTCCGGCGGCGGGTGAGCGCGCCGGCTTCACGGAACGCCCCCGAACCTTGGCAAACCGGCCCGGCGATGCCAGAAACACCGCACCCGCCATACCGGATCGGATACAGCGCCAGTCGCGCGGTTGAAGCCTCGCCGGGGTGGTGCCATGTCTCGGTTTGCCGGCCACGCTGCATAAGGACAGGAAACATGTATTCTGACGTTTCGCTTTTCATCGACGGCACCTGGGGCCCCGCCGCCGGCGGCCGCACCATCGACGTCGTCAACCCCGCCACCGGCGAGAAGATCGGCACCGTCCCGCACGCCGCCATCTCCGACCTCGATCGCGCCCTGAGTGCCGCGGACAAGGGCTTCAAGATCTGGCGCAAGGTCTCCGCCTTCGACCGCTCCAAGGTCATGCGCAAGGCCGCCGACATCCTGCGCGAACGCGCCGACAAGATCGCCCCGCTGCTGACCATGGAACAGGGCAAGCCGCTGCCCGAAGCCAAGGGCGAAGTGCTCGCCGGCGCCGACGTCATCGACTGGTTCGCCGAGGAAGCCCGCCGAGCCTACGGCCGCGTCATCCCGGCCCGTGCCGAGGGCATCTATCAACTCGTCATCAAGGAACCGGTCGGCCCGGTCGCCGCGTTCACGCCCTGGAATTTCCCGATCAACCAGGTGGTCCGCAAGCTGTCGGGCGCGCTGGCGGCCGGCTGCTCGATCATCGTCAAGGCGCCCGAGGAAACCCCCGCCTCGCCCGCCGAACTGATCCGGGCCTTCGCCGATGCCGGGGTGCCGGCCGGCGTGATCAACCTGGTGTACGGCGTGCCGTCGGAGATTTCCGAGTACCTGATCCCGCATCCCATTATCAAAAAGATGTCGTTCACCGGATCGACCGTCGTCGGCAAGCAGCTTGCCGCCATCGCCGGCGCGCACATGAAGCGCGTTACCATGGAACTGGGCGGTCACGCCCCGGCGATCGTGTTTGACGACGCCGATATCGACGTGGCCAGCCGTCTGCTGGCCGGCGCGAAATACCGCAATGCCGGCCAGGTCTGCGTCTCGCCCACCCGCATGCTGGTGCAGGAAAAGGTTTACGAGCAGTTCGTCGATGGCTTCATCGCCCACACCAAGCGGCTGAAGGTCGGCGACGGGCTGGAATCCGGCACCACGATGGGCCCGCTCGCCAATGCCCGGCGCATCACTGCGATGGACACGTTCATCGGCGATGCCAAACAGAAGGGGGCGACTGTTCGCACCGGCGGCAGCCGCATCGGCAACAAGGGCAACTTCTTCGAACCGACGGTGCTGACGGACGTGCCGCTGGAAGCCCGGGTGATGAACGAGGAATCGTTCGGCCCGCTGGCTTTGATTTCACCGTTCCGCGGGTTCGACGATGTGGTGGCGGAGGCCAACCGGCTGCCATTCGGGCTGGCGTCGTATGCGTACACCCGTTCGGCCAAGACCGCCAATGCCATCGCTGCGGCGGTGGAATCAGGCATGATGGCGATCAATCATCACGGCCTTGCGCTGCCCGAGGTGCCGTTCGGCGGTATCAAGGACTCCGGCTACGGCTCCGAGGGCGGGTCCGAAGCGATCGAAGCCTATCTCAACACCAAGTTCGTCACCCAGGCGGGCCTGTAGATTATCCCGGCCGGTGGCGGGATCGCCGCCGGCCGGACCTGTCTAAACCCCGACCATCACGTCGGAGGCCTTCACCACGGCGAAGCACGCCATGCCGGGCTTCAGGGCCATCTCCTCGGCCGATTCGTTGGTGATGGAGGCAGTGACGGTCACCCCATTGCCAATATCGATCGTGACGTGAGTCGTCGTCGCGCCTGGCTTGATCGCGTGAATGGTCCCGGCGATCTGGTTGCGGGCGGATATCTTCATCAAAAAGCTCCTTCAGGGTTTAGCGGACCCTACATCGCTGATTTTCAACTCTTCGTGAAGCAACAATCGCGCGATATCGTTCCCGCCGGGCTGGTCTGAGCGCGCCCCGCCTTGACGGCTCCCGCAGGGCGCGGTGCGGCCCGCGCGAACAAACCGGAGCCGCACCCTCTGCAACGACCGGCCGCGCGGCTTGTTCCGTCGGTTTGTCGCCGGATAACACCGGTTTGACGATGCCGGCTCCCGTCGGTGGGCACACCAAGACGTTTATTGTCCGAATCGATCTGTCACCGCGCGGTCACCGTTTAGCCCTGCTGGCGGTCGTTTCATGCCGCCCGCCGGCCTGGGTGCGGTTCGGGATTTCCGTTGACATAAAGTGGCGCGTTTTAGTATTCGTTGTTGCGCATGCAACAATAGTTCACGCCAAATCCCGGCAGGAGGAGGGTACAGATGTCAACTCATAACATAATAGTCGTCAATCTCACCGGCGCACCGCTGTTTGTGACCGGTCACTATGGCTCCGACCTTAGCGGCATGACCGAAGGCCAGCAGATCGCCAACGGAACCTCGGCCACGGTGGCGCAGTGGAACGCCGGCAGCAGCGTGCAGGACAACTGGGATTTCATCTACTTCGGCCGCCATGGCGGTGAGCTGGAATACCAGATCTACATGGAAAAGACCGCAGTTTCGCAAAACAAGTACCAGTTCATGGGCTTCTATGCACCAAATCCGAACAACCAGAACAGCAACCCCAAGCCGTTCAACAATAAAAGCTGCTCCGTCACCGGCAGAACCCCCGGCGACGACTGGGTCTATGTGTTCCTGACCTCACCCAGCTAGAGCACGCCCACCACAAACCGGCCGGCGCCGACATTCGTCGCATATCGCGAACGTCGGTGCCGGTTGCCTGACCTGTCTATTCGTTATATTGAACAACTAAACACCCGCCCGGCCGGAGGCTCGCTCCGCCGCAACGATGTCGCGCGCAGTCAAGGGCCGGTATCCTGGCATCCACGCGCGCTCGATGTCATTTCTTGTCCACTGCATATGTAATCGATATCACAACGATTCCGCCACGCCCCTACGCCTCGCCCGCGCGGCCCCGCGCCACGCGATGCAACGCCGCCAGATGCTTGCGCGCCGCCGCCGCACAATCCTCCTCGATCGCCCGGTACCGCGTCACCACCGTCTGCCCCAGCTCCGTCAGGCTCGCGCCGCCGCCGCCGCTGCCGCCCGCCGCCGTCTGCACCACCGGCGCACCCAGCGTCGCGTTCAGATCCTCCACCAGCTCCCACGTCCGCCGATACGAAATATGCAGCGCCCGCCCCGCCGCCGAGATCGACCCCGACCGAGCAATCGCCTCCAGCACCGCGACCTTGCCCGGGCCGATCCGCGCACCGCTCGCCAGATCGACCCGAATGCTCAGCCGGTTCGAAGGCTTCCCCGCAACCGCGGGCTTCCCCGCAACCGCGGGCTTCCCCGCAACCGCGGGCTTCCCCGCCGCCTTGCCCGTATTCGCCTGGCCCGCAACCGCCGCACCCGCGGCCGCGGAGTTTGTCTTTGACGCTGCCATGAGCGCACCGAAACACGCCTCCCGTCCGAGATCAACCGCCCGCGCCAACCCCTGACCGCGGCCGTCTTGACTCTCGGTCGGGACACCCCCATTGCCGCTGTATCAGCCGGGCTATATCGTGCGCAGTATGAGATCAAATCGATGATGCGCCGGCAGCTTGTCCCCGCCCTGCTGTGCGCCGCCACCCTGCTGTGCTCAGCCGCCGCTGGCAGCGCCGCCGAAGTCACCGACGCAACCGGCCGTACCGTCACCATCCCCGACCATATCGAGCGCGTTCTTCCCGCCGGCCCCCCCGCTGCCGTCCTCCTCACCGCCATCGCCCCCGCCCAGATGCTGGGTTTTCCCGGTCCGCCCAGCGATGCCGGCCGAGACGCGCTGCCCGAATCGGTCGCCGGCCTGCCGACCGTGCCGCGCATGACCGGCCGCCCTGACGCCACCCCGGCGCTGCACGATCTGCACCCGGACGTGATCATCGACTACGGCAGCATCGCCCCGCGCTACCAGCAACTCGCGCGCGACACCCAGGACAAGACCGGCATCCCCACCCTGCTGTTCGACGGTAATCTCGATCAGATCCCCGCCGTCGCTCGCACCCTGGGAAAAATCCTGCACCAGCTCGATCGCGCCGAGGCCGTCGCCCGCTTCGCCGAGGCCATGCTCGCGCTGCCGATCCCCGCCAGCAGCCATCCGCGCGTGCTGTGCCTGCGTGGCCCCGACAGCCTGACCGCCGCGGCGCCCGACACCGACGTGACCGCGATCTTCCCCCGCCTCGGCTGGCAGGTCGTCGCCCCGGACGGCACCGGCACCTTCCGCGCCACCAGCATCGAGGCGATCCGAGCGCTCGATCCCGACATCATCATCCTGGCCGACCCGGCAGCGAAAGCCCTGCTGGCGACCGCGTCCTGGGCCAGCCTGCGCGCCGTGCAAGCCGGTCACGCCTATATCGCACCGTCCATCCCCTTCGGCTGGACCGAGGAACCCCCCTCGATCAACCGCCTCCTCGGTCTCGCCTGGCTGCGCGGCAGCGATCCGCTCACCCTGGCCGCCCTGTTCAACGCCACCGTTTACGGCCGCGCCCTGACCCGGGAGCAGCTTGAAACGATCGCCGGCGCCACCCCAACGATCAAACCCTGACGACACGAGGCCCCATGCGTTTCCTTTTTCTCGCGCTGCTGCTGCTTGCCCCGCTGCAGGCCCGCGCCCAGACCCTGACCGTGTTCGCCGCCGCCAGCCTGACCGACGCGATGAAGGATATTTCCACACTCTGGGTCGGCGCCGGGCACGAGGCGCCGCGTCTCTCCTTTGCCTCCAGCTCCACCCTGGCCCAGCAGATCGAGCAGGGCGCGCCGGTCAACGTCTTCGCCTCGGCGGATGAAAAATGGATGGACTACCTCGCCAAGGCCAACCTGATCGCCCCGGACACCCGCCACGACCTGCTCGGCAACGACCTCGTGCTGATTGTGCCGGCCAACCATCCGACGCACGTCGATATCGGTCCCGGCTTCGACCTGTCCGCGATCCTTGGCCCCGACGGCCGCCTGTCGGTCGGCGATCCCGCCCACGTCCCCGCCGGCATTTACGCCGAACAGGCGCTTCGCAAGCTTGGCCTGTGGGACAAGATTTCGCCGCACCTCGCCCCCGCCGCCGACGTCCGCTCCGCTCTGCTGCTGGTCGAGCGCGGCGAAGCCCCGGCGGGCATCGTCTATGGCACCGACGCCGCGGTTTCCAAAGCGGTGATGGTCGCCGGGGTGTTCCCTGCCAGCAGTCATGACCCGGTTACCTACCCGTTCGCCATCACCAAAGCCGGCTATACCAAGGACGCCCGGGATTTCATGGCATTTCTGGCCTCGCCGGCCGCGCGCGCGGTCTGGGTCCGGCGCGGGTTCAAGGTGGAGTAATACTCCAGGCGATTGCGCCGATTCGTCTGCGCGCCGAATCAATAAGATACCAGGCGCCCGTCTTCCGGCAACCAGTCGGTGCGGCGGCCGCATGGTATAAATCGCGCTAGCCACACGCCGACTGCGGAGAGCCGGGCGAAGTTCCGACTGCAGAATGGCTATTGCGTTACTTGACAGCGTGATGGAAGCGCCAGATGTGGCCGCATGGCTCTCCTTCCCACGGGCAATCCGGACTTTGTCGGACGATGCCCTCGTGGGCAACTGCTTGCCCGATTTAACGTTCTCTGTCGTTCTCAAACGGATATCGTCGAGAGCAAACAATCATCTGCATTTGAAAGATCATTCACGCGCGCTGGGGGGGATGAAGCATGAGCGGCACAATCACCGGAAGCATCCCGTTGAACGCCAGCACACTGGTCATCAGCGGCAAGGTTTTCGTGAATGCCGGTTTTGCGGGTCCCGGCACGCTGATAACGAGCGGGATGAACACGCTCAGGACCGGCACCGAACTTATCGGTAACGGGATCTGGATCAATCAGGGGACGCTGGATTTCCTGAGCGACGGGGTCGGTCCGGAGGGCATGACCAACGCCGCAAGCGGGCTGATCGATTTCACCGCCGGTGCGAGCATTTTTGGCGAACTCGTCAACGACGGCACGCTTGATGTCTCCGGAAACGCCAGTCTGGGCGGCCTTACCGGGGCCGGGACGGTCGTCATCTCCAGTGGCACGCTTGCGCTCGGCCCATCGGACCTCGACGGCCCGGTCGAAGGCGCTGGCGTCCTCAAGATCGGCAGCTCGGCGACATTCGAGCCAGGCTTCAGCCATACCGGCCTTCTCGAAATTCTGACCGGGTCGGCAGGGATTGCGCTCAAAGGCACCACGACCACGCTCAACGGCGTGGTGCTGATGTCGGGCTCCTCGATTGACGGCCCCGGCACACTCGTCACCACGGGAACGGTGACTGCCCTGGGCGTCGGACTGATCGCCGGTGCCATATGGAGCAACACCGGCACCGTGGATCTGGCCAGCGGCCAGATGAGCGGCGAAGGATTCATCAATCAGGCTGGCGGCATGCTCGATCTGACCGGCAACCTCAATCCTTTCACCGGCGGACTGGTGACCAACCTTGGCACTCTGATCAACGGTGAGACCGCCACAACGGTCGTCCAGGCCGCCGTGCACGACCAGGGCACCATCATTGACGATGGTGGGACGCTGCAATTCGACGGCGGTGGCACGTTTGGCGGCACGCTGGAGGGGACCGGCGAGATCTCCTTCGCCAATGGCTTGGGCAACACATTGGTCGCAGGCGCCACCGTCACCACCACCGGTTTCGATGTGACCGGCGGAACGCTGTTCGATTACGGCACGGCAACCGTCGGCGCCGTCAAAGTAGCGGGCGTTCTGCAACTTGAGGGCGGCAGCATATCGGTCAGCGGATCTCTGACAATCAACGGGGATAAGGAGCTTTACGGGTTCGGACGGGTGGACGGCCCGATCGTCAATAACGGGCTCATTTACGCCCACGGCGGTGCGCTCGTCGTCGAAGGGTCGATTTCCGGTGGCGGTTCAGTTCAGATCGACAGCAGATCGACGCTCGAACTAGGGGCCGCGGCAGGCCAGGGCCACCAAGTCATCAATTTCGGCCAGGGGGGATTCAGCGACGGCACACTGGTTCTGGACGCCCCGATGACGTTCGGCGGCACGCTGATCGGAATGACGGACGGGGACAGCATTATCCTTCGGAATACCGGCTCCGCCAGCGGTAATCTTGTCATATCTGCAACGATAGGGACCCTGGCCGGAACGCAGACACTGCAAATCTATGAGGACACGGACACAAGCTATCCAAACGCGGCGAAATCAGTTCCCGCCCTCAAACTCATCAACATCCCATTGCCGTCGCCGACCATCAACGCGCTGCCCCCGGCGCAAGGTTTCTTCAAGGTCAGCCAAAGCGGCGCGGACACGGTGCTGACCCTTACCGCGGGCAATCCTGTGGACCTCGCGGTCAACGGCCCGTCGGCGCGATCTGTATTCGGGGCGAACGGCAACGGCGTGAAGGTCGGCATCATATCGGGCACGATACTGGAAGCCCAGGCGATGGCCGAGGTCGTCAACGCGATCGCACCAATCGCCAACGTCGATAATCTCACAGTGATCCAGACTATGGGCAATATCGGGGCAAACGAAACCCAATTGGCGAATGCTATCATGCAGCTCCAGAGCTTAGGGTGCAATATCATCGTCGACGATCTGGGTATCGCGGGTGAGACGACGGACAGCCCGGTCACCCGCGAAATTGACTCCGTGGTGAATTCGGGCGTCGTCTACATCACCGCCGCGGGCCAGACAGATCCGGACGCCAACGGCAACTGGCCGCCCGCGCATCCGCTGATTTCCGGCCACGAGGCTGATCCGAACGCGCTTGCCGTCGCGGCCATGAACGTCCTCGCGACGCCCGGCAGCCTGACCAGTGTCGGCGGTTACCTTCAGCCGCAGACCGAGGCGCACGGATTCATCCAGGCCCCGGGCGAAGCAAATCTCGTGACCGGTCCTGACGGCGGTCCCGGCCCCGGCGGTTTCTCGGCCACGAAACTCCAAGGCGTATTCTTCGGCAGTTCCGCCGCCGCGCCAGCAGTCGCCGGGGTCGCCGCGCTCATGCTGAACGCTAACCCTGCGCTGAAGACAAAGCCGCTGCTTGTCGACAAACTCCTGGAGCAGAGCGCTGTTCATTTCGTCGATAATTCGCCTGGTCTCGACCCGTCCGAACCAGACGCAGGTGAAGGGTTGGGGCTGGTCCAGGCATACGGGGCTGTGGCGTTAGCCAAAAGCCTTTGCTTTTGCCCGGGCGCGCGGATCGCCACGCCGACCGGCACGGTCCGCGTCGAGGATCTGAAGGTGGGCGACCAGGTA
>Ga0302320_10005271_pt1 | contig 29097 bp, 18 predicted proteins | sample Bog_T0_3_FD_202130 | JGI IMG/M metagenome (GOLD analysis project Ga0302320, IMG submission 202130) | Peat permafrost microbial communities from Stordalen Mire near Abisko, Sweden - Bog_T0_3 | ecosystem: Environmental > Terrestrial > Soil > Wetlands > Peat | place: Sweden: Abisko, Stordalen Mire...
CTGCCCATTTGGCACCGATCAGTTCGCTGGTGCGGACAAACGTTAGCGCCATGAGCTTCATCGCTAATCGGGTGACATGAGTTCCCTGATACACCTCCATTGACCTCAACAACGCCGGAAGCTCTTTGGGGTCGATCCGTGCAAGGTTTGTCTTGTGGGTTGGTCTCAAAACATCGGCTGGCCGAATCTCACTTGCTGGATTACGTTTCGCATATCCGTGGGCAATTGCGTAGCGAAAGATCTGCCCGACATTCTGCATCGCCCGCTTGGCCAGATCAGCGGCGCCGCGGCCCTCGATCATCTTGACCATCGTGACCAATTCAGGGGCTTCTATCTCAGTGATCGGGCGCGCACCAAGCAGCGGCAAGATGTTTGCATCCATGCGCCTCCGCGTCGCGTCCACGTGCTGCGCGCTCTTCTCAGCGCGCCAATGCTCAAACCAGAGTCCCGCGATTGTTGGGAAGGAATTCTCAGCGGCTGCCTTTTCTGCGGTCTTCGCAACCTTCCGCTGTTCCATTGGATCAATGCCAGTAGCGAGCAACCTCCGAGCTTCCGCGTGGCGTTCCCTTGCTAGTGTGAGCGGCACATCCGGGTATTTCCCAATTGCCATGAGCTTTTGTAAACCACCGTGACGGTATTTGTAGCGCCATAACTTTCCGCCCGTCGGAGTGACGAATAGAAATAGGCCCTTGGTATCCGGAAGGCGGTATGCCTTCGCTCCCGATTTGGTTTTCCGAATTTCAGTGTCAGTCAACGACATAACCCCTCCAGGCTCACGAAATGGCGAAATACCACCAAATCACTTCCACGATTCACCAGAAATACCACCAGAGATCCTTGGCTTCCATAGTACCGCTTTGAACGGTAAAATCCACGGAGTACCTTTGTTTATTGGGTTTTGTTTGGATGATTGGACTTCTTCGAACGGTCTAGAACTAATCTATGGTGGGCAGTGAGGGATTCGAACCCCCGACATCCTGCTTGTAAGGCAGGCGCTCTAACCAGCTGAGCTAACCGCCCACAGGCAGCGGTAAGGGGATGGCACCCCTTGTGAAATGATACCAGTACCGGGCCCCGGACGGGGCCGATGCGGCACCTATCCCGGCTCGAGAGCCCCTGGTTGATAGACTTGGGCGGTGCGACGGGTTATCGTCAATGCGGATGACTTTGGGTTGACGCGAGGGGTGAATCGCGCCATCGCTGAGCTGCACGCGCGCGGCGTGCTCACCAGCACTACGCTTATGGCTCGAGCCCCCTCCACTGACGAGGCCACCGACCTAGCCTTGAGAACTCCATCTCTGAGCGTTGGATGCCACGTTGTTCTGGTGGATGGACAACCGGTGTCGCCGCCCCACAATATCCCCACACTCGTAGACAGAAGCACCGGCCAGTTTCATGCCACACTTGGTTCGTTTCTGCGCCATTTGCTTCTTGGAAGGATCAAGCGGGCCGACATCGAGGCTGAGGTTACGGCGCAGATCGCCCTGCTACAAAAGCGAGGGCTGCAACTCACACACATTGACACGCACAAACATACGCACATGTTTCCCGCTGTGTTGAGGCCTGTGCTGGGGGCGGCGCGGAGGGCAGGAATTCGTGCAGTGCGGAACCCATTTGAGCCGGCGTGGAGCCGCCGCGCCACTCCGAACGCTCCACTGTCCCGACGGATTGAAGTTGCGTTGCTGCGCCTGCTTGAGCCGGCATTCCGCCGCATCGTCACAGGAGAAGGATTCATGACTACCGATGGTGCTCTCGGAGTGTTGGCAACAGGAACGCTGAATGCGGCAACCATCACTTCCCTCTTGCAGAAGATTCCGCCCGGAACATGGGAGCTGGTTACGCACCCCGGTTACAGCGATCAGGATCTGGCCCAGGCACACACACGTCTGCTCACGTCCCGAGAGATTGAGCGCGAGGCGCTGCTTGCGATCAAGCCGACCCTCGGGGTCGAACTAGTGAGCTTCGCTCAAGTTGCAGCGAATGGAACTCCAGGGACGCAATTCTCGTAAGAGATAAATGTCGAGAATCAACATTGCGACTTCCCAAGACACCGAGCGGAATTCCCCTTTAGATCTCAAATTCTGGAGGCGCTTTGAGCATTTCACTACTCTGGAAGATTCTGTTTTATGGCTGGACTGCCTCTGAGGTTTGTCTTGTCATCGTTACGCGCACCCGCAAAAGCGGCGGAACACTTCACGATCGCGGATCGCTGTTTATCCTTTGGGGAACAATCGTCGGCTCAATCTTTGCGGCCGAATGGCTCCATGATAACGTCCCCGCGCCGATGTTTCCTGGAGCGCTTTGGCCACGGTACGCAGCTATTTTCCTCATGATTGCAGGCCTTCTCATCCGCTGGACGGCGATTCTCTCGCTCGGGAAGGCCTTCAGTGTTAACGTGGCCATTCGCACCACGCAGACGCTCTGCCAATCGGGGCCTTATCGTCTCGTCCGGCATCCTTCCTACTCCGGGATGCTCATTTGCTTTCTAGCCATCGGCCTCGCACAGCGCAACTGGATCGGGGCCGCGGTTGTAATCGTGCCCACGACCGCAGCCGTCCTCTATAGAATTCATGTGGAAGAGGCCGCTTTGATCGAAGGATTCGGCTCGCAATACCAATCCTATCGCCGAACCACAAAGCGCCTCATTCCGGGAATCTATTAGGGAGCGTCCATGCGCATCGGCATCACCTGTTATCCCACTTACGGCGGCTCCGGCGTGGTGGCTACCGAACTCGGCATTGAACTCGCCTCGATGGGCCACGAGGTCCACTTCATCTCGTACTCCCAGCCCTTCAGGTTGACCGGCCGCGATGAAGGAATCTTCTATCACGAGGTGCCGGTCTCAAGTTATCCCCTCTTCGAATTCCCTCCTTACGACCTTGCGCTCGCCTCGCGCATGGCTGAGGTGGCTGAGTACCAGGGCCTCGACCTGCTCCACGTCCACTACGCGATCCCTCACTCAGTAAGCGCACTGCTGGCGAGGCAGATGCTTGCTGCCCGCGGCCGCCGTCTGCCTTTCGTAACCACCCTGCATGGCACCGACATCACCCTCGTTGGCCTTGACCGCAGCTATCTGCCCATCACCCGCTACGCGATTCAAGAGAGCGATGGCGTGACCAGCATTTCCAGCTACCTCAAAGACAAAACCGTCGAGGACTTCGGAGTAACGCGCGGCATCGAGGTAGTTCCGAATTTCGTGAACTGCGATGTGTATATGCCCATAAACGATGAAGCCAAACGCGCGCAAGACCGCCGGCGGCTAGCCCTTCCCGATGAAGCCATCCTGATGCATCTTTCCAATTTCAGGCCGGTAAAGCGCGTCGTGGATGTGGTGAAGGTATTCGCGCAGGTCGTGCAGGAGATGCCGGCGCGGCTGGTTTTGGTTGGCGACGGCCCGGAGCGATCTGCGGCTGAGTGGCTCGCGAGAGACTTGCATATTCAGGACAAAATCCACTTCCTCGGCAAGCAGGAGCGCGTCAATGAATTGCTACCGCTGGCTGATCTGCTCCTGATGCCCAGCGAGATGGAGTCATTTGGCTTGGCTGCGCTGGAGGCGATGGCCTGCAAGGTTCCATCGATAGCCACGCGTGTAGGCGGCGTTTCCGAGCTGATCGACGATGGAGTTACGGGCCTGCTTTATTCCGTTGGCGATGTGGGCGCAATGGCGCAAGGAGCGTTGGGGTTGCTCAAGGATCGGCCGCGCCTAGAGGCCATGCGCGATGCCGGCCGCAAGACCGCGCAAAAGCGTTTTTGCGCGACACTCGTAGTGCCGCAATACGTTCGCTATTACGAATCTGTGCTCGCGAATGGATAGACTTCCTGAAATCTGAGCTTCTGACCGCTTGATCATGCACGAATCCGGGGGCCCCAGTGCCTGTCCTGAGGTTGTCGAAGGATCTCGATTTTGAGACCGGGGATTTCTCGAACCTCTACATACGAAATTACGCGGTCAGAGCCCTGATTGATGGCAGCACTACGCAAGTGCGTCTGGCAACCGAGGTGTCCAATACACCAGCAGAACCAGGCTTACCGAATAGAATAGCGATGCCTGCCAAAACGCGCCTCCAAGAGCCATACGCACAAGCAGACCTCACAGAGCAATATTCTCGGCAAACGCCATTCCGACAAATTTCCCAGCCTCCCACTGCTTGATGGCCTTCGGATCGGAGGGGTCTTTCGCCAGCGAAGTTGCGGCACGGGCCAATATTCGGCCGCGAAAGGCTGAACCCGTAAAGACAATCGAGAGAGCAAAAGCGGTGACAACTCAATCCCGCAAGGTCCAACTGTTGCCGCCGGGATGCCGGACCATCTCTCCCACCCACCCAAACATTGGTACAGCCGCGATCATTGCGAACTGAAAGAGTCGCAGTCTAGTCGCGCTTGCCTTCAGTTCATCCACTTTCAAGGCTCCGAGATGATTTCGCATCTCAGAGTACCAGCGGGAAGGGCTAGTGTGGTGAGTCTGAAGTTCATCACATAAATTCAACTGTCATCCTGAGCGAAAGGGCGTCCCCGGCGACAGGTCTTCGTCGCTGGGGCGGGAAAGGGGCCCCAAACGTCTTTCAGTCTGGGGGTCGTGAGTCGAAGGATCTGTCTTTGTTTTTCTCAAGTTCCGCAACGTACTTCAGACTCACCAAACTAGGGTTGGAAACTCGCGCGTGGAATCCGTACCTAACCCGCTTCATGGCGGCATCACTTCCGATTTGGCTACAATACAATCACGACGGAAGTTTCTCCATCCAGAAAAGAAACCCATCGTATTTCCCGGAGTCAAGATCGTTTGCAACCGCCGAGAGCTTTTCGCTGTCCACAATGCAACCCCACATCGTTGTGACGGTCACATTCGAAGCGCGAGCCCCGGCAAGCAGCTCTGCGTATCGCTTCCGATCAAGCTTCCGCATGCCCACAAGCGCATAGCTCATTGCTTGTGGATTCTCGCTGGAATAAAGCCCCTCAAGCTCCTGTCTCGCCTTGTCTCGATCCAGAGCAAAAATCGCCTTGAACCGAAGTTCTTCCTCGGAATGCTTCCCCGAGAAACCAACCCCGCCGAGAGCGAATATCCTCGCCTCAGCAAGGCTGTGCAAAGCCGTTGACGGGGGAGACGACAAGAAGGTCGGAGCAGACTGAGCGCACGCCCCTGTAACGAGTGAAACGAGCAACACCAAGAGATGCGCTTTCATAATTGAACCACCGCCAGCATTTGGCCCATTCTACGCCCGGCCGCTGCGGTTAGCGTCCATCTTTTTGGAAGCGGTTGCGATCACGTCGCTTCTGCTTTGATGGATTATGGGGAGCGCACCCTCAAATAATTACTGACCCATCAATTGCTTGAAGTCGGAACGCATGTATTTGGCAGTACAGGTTCGCCCTGCTGCGCCCCGGTTGGATGACCTGCCATCTGCAGTTGTCCCCAAAAGCGGGTTACGCCCGGTTTGCCGACCCACCTCCCGAAACTCCGCACGGTACAATTCCGAAGAAAGCCCCATCATCAAGGAGTCCCATGCCGACGAAACCCAACTGTGCTGTGGTCAACAGCTTCATTGAAGAAGCCATCAACAAGGAAGAATCGAGTCCATCGCGCAGTTTGTCTGGGAGGACGTCGTGGAACAGGTTCCGTTTCCGGGCCAGGGCCCCGGCCTGGAAGGATTGAAAGATGTTCTGCGAGGCATGCGCTCAGCTGGATCGATTGCCGATGAGGCAATTCCGTCTGATAAGCCTCTTCGCACCGAAGTTGAGAACCTGCTGATCCAACTCGGGGATTTACAGTTGGCCGCACAGATCGTCAATCCACGAACGGAGATGTGGGTCCACCATTTTGAGAATTGGCAGAGGCTTGGCTTAAAGACGAAACAAACATGACGCTTAAATAACCGACTACGCGGAAGCTATGTTTGAGTAAACATGGTTTCGCGGTTTCGGCTGGGGTGACGCTGTCGTCTGTTCTGATTCAATCGCGGTGCGACTCTAAGTCGTATTCGGTGGCGAAATTCCATTGAATTGGTCGGCGGATTTCATCGTAATCAGCACTCTCGCAGCCATGCAGCAAAAACACCCGGACGAAGCGCCGCCAGTCCGAGACGCATTCTTAATTTTGTTTCCCAAAGTTTGCAGTCTAATTCATGGGAACGCGCACAATGGACTCATGCCCTTCAAAACGCCTCAAATCCCTCATTCCCCTCATGCCCATGAACTGATCTGGGACGAGCCCAGCATGTACCCCAATGAGCCGGCCCCACCCCCCCCACGCAACACGAGGCGTTTTGAGCTGTGAAACTGTGGAGCCCTATGCAACAAACAAAGAATCAGCAATCTGCAACACCAAATTTCACAGAAACACAGCGCGCGTGTTTCTGTGAAACTGTGGACTCAAAACACCTGCCTCTTCATCCGCGATCAAGACGCAAATCTCTTCGTCTAAACAAACCGCCCTGTCCAATTCGTCAAGGATGGGGCCGGTTTAAACACTCTATAATGCGGAGAATCGCCCATTCCAGATGAGGTCTACATCATGCTCCTGAACCGCTTCACATCTTGTTGCTCCTTGGTCGCGCTCACGACACTGGCGGCCGCACTCCCCGCCGCCTTTGCCCAAACTGCCTTACCTGCCTCGCCGACTGTCTACATCAAGGCCGGACATCTATTCGACGCAACCAGCGATTTGCTCCGGGAAAATGTAGTCCTCGTAGTCGAAGGAGAACGCCTCACCAAAGTCGCACCTGCGAGTCAAGTTTCAATACCCGACGGCGCAACTGTAGTCGATCTTTCGCAGGATTGGGTGCTTCCAGGACTCATTGATTGCCACACACACCTCGAAGCCCGCGCTGACCAGTACGACCCGATTAATGAGGTCAAGTACACGCCGTTTCAAGGCGGATTCAACGGAGTGGTGAACGCCAACAGGACGTTGCAGGCCGGCTTCACCAGCGTGCGCGACGTGGGCTCACAACCCTTCTTCGCTGTCGATCTGCGCCGCGCCATTGATTCCGGCTTCATCCCCGGACCGCGTGTTGTGGCAAGTGGCCCTGCCATTTCGATTACTGGCGGCCATGGCGATATGAACGGCTTTGCTCCGGCTGTTTCGAACATGATGTATCCCGAAGAACGCGACTTTGCGATTGCGGATGGGCCGGAGCAGGTGCGCCACGTAGTGCGAGAACAGATTAAGTATGGCGTGGACATGATCAAGATTCTGGCTACAGGAGGCGTGCTCTCTCAAGGCGACAAGCCCGGCGCCGAGCAATTGACCTACGAAGAAATGAAGATGGCCGTCGATGAAGCTCATCGCACCGGACGCAAGGTTGCCGCTCACGCGCACGGCACTGAAGGAATCAAGGACGCGGTCCGTGCCGGCGTCGATTCAATTGAGCATGGTAGCCTGGTTGACGCAGAAGGGATCGAGATGATGAAGGCTCGCGGCACTTATCTTGTCGCGGATATCTATAACGACGACTACATCCTCGGCAAGGCCGTCGAGTTCGGTTTGCCGAAGGAGAATGTAGACAAGGAAAAGATGGTGGGGCGTTTGCAACGCGAGAACTTCGCCAAGGCGGTGGCCGCTGGGGTGAAGATCGCGTTCGGCACCGATGCCGGTGTGTATCCGCATGGAGACAATGCCAAGCAGTTTCACTACATGGTCAAGTTCGGCATGACATCGGCAGGGGCCATTCGCGCCGCGACGGCCTCAGCCGCTGACCTGATCGATCGCGCGAAAGATGTGGGCACGCTTGAAGCAGGAAAGTACGCGGACCTGATCGCCGTGACCGCTAACCCGCTCGACAAAGTTGAAGTGCTCGAGCATGTTTCCTTCGTGATGAAAGGTGGGAAGGTCTACAAGGACGAATTGAACGCGACGAAAATCGCTCACTAGACAAAGTCCTTCTTCATGACGAATTCGAACAAGAAAAATACTCACCGAACGGATTTGATGCGAGGTTGCTCAGCATTTTGCTCAGGAAGTTGATCGAGCAGAACAACATTGAGCAGCGATTTGTGAACCTGAATGCGGCCGTTGTAGTCGATGAAACCAAGCTTGCGGAAGCGATTCATGAAGAAACTGACTCGGGACCTTGTTGTTCCAATCATTTCTGCAAGGGTCTCCTGTGAGATCGGCGGAATCAGCATTTCGGGTTCACCAGGTTCTCCGAACTGAGCCATCAAAAGAAGAATTCGCGCCAAACGCTTTTCGCTGGAGTTGAAAAGCTGGTCGACAAGATCGGCCTGGGCACGCATGCTTCGGCCGAGGAGGAACCTCATGAAGATGTCTGCGAATGCCGGCTCATCATGCATGACGCGAATCATCTCGTTTCTCCCAATTCTGAGGGCGGTACATCTATTGATGGCAGTAGCAGTAGCGAGACGCAATCCTGGAACGGCTGCAAGCGCGCCTTCTCCCACAAAATCGTTGCCGGCGATTAACGTGATCGTTGCTTCTTTACCGCTTGAAGAAACAACTGTGAGCTTGGCGCGGCCCTTTTGAAGATAGAAGACTGAGTCTGCCGGATCACCCTGGGAGAAAAAGGTCTCCTTGGGAGCCAGTTCCACAATCTTTCGGCCAAGACCGGCGCGCGCAAGAAAAGCCGCAGCGTCGAATACAGGGTTATTCTTTTCGGCTATAAACATTTAACTTCCTTCAAGGTTGTATGAGTCCCGAATTTGAGCAGCTGAGGCCTGCCCGGCTCCACAAACCCAAGCGGCTTCTTGAACCAGAAGCGGTTTCAAGGTCGCGCAACTTCATTCCAGCGCAACAGGGGTTGAGCTTCGACAAGCATCGCTGTGTCACAGAGCACTGGTCTGCCCTGTTTAGCTCAACTTTTGGAATAATTCTAGATTTCCTGTCGGCATGAAGTCTCGCAAGCAACCGAAGTCAGTCCCATCTCGGCAAATACAAGATGGCCAGTCAGACTCTCGTCCATCGCGCGGAAAAGAGGATACACACTCACTTTTGAATTGGGTGGACCGGCGGCTCACATTTTCCTTCAAGTACGAGCAGATGACGCCGATAAGCAAATAGACAGACGTTTATCTGGCTCGCACAGATACGTTTGCTGAGGGGGAATGAACTCTTCGAAACAATATCTCGATTCTCCGCCAAAGTTTCCGCGCGAGGATTCTGCTCAGGCTGAGAGCGACGTTCTTGCGGTCACCATCCAGGCGTATCGGTCTGCGTTACGCGAGATGGGAAACTGCAGCGCGGAAGCCCTTCCCGTTCTGGGATTGGAGTTAAGGAAGAGCCTTTGGAGATTGGAGGAGAGCCTTTCTGGAGAGATAGATATCGGCATGATCGCGACGACGAAGAGCGTCTTTTCTGAACAAATGCAACCTTGGGGTAAGCGGGCGGCGGAGCAATTCCGGGAGGCGAACGATGCGGTAATGGAACTGCTGAAAGTGCTGGTGCGCACAGCGGAGTCGTTCGGTGATCGCGATCTGCAATGTGCCGGACAGCTGGCAGGCGTGTTGGAGTGTCTGGAGGGAATCGCGAGCCTGGACGACCTCACCAAGGTTCGCCTTTCCATCGAGAAGAGTGCAGCAGACCTGAAGGCGTCCGTCACCAGAATGACAGCGGCGGGTAAAGCGGCAATCTCGCAACTTCGAGAAGAGGTCGCCGCTTATCAAGTCAAACTGGAAGAAGCAGAAGACACTGCGTCCCGCGATGCTCTCACCGGTCTGCGCAATCGGGCATGGGTAGAAGATCAAATCAGCCGACGAATCAAGTCCGGCTCACAGTTTTGCGTAGCAATTGCTGACATTGATGGATTCAAAAAGGTAAACGACGATCATGGCCATCTAGCCGGGGATGAATTGCTGCAACAGTTTGCCGCCGAGTTGCAGTCGACAAACCGGTCCTCCGATGCGATTGGGCGATGGGGTGGAGACGAATTCATCGTTGTGCTCAATGCGAGTCTCTCAACGGCTCCGGCTCAGATTGATCGCCTGAGCCTGAGCGTTTGCAAACGCTACCAGATCCAGAGTAGAACCGGCCCTTTGACTCTCTCAGTGAGCGCCTCCTTTGGCATGGCGGAACATATTCGGGGCGAGGCTATTCTGGAGCTTCTGGCCCGAGCCGATTCCGCAATGTACCAGCACAAGGGGGTTGTACTTACGCCCCGTAACCAAGAGCCGCCAGCCATCCAAGAAACGAGCCTTGAGCCAAACTTAAACGCAAAACGAGGGAGTAACAGAATGAAGAGCCTAGTTGCGGAAGACGATGCCACGAATCGGAGACTATTGCAGACCTTCCTTTCAAAGTACGGCGGATGTGATATTGCCGTAGATGGAAAGGAAGCAGTGAGCGCGGTCCGCCGTGCCCGTGAGAATCACCAAAGCTACGACCTGGTCTGCATGGACCTTAGGATGCCTGAGATGGACGGGCAGGAGGCAATCCGCGAGATACGCAAACAGGAGGCGATCGCGGGTGTCGTAAACGTCGCAAAGATCATCGTGACGACAATCCATACCGATATGGACAGTATCACCGGTGCGCTTCTTGGCAGGTGCAATGCATACCTGGTCAAGCCCATCGATACAGCTAAACTGCGCAATGAACTTACGTCGCTCGGTTTAATTAAATAGCCTACCCCAGCATCTTTTATCGCCCTGAAATTGCAAATTTCATCGGCTGGCCGCACGTGTCGGCTCTGCTGGCAAGAGTGCCCTCAAGGATTTAGCAGAAATTAGGTTGACGATCTATGACGCCTGTAGTAACAATTAATACTGCAATAGGAGTTCAACATGTCCGAGCCCAAATTGTCGAGACTTGAATTTCAGATCATGGAAGCGCTTTGGTCCAGGGGAGAGTTGTCCATCCGCGACATTCTGGAGTCGTTCCCGGCGAAGAAGATGCCAGCTTATACGACCGTACAGACCACTGTATATAGGATGGAAGCGAAGCAGGTCGTGCGACGTGTGAAGAGGACGGGCAATTTTCACATCTTCGCGGCGACCGTCTCTCGCGATGCCGCCCAGCGGACACTCATCGACGATCTGCTGGCACTCTTCGGTGGGCGCTCGCAACCTGTAATGGCACACTTGATCGAATCGGGAAAGCTGTCTCTCGAAGATGTTAAAGATGCAGAGAAGGCGCTGCGGAATCTGTCCCGAAAGGAGAAGAATTCATGAATCTCCTGGCAGTCTGGAGCGAGTCCTCCAGCCAATTCTGGACCACGCAACTCATCAATCACATGTGGCAATCAACCGTTGCCAGTTTCATAGCGTGGCTTCTTGTTCTAACAATGCGCGACAATCGCGCCCACGCTCGATACTGGGTTTGGATGGCTGCGTCAGTGAAGTTCCTGATGCCATTTTCGCTTCTAATTGCCGGCGGAGAATCGCTTCGCAGGGTCACCGAAAGTCCCATTACAGGGCCAGCAGTCTCAAACGTGCTCGGTCAGATGGCTCAGCCATTTCCCCAGGTGCAGTCCTGGGTTCCGGCTGGATCCGAAAGTATGCCCCATCCGATAAATCTGCTGCGATTTGTGATTCTTGTTGTGTGGGCAAGTGGAGCCTTGGTCGTAGCTCTTTCCTGGTGCCTCAAGTGGCGGAAGATTCACACAACTGTCCGAGGAGCGAGACCGGAGGGATTTGGGATTGGGGTTGCTGTTCTCTCATCGCGCTCGTTGGTGGAACCCGGCGTGTTCGGAGTCTTTCACCAGGTTCTGCTACTTCCGGAAGGCATTGGAAGCCGACTGACTCCTGCACAATTCGACGCGATTTTTGCCCATGAAATTTGTCATGTCCGCCGTCGGGATAACCTCACGTTCGCAATCCACTTGATGGTTGAGACCCTCTTTTGGTTTCATCCGCTGGTGTGGTGGATTGGAACCCGTTTGGTGCAAGAGCGGGAGCTAGCCTGCGATGAAGCTGTACTCCTATCCGGGAGTAAGCCAGAGGTATATGCGGAAGGCATTCTCAATGTGTGCAAGTTCTATGTCGAGTCACCTCTGGCTTGCGTTTCAGGAGTGAGCGGATCGGATTTGAAGAAACGAGTTGTTCGAATTATGACGGAAAAGGTTGGTCAGAAGCTCACTGTCAGCAGAAGGTTGCTGCTGAGCGTCGCCGTTTTCGTGGCCGTGGCCTTGCCGATTGCGATCGGATTGGCACATAACGCGCAATTGCTTGCGCAGTCTCACTCTGATGAGGTATCAGCAAGCCTGCCGAGATTCGAGGTGGCGACCATCAAGCCGACCAAAGAAGATGATGGCATGTTCTTGATGCGGTTCAGTCCGGATGGAGTGCAGATTAAGGGAATGCCGGTCCAGGAGATTCTTCGTATGGCGTTCGCAGTGCAGGAAGATCGGTTGTTGGGAGTGCCGGGCTGGGCCAAATCCGATCGATACGATGTCGACGCGAAGGTTGATGCCGCGGATGCTCCCAAACTGAAGGACTTGAGCCCCGCTCAGCGAAAGGCGATGCTGCTGCCCCTGCTGGCAGATCGCTTCAACACTAAGTATCACCACGAGACGCGGGAACTTCCGGTATATGCACTGACGATTGCCAAGGGCGGTTCGAAGCTCAAGGAATCCAATCCGGCAGATCTAGCCGCGAATCAAGATCAGCTTGGCAAGACGATGATGCGAATGGGGAACCTGGAATCGCAAGGAGGAACAATCGCAACTCTGATTGACACTCTTTCGCCACAGGTGGGACGAACAATTATCGATAAGACGGGACTCACAGCAAAATACAATTTCACACTTAAATGGACACCGGACGATGGGCCTGCACCTATGCCCGGCGGCCTGGCAGGTGGTCTGCCGAGGGGCGATGCGGGATCCACACCGGACACCGGCGGGCCATCGCTTTTCACCGCTCTCCAGGAGCAGCTTGGCCTGAAACTTGAACCGCAAAAAGGCCCGGTAGACGTGATCGTGATCGATCACATCGATCCGCCTTCGCCAAACTAGCCTCAAGGCTTGAAGTAACTCCCGTGCCGACGAGAAAATGTCAGGATTCATGGACCATTCGGACGGCGGCTACGTCTTATCGATATATCCACTTCGGGTGCGACAAAATACGGGGTATTCGCGTCTTTCAAGTTAAGAATGCCAACCGAAAAGGATGGTCCGCATGGTGCCTGCGTTCTCTTTCCTCAAACTGAGACTGTGCCGGAAAATTACGTTGCAACGAACCTTAGTTTTCCGATTCGCAATTGCGGCTGCTGTCTGCGAACTGGTCAGCGTAAATCAGGCAAATGCGCAAGCCGCATCAACAAGCACTGCACCGGACATCGTCGCCACCTGGCAAGGTACGCTCCATGCCGGCCAGGACCTGCGAACGGTACTCAAGGTCACCAAGGCTGACGGCGGCGGCTACAAAGCCGACTTCTACAGCATCGACCAGGGCGGTCAACCTTTTCCAGTAACCAAGGTCACGCTGGAAGGATCGACGCTGAAATATACCATCACGCCATTCGACCTGAAGTATGAAGGCAAACTGAGCGCGGATGGAAAAACGATCGAGGGCAACTCCACCCAGGGTGGCAATAATCTCCCGCTGACCTTTACTCGCGCTACGCCGGAGACGGAATGGTCAATCCCGAAACCTGAGCCACCCGTGCCGCCGATGGCTGCAAATGCAAACCCCAGTTTCGACGTAGCCACCATCAAACCGAGTGTTCCCGGCAGGCAGGGCAAAGGATTTGGCTTTAGAGGCGGTCATTTTATAACGATTAATACGGATCTGAACGATCTCATCGCGTTTGCCTACGGATTGCACCCCAAGCAGATTGTGGGCGCGCCAGACTGGTTCAATACCGAGCTCTACGACATCGAAGGGAAGCCTGACACAGAAGGCCGGCCTAACCTTAAACAGATGGGAATCATGGTGCAGAAACTGCTCGCCGAGCGATTCCAACTAACCTTCCATCATGACAAGAAGGAGCTTTCTGTCTATGTGATCAGCGTCGCTCCCGGAGGGCCGAAGATGACGAAGACGTCGGCCGGTCCAGACGATCCGCAAGGGTTCAGCTTCAGGGGGCTCGGCGATCTGAATGTAAGAAATATGTCGATGAAGGATTTTGCCAGTTGGATGCAGAATGGAGTGATGGACAGACCGGTTGTAGACCAAACCGGCCTCACAGACAGGTACGACTTTCCTTTGAAATGGACTCCGGACGATTCTCAGTTCGCGGCGTTCCGAGGGGTGGGCGCAGCACCGCCTCCACCGACCGATGACCCCAAAGCTTCGCCCGCTCTCTACACCGCAATCCAGGAGCAGATCGGGCTGAAGATGAGCCCGGCGAAGGCTCCAGATGACGTGATTATCATCGACCATGTCGAGAAGCCTTCCGCGAATTAACGCCGAGACCGTTGCGGAGAACTGCAAAGATGCTAATGAGGCGATCTAGACTCTTCCCCTTCGCGTTGAGTTACCTCATCTGCCTCGCGGCGCTTCTTGCGTCGTCGAAAGCTGCGGTCGCGTCGGAGTATCACGGAATAGTCACCTACGTCGGTTTGCCCGTACCTGGAGCTTCGATCACAGCAACGCAAGGGACGAAGAAACTGACCACAACTTCCGATCAAGGGGGCGTCTACGACTTCGCAGATTTGCCGGATGGCGCATGGAAGATTGAGATCGCGATGCAGTGCTTCTCGACGATCCAGGAAGATGTGGCCATCACATCGAACACTCCAGCTGGCAAGTTTGAGTTGCATTTACTCCCTGCCGATCAACTGATGGCGCGGACAAAGATGACGCAGTCTCCGCCGACCATTCAGCAAGTACCCGATGCCCCCACGCTTAAGAAGCCAGAAGGCTCCGCGACCGCCAACGGACCCACTGAGATTCCCAAGCCGTCTGAGGATCGAAGCCAGGATTCCTCAGACGGATTCCTGGTGAACGGCAGCGTGAACAATGCGGCAACGAGCCAATATTCGCTTGATCGGGCTTTCGGAAACAGAAGGCCGAACAGCAAGAGTCTTTACAATGGCGGTCTCGCACTCATCTTCGGCGACTCGGCGTTTGATGCGCGCGCGTATTCTCTGAGCGGGTTGGAAGCGCGAAAGCCCTTCTACAACCTGGTGACCGGCGTGTTGACCATTGGCGGCCCGATCAAGATTCCCCGTCTGCTCGCACACGGGCCAATCTTCTTCGCGGCCTATCAATGGACGCGCAACCAGAATGAGCAAGATCAGACTGGCCTTGTCCCAACCGAGACGGAACGGGCGGGTAATCTCTCTGGCCTGGTTAACGTGCTCGGCCAGCCGATCGCAATCTTCAACCCCGCCACTGGGGCTCCATTCACAAATAACCAGGTCCCGGTTAGTTCTCAGGCACAGGCTCTGCTGCAGCTTTATCCCGCCCCAAACATCGCCGGAAATCCACTCTATAACTACCAGGCGCCCACACTGAGCAACAGTCATCAGGACGTGGTGCAGACACGACTGGACAAGACGCTTGGCCGCAAAGACGAACTTTACGGAGCCTTCAATATACAGAGCACTCGAGAAGACAGCGTGAGCCTGTTCGGCTTTGTCGACACGACGGACACGCTGGGAATCAATACGAATATCAACTGGTCGCACCGTTTCAGCCAGCATCTTTTTGTTTATAGCAGTTATCATCTCAGCCGGCTCAGAACATTGATTGCTCCAGAGTTTGAAAACCGCCAGAACATATCCGGCGAAGCGGGTATAGACGGTAATGACCAGGCACCTGTTGATTGGGGTCCGCCCGCTCTCAGTTTTTCCAGCGGCATCGTTGGTCTCAACGACGCAAACAGCGCATTCAACCGGAACCGCACCGACGCAGTCTCGGCTTCGGCGGGTATTTATCGCAGGAAGCATAATATTACGGTAGGCGGGGACTTCCGGAAGCAGGAGTACAACGATCTATATCAGCAAAATCCGCGAGGCATTTTTGGCTTTACCGGTGCGGCGACGGCTGGTTCTTCAAGCAACACGACTAGTAGCGGCTCCGATCTCGCTGATTTTCTGATCGGCATTCCCGACACCAGTTCCCTGGCTTTTGGGAATGCGGACAAGTATTTCCGGCAGCCAGTTTACGACGCTTACGCAACCGACGATTGGCGCATCTTGTCCTCACTCACAATCAACGCCGGCGTACGCTGGGAGTATGGCGCGCCGATGACGGAGCTTTACGGTCGTCTCGTCAATCTCGACATTGCGCCAGACTTCACCGCCGCCGCGTCTGTGCTTGGAAACGATCCTGTCGGGCCACTGACCGGCATGCATTATCCAGGCTCACTGGTTCGTCCCGACAAGCTGGGCTTTGAGCCGCGCGTCGGTGTGTCTTGGCGGCCTATTCCGGCATCGACCGTCGTGGTTCGCGCGGGCTATGGCGTGTATCACGACACGTCGGTTTATCTGAGTTCGGCGCAACAACTCGCGCAGCAAGCGCCACTCTCAACGAGCGTGAGTGTTGAGAACAGCACCACATGTCCTCTCACGCTCGCCAATGGATTTACTCCGTGCTCCTCGACAATCTCGGATACGTATGCAATTGACCCCGACTTCCGCGTGGGATATGCGCAGACATGGGAGTTGGCTGTACAACGCGACTTGCCCGCGGCGCTCCAACTGACGGCGACCTATCTTGGCATTAAGGGTACACGCGGTGTGCAGGAGTTTCTGCCGAACACTTATCCCATTGGCGCAGTGAATCCTTGTCCAAGCTGCCCGCTGGGCTTCGAGTACCGTACATCGGGTGGCGATTCCACACGCGAATCCGGACAGGTCCAACTGCGGCGAAGGCTTCGCGCAGGATTCACTGCGACGCTTCAATATACATATTCAAAGTCAATCGATGACGATGCTTTTCTCGGCGGCCAAGGCCACGTTGTCGCGGCTTCCCCAGGCCAGGCGCCCACTGAGGCAGCACCCGCAGCCTCCCCCAATGCATCTATTGCGCAAAACTGGCTCGACCTGCGCGCAGAGCGTGCGCTGTCTACTTTCGATCAACGGCATCTCCTGAATCTGCAGGCACAGTATACGACCGGCCAGGGGCTGGAAGGTGGGACGTTGCTGAATGGATGTGCGGGCAGGCTCTTGAAAGAGTGGACCCTGCTCACGCAGATAACGGTGGGAAGCGGCCTGCCCGAAACTCCTGTTTACTTTGCTGCTATCCCGGGCACAGGATTTACCGGGACCATACGCCCCAGCCTGACCGGAATGCCCATTTACTCATCCAGTGAGGGCCTGCACCTGAATGCGGCGGCGTACGCGTCACCGGCATCGGGACAATGGGGAACAGCGGGCAGGGACTCAATTACAGGCCCCAGCCAATTCAGCTTGGATTCATCTCTTGAGCGCACGTTCCGTCCAAGCACGAAGTTCAACCTGATCGCGCGAGTGGACGCAACAAATCTGCTGAATCACGCTGTCTTCACTGGATGGATAGCCACGGTCAACAATACGCAATTCGGTGCACCGGCCGGCGTTAACTCCATGCGAAGCCTGCAAACTACAGTGAGGGTCAGGTTCTGAGATGCGAACATTATTCAGCCTTTTTATTTTCCTATTCGCAGGCGCCTCCACTGGAGCGCAACAGATCGGCCAGAACAAACCAGCAGACGCGCAGCAGATTTTTACGCTTTCCGTCAAGGTGCAACTGGTCGTTGAGGCTGTGGTCGTAAAGGACAAAGAGGGTAAACCGATCGAGGGACTCACCGCAAAGGACTTCACTGTGACCGAAGATGGGGTCCCACAGACGGTGCGCATCTGCGAGCACCAGGATCTGGCCGAGCAAGCGAAACCTTTGCCCGCTTCAAAACGCAGTGACGAAGACCTCAAGCTCTACAAGCAGTTAAGCCGCACGCAGATCGCGCCTGAATCCGAGGACAACGATCGCTACAAGAATCGCCGTCTGCTTGCTCTTTACTTCGACATGTCGGCGATGAATCCGGCGGACCAACTTCGAGCACTCTCCGCCGCGGAACAGTTTATTCGTACGCAAATGACCACAGTTGACCTGGTCTCGATTCTCCGATATCAAGGGGGCTCAGTCGATGTCCTGCAGGATTTTACCGCCAATCGCGACAAGCTGCTCAGCATTCTGGAGACGCTTATTGTCGGCGAAGGGCAAGGCTCTGCGGAGACAGTTGACGACGCGAGCAGCGCTGACACGGGTGCAGCCTTCGGCCAGGACGACAGTGAGTTCAATGTCTTCAATACTGATCGCCAGCTCTCGGCATTGGAGACCGCGGCCAAAATGCTTGGCCAGCTGAATGAGAAGAAATCTCTCATCTACTTTGCCAGTGGACTGCGCCTCAACGGAATCGATAATCAAGCGCAGATGCATGCCACGGTTGATTCCGCGATCAAGGCTGGCGTCTCATTCTGGCCGATCGATGCACGCGGACTTGTAGCGGAGGCTCCTCTCGGCGATGCGACACAGGGGTCGCCGGGGAATTCCGGCGTTTACACCGGAGCCGCAGCTCTCGCCAACACATCCAACTTCAAAGCATCTCAGGACACGCTTTACGCACTTGCCGGAGATACCGGTGGCAAGGCAATGTTCGATAACAACGACTTGACGCGTGGCATCGTACAGGCGCAGGACGCGATTTCCGACTACTATCTTCTCGGCTACTATGCCACAAACACTGCGAAAAACGGCCACTTCCGGCGAGTTAAAGTGTCACTAACGCAAAATCTGGATGCAAAGCTTAATTATCGTGAGGGATATTATGCGGACAAGGAGTTCAACCGGTTTACCGCGGTCGACAAGGAGCGCCAACTTGAAGATGCGCTCATGCTTGAAGACCCCATAACCGAGCTCTCTATCGCCATGGAGGTCGATCATTTCCAACTCAACCGCGCCGAGTACTTCGTCCCAATCATCGTCAAGATACCAGGCCGGGAGCTTGCTTTAGCCAAGCGGGGCGGCGCCGAGCACACGCTGATCGATTTTGTTGGAGAGATCAAGGACCTTGTCGGCGGAAACACTGTTTCCAATGTTCGCGACAACGTCAACATCAAGCTGTCGGATGCGACTGCCGCAGAGCTGGCTCATCGCCCGATTGAGTACGACACCGGATTCACACTGCTGCCTGGAAAGTACATGATCAAGTTCCTTGCGCGCGATGATGAAACCGGTAGAATCGGCACTTATGAAACCACATTTACTATCCCAAACCTCAATAAAGAAGAAAAGCGGATTCCCATCAGCTCCGTAGTCCTCAGCAGTCAGCGTGTCGAGTTGAATCAGGCTCTCTATGACGCCGCGAAGGTCAAAGATAGAGTGAAGGACGACGCAGTTAACCCGCTCGTGCAGAACGGGAAAAAACTTATCCCCAGCGTCACCCGCGTCTTCAGCACAACGCGAGAAATCTATATTTACTTTCAGGCGTATAAGCAGCAAGCAGCTGCCAACCCGCCGGCTGCCAACGCGACTAGCCAACCTGTCTTTGCTTTCGTCACCCTCTATCGCGAGGGCAGACAAGTCTTCGAGACCCCTCCTACTTCGATCATTCCAAATTCGGCAAGCCGCCTGGGCACGATGCCACTTACCTTCAACCTAGGCGTGGCTGGCCTTCCGCCTGGAGAGTACGATTGCCAGGTTACGATCCTCGACCCTGCGAGAGAAAAGGGGAATTTTTGGCGAGCGCCAATTCGGCTCGTCCCATAGCACAAAGGGGATGTAGTTTGAGGGACCGCTCTAGGTCTGCCTAATCGAAAGGGGACGCTGGACAAGGTTCTCAATTGGCTTCAGAGTCTCCTCTTCAGCGACCACAAAGAAGTGGCGCAGGTCTGCTCGTCCAAACGAAGTGGTCATAGCTACGTCGGCGGCATCGCGACCCGTTGCCATGAGTACGCGGCCAATCCTGGATTGGTTGTTGCGGGCGTCGAAAGTCCACCAGCGGCCTTCGAGAAACACTTCAAACCATGCGCTGAAATCCATGGGAAGGACAACGGGGACGCCGATGTCCCCGAGAAACCCGGTAGCATAGCGTGCTGGGATATTGAGTGCGCGGCAAAAGGTGATCGCCAAATGTTGATAGTCGCGGCATACGCCGACACGTTCAGTAAAAACATCAAGAGCAGTCATCGTAGGCCGGGCATGCTGATAGTTAAAGGTCACTTTGTTGTGGACCCAGTTGCAAATCGCCTGTACGCGGCCCCATCCCGGCGGGATTTGTCCGAAAAGTTCGAACGCAATGCTTGAGAAGCGATCTACCTCGCAGTAGCGGCTGGTGAGCAGGAATGTGAGGACTTCGTGCGGTAGATCGCCGACGGCATTTTCACGGGCATACCAATTGACCTCATCCAGATCTCCGGAGTCTTGAATAAGGGTGGTCCCGCTGAGTTTGAGTTGTCCTGGAGGCGCGACGAGACGCGAACAACGGTTTCCGAAACCGTCGATATAATTGGCCACTTCAAGTCCTGGTTCGGTCTGTAATTCATCCGGCTCCAAAAGATCGACGGCGCGTGAAGGATGGACATTCAGCAGCGTGACCATCGCGACGGTGGCCGGAATATCAAATTGAATGTCGTAAGCAAGACGAATAAGCATTGCTGCGCCTCAGAGCGGAGAGTTGTCGGAATCTGTCCGAATGTGGACGATTGGGAGTGCAACAGGGCCCAAGCTATTTTCCCTGCCTGTGCTGGGTTTTGCAGTCGCGGATTGAACATCTTTTCGGAGGGCGATATGTTAACGTATCTGTACGCCCCGGCATCCACAAGACTTTAAGCGGGTTCGTGGGCTATGTCTCAAATGCCTGTGGCCCCGGATTGCAGGTGTGGGCGGCGAGGGGGCGGATGGGAATACAAGTTGCGCTGAATCACCGGACAGTCTACCGGTATGAAAAAGCAATATCTCTCGGTCCCCAGGTGATCCAGTTGCGTCCCGCGCTGCACTGTCGAGCGCCAATCCTCAGCTATTCTCTGGATGTCTCTCCATCCGAACATATTCTTAACTGGCAACTGGACCCGCACAATAACCGCTTGGCGCGTCTTCTTTTTTCTGGGAAGACGAATGAGCTTCGGGTCGATGTGAATCTGATCGCAGATCTAACACCCTACAATCCCTTTGAATTTTTCCTTGAACCAGGGTTTGAGGAGTTCCCTTTTTCCTACGCGCCGGGAGTGGCCAAGGATCTTGAGCCCTATCGATCTGCTGATCGGCCTGGTCCGCTTCTTCAAGCGCTTCTTGAGAGTTTCGTCGGACGCAAAACCGGAACGATCGGCCTTCTACTCGATTTGAATCGAAAGATACGCGATGAAATTGGCTACGTGACGAGGCTTGCACCCGGCGTTCAAACGTGCGAGGAGACCCTTGAGAAACGGAAAGGCTCGTGCAGGGATTCTGCATGGTTGCTGGTTCAGGGTTTGCGAAATCTGGGGATCGCCGCACGGTTTGTTTCTGGGTATTTGATTCAGTTGAAGTCCGACGATCCGACGTCGGATGGTCCGAAGGAGGATTCCGCGGATCTGCATGCCTGGGCAGAAGCTTTCTTGCCGGGCGCTGGCTGGATTGGGATGGATCCAACCTCGGGTCTCCTCACTGGCGAGGGTCATATCCCGCTGGTTTGCACTCCAACTGCTTCGCAGGCCGCGCCAATCGGAGGCACTTCAGAGCCGACCAAAGTGGAGTTTAGCCACTCCATTACAGTTCGCCGATTGAATGATCCGCGACGACCGTCCAAGCCTTTTACGGATCAGGACTGGCTTCGGGTAAGGCAGGTTGCGCACGGCGTAGATGAAGAACTGAACGCGCAGGATGTGCGGCTGACCATGGGAGGCGAACCAACTTACGTCGGCATCGACGACCCCGAGAGTCCGCAATGGAATATTGATGCTGCCGGCGCGATGAAGAGGTCCCGTGGCCTCGCGCTCATTCAGGCTCTTCGCGAGGGTATGGCCTCAGGCGGGTTTCTCCACTATGGACAAGGCAAATGGTACCCCGGTGAGGCCGTGCCGCGCTGGGCACTGAGTTGCTTTTGGCGCGTCGATGGCGTTCCGGTCTGGGAGGATACCAGCCTCATTGCGCGCGAAGACGAGGAGTACGGTTTCGGAGCAGTCGATGCCCTGCGCTTTATTGAAGCTCTGACGCGACGCCTCGAAGTAAGCTCGGAAAATCTGTTGCCCGCGTATAACCCGGATAACGAAACGAGCGAGCCGGTTGGCTATATACTGCCTCTTCGCCGACGGCAGCCGGAAGGACAGCTTCGCTGGTCGAGTCAGTTGTGGTTTCCCCGGCCGGAACGTATGCTGCTGTCGTTTGGCGATTCACCCATAGGTTTCCGCATACCGACGGAGTCCATGCCCTGGGTCGCGCCCGACGAGATTGAGTACGACCTTGATGCCGCGCCCTTTGAAAAATGGGTTGCACTGCGGGAACACCCGACGCGCCGCCTGGACCTTTTTGCGATAAATCCAGCACCCGATACGCTGCCCGCGGTCTTGCCTGCGACCAGTGAAGTGCCGGTGATGATCAGGCCCTCGCTATGCGTGCAGGCTCGGGGAGGCCGCGTGCATGTTTTCTTGCCCTATGCGCCCAAACTTGCGGACTATCTGGACCTGGTAAGCGCGGTTGAGGATACATGCAAGCATTTGAACATTCCGGTTTGGGTAGAAGGCTATGCACCGGCTCCAGATCCCCGGTTAAGATCATTCAGCGTGACGCCGGACCCCGGCGTTCTCGAAGTGAATCTGCCGCCTGCGAGCAATTGGGATGAATTGGAACAGATCAATACTCTGCTCGACAGAGAAGCCCGTCGAAATCGATTGACATCGGAAAAATATAACTACGATGGGGGGCGTATCGGAACCGGAGGCGGGAACCACATCGTGATCGGCGGCGCGAGCCTGCTGGAAAGTCCCATTCTCCGCCGTCCGGACCTGCTGCGCAGCATGATTGCGTTTTGGCAGAATCATCCATCGCTTTCGTATCTTTTTTCGGGAATGTATGTCGGTCCAACGAGCCAATATCCACGAGTGGACGAAGCGCGCATGGACGCTTTGTATGAGCTTGAGGTAGCCTTTCGCAATCTTCCTGCAAACGATTGTCCTCCATGGGTGATCGATGGTTTGTTCCGCCATCTACTCGTCGACACAACCGGAAATTCGCATCGCGCCGAGTTCTGTGTCGACAAGTTGTTTCCGCCGGAGGGCCTGGGGTTGCAACTTGGATTGCTCGAATTGCGAGCATTCGAAATGGCGCCTCACTTGCAAATGAACCTTCTGCAAATGCTGCTCATTCGTGCGTTGGTGAGTATGTTTTGGAAGACGCCATTTGAAGGCAGCCTGATTCGCTGGGCTACAGCACTACACGACCGCTTCATGTTGCCGGAGTTTGTCCGGCGGGATTTCCGCGAAGTGCTGATTGAGTTGCGAGCGGCTGGATACAACTTCGAGGATGAGTGGTTTGATGCGCACTTTGAATTTCGATTTCCGAAGGTCGGTTCGATCGCCGCGGAGGGAATTGAACTCGAACTCCGTCATGCGCTCGAGCCTTGGAATGTGCTGGCGGAGGAAACCTTCTCTGGGCGAACCGTGCGTTCTGTGGACTCATCGATGGAGCGGATGCAGGTTAAGGTAGCCGGCGTTACCATGGAATCCCGCTACGCTGTCACCTGCAATGGTCGCAGGGTGCCGCTTCAACTCACCGGTGAGCCCGGCACAGCGCTGGCCGGGGTGCGGTACCGTGCGCGGCGCTTGTCGGCAACGTTGCATCCAACGGTTCCCGTTCACGCGCCTCTTGTTTTCCAACTCATCGACCGCTTCAGGGGTAGCTCGATTGGGCAATGTACTTACCATGTGGGACCACCGGACGGCCGCATTTATACGGCGCGACCTGCCAACGCTGCGGACGCTGACGATCGGCGCATGGAACGGTTCCAGGTAAATACGCCTGCACTCAGCCAAGTGGCCGCGCCTGAAGAAGAGGGCAACCCGCTCTTTCCTATGACTCTTGATCTGCGCCTGCCATTGCGTGGACAAACGACAGAAATTCAGGCACCACCGGGGCTCGTGTCATGACTGTCGATCTGTATCAAACTCCGCTCCGGTATGGCGCTGCCTATGACGAGTTATCGGCAGATGGAGTAACTCCTAGGCCTCACTGGGCACGTATCATGAAGTCCTTCCGTGCGATCGGCCCCAAAGAATTGGGACGTCGCTGGGAGCACGCCGAACGCCGCATTCGTGAAAACGGAATTACTTACAACATCTATAGCGATCCACTCGGTGCAAACAGACCGTGGAAGATCGATATTGTTCCGTTCCTGATTCCGGCGGAAGAATGGCGGTTTCTCGAAGCGGGCATCGTACAGCGCGCCCGATTACTTAGTCGAGTTCTGGAGGATCTTTACGGCCCGCAAGAACTTCTCGCGGACGGACATATTCCTGCGGACCTTGTTTTCGCCAACCCGGCATTCCTTCGGCCCCTGGTAGGTGTTCCGGTCCCTGTGCAGAGTTATCTCCATATGCTGGCGGTCGATCTTGCGCGTTCGCCGGATGGGCAATGGTGGGTGCTTTCCGATCGCACTCAAGCGCCATCGGGCAGCGGCTACGCGTTGGAAAATCGCACCATTGTTTCCGATGTTCTGCCCGATATTTTTCGCAAGTCTAATGTCCTGCGACTGGCTCCATTCTTTCGTGCCCAGCGGGACGCGCTTGCCGCATTGACGCACCGGAAAAATCCTCGCATTGTTCTTCTCACACCGGGCCCCCGCAACGAGACATACTTCGAACATTCCTATATAGCCCGATACCTCGGATTTACTCTGGTAGCCGGACAGGACCTCACCGTGCGTGACCGTGCAATCTATCTCAAAACGGTTGATGGATTGGAACGCGTAGACGTGATCCTGCGGAGAGTAGATGACAGCTTTTGCGATCCTCTCGAACTGCGAAGCGACTCGCTTCTCGGCGTGCCAGGTCTAGTCGATGCAATCGTCGCCGGCAACGTCGTCGTCGCAAATGCTTTGGGGAGCGGTCTGATTGAGACATCCGCAATCATGCCCTTTCTTCCCGGACTCGCCAAGCATCTGTTTGGTGAGAAGCTGAAAATCCCATCTGTTGCGACCTGGTGGTGCGGACAACCATACGCGCTGGATTGGGTACTGAATCATCTCGATTCCGTGGTGGTTAAACCGGCGTTTCCGTCGCGCGGTGTTGAACCGGTGTTCGGGGCTGAACTCGATCAAACCGAAAAGGGAAAATTCGCTGAAAAATTGAGGATCCATCCGCATGAGTATGTGGCGCAGGAGCAAGTTACTCTGTCGAACGCGCCTGTCTGGGATAATGGACACCTTCATTCGCGTAGCGTCGTGTTGCGTGCCTATGTACTCAACACTGGAGATGGCTGGACGGCGATTCCGGGGGGATTGGTGCGGGTGGCCGAAACGGAAGGATCAGTTGTGTCGATGCAACGCGGTGGACACAGCAAGGATGCCTGGGTTCTATGGGATGGCCCCATCGACACATTCAGTTTGCTACGTCCTCGCAATGAGCCCGTTGTGCTGCGCCGCGAATTACCAGGTGTGCCGAGTAGCGTAGCTGACAATGTCTTCTGGTTAGGTCGATATATCGAACGTGCAGAGAATACCGCTCGAATCGTGCGCTGTTTAAGCTCTCGTGTACGACGCGCCGGCGAAGCCGAACTTGCCTGCCTGTTAAGATTGCACGGTTGCCTGGAATCAAGGCAAAGCAAGTTGCCGAAGATTAAACGTAGGGGGCCGACCTCGCTGGAATTCGAACAGGAATTGATCTCGCTGATTACCGATCCCAAGCGGTCTGAAAGCCTGGCCTCTACGCTGGCAGAAGTATCTCGTGTCGGCGGCACGGTTCGAGAACGGTTATCTGCCGATATGACCTTCCTGATTGGGCAGTTGCGCGAAACAGTCGAAGTTGGTCGGGACACTGGATTTCTCGAATACCCGGCGACCTTGACCCTATGGCTGCAGTTGCTCTCTGCATTTTCCGGGCTGGAGCGCGAGAACATTAACCGCGGAGTGGGCTGGTTGTTCCTGAGCATCGGGCGACGTTTCGAGCGTGCAATTTATCTGGCAAGGCAACTGCGCGAGATCACCAAGCCGCTCGCCGAGCAGGATTGGCCGCTACTCGAGTGCCTGCTTGAAGTCAGCGATAGTTCCATGGCGTACAGAAGCCGGTATTACACCACCTTGCAACCGCTGGCCGTTCTGGATGTTCTCCTTGCCGATGAGACCAATCCACGGTCGTTGGATTTTCAACTGGCACACCTCGCAGATTTATATCAAAGACTACCTCGGCATTTGCCGAATGAACTTCAAGCGATGCGGGATGAGTTGGCAGTCTTACGCGATTTCGATTTGCGGAAGATGAGGTATCCTTTGCCTGGCGACTCCAGGGTTGCAAACGGTACAGATGGCCTTTCTCAGATAGAAAAATACCTCAGAAGGCTGGAGAAACTGCTGCCTTCATGGTCAAATAACCTGTCGGGCAGGTACTTTAGCCACGCTCGCACTTTGCCGGTAACGATGGGACTATGATCTACAAAATTGTTCATCGCACTGCTTATAAGTACAAGTACCCAGTCTCGGTGGGGAACCACGTTGCATGTCTGAAGCCGCGCTCTCTTTTGCAGCATCGTTTGGCAAAATCCGAACTCTACGTCCAGCCAGCACCGGCTACGATCACCGAGAGAGTGGACTATTTTGGAAACACTCACTATTTCTTCACTGTTCAGGAACCTCATACCGAGTTGGTAGTTGAAGCGCGAAGCGAAGTCATCATGCAAGACGGTGCGACACCATTGCCGCACAATGATCCCCCCTGGGAAGAAGCGGTTCGTTCGCTGCCCAGGGATCACAGCGCAGAGGGGCTTGGAGCTTATCAGTTCAGGTTTGAGTCACCGCGTATTCCGTTGCGGCCTGAGTTTGCAGAGTATGCGCTTCAGTCTTTTACTCCGAGACGGCCACTGCGAGATGGCCTTCTGGATCTGACGGATAGAATTCACCGAGACTTTCGATTCGACTCTGGAGTGACCACGGTCCGGACAACTACGGAAGAGGTTTTTCGGAAGCGCCGAGGAGTGTGCCAGGATTTTGCGCACCTTCAGATAGCCTGCCTGCGGTCTTTGAATCTTTCGGCGCGGTATGTCAGCGGCTACCTGAGAACCTATCCGCCGCCTGGGATGCCAAGGCTCGTGGGCGTGGATGCGTCCCATGCATGGATCTCGGCATATTGTCCGGGGACCGGATGGCTGGACCTAGATCCCACAAACAACCTGATTCCCTCGAATGGTCACGTGACACTAGCCTGGGGAAGGGATTACGGCGACGTAAGCCCTTTGCGCGGCTTGATTCTGGGGGGCGGCGTGCATGCTCTTAAGGTTGGCGTGGATATGGAAGTCATCGAGTCCTGAGGAGCGGAAGCACCTAACTGTATATGGCGCAAAAGTTGGGAGTCGTGGAACCTGGATGCAACCCAACGGGCTTGCAAAATTCGCTCAACGCGTTCACAATTTGCCCTGGCAAGTGGCGCATGCAATTGTTCATGATGATTAGTTACTAAATTAACATTTTGGCAATCGATATAGATGCGCCGAATCGCCATCTTGGTTTTGGATTGAGACCGGATCGCCAGTCGCTAAACGGTTTCACGAAATTGACTGTGGTAAAAGCAGAGAAGGGATCGCCTCCAAGGCGAGCGCTATTGCTCCCCAAAGGACTGCGAATTCACCGAGGCTGGCAGCGGCGATCTTCGGAACGGCAAACTCGGAATGCTCAAGCTCCTTCGAAACAAGACTGAGCAGTGTGGGATGGCTGCCCACCTTTCCTCCTAAGAGAATCAGGCCGGGGTTCAGGACAAGCGCCAGGTTGACAATTACATCGGCGACAATTCCGGCGCGGTGAAGGATGATTTTCCTTGCGATTGGGTCTCCAGTTTGAGCCAGATTCAGAATGCCCTGAGCGTCTGTCTGCTTTGGCGCCGGTGCTGATGCTTGGCGCGATTTGACAATCGCTTCGTTCCAACTCTTGAGGATTCCGGAGCTCGTCAGTACCGATTCGAGTTCTCCGAATTCGTGCAGGGCCGGTTGTTTTCGCAAGACGCGCGGCAAGCGTAGATAAGCGATCTCGCCAGCCGACCACTGCGCGCCATGGTGCAACTTGCCCTCAAGGACAATGCCCGCGCTGACATTGGCTCCAATGTCGATGAGAATGAACGTCTGTTCAGTGCGCGCAGCCCCACGATGGCGTTCGCCGACGGCGGCAAGATTGGTGTCGTTCTCAATGATTACCAAGCAATCGACATGGTTGCTCAGCAATCGTCGCAAGGGAACGGAGCGCCAATTTTCGAGAGTGCTGATAGACAGCACTATTCCCTCTTCGACGTTGGTAATTGCGGGGACGCCGACCACCAGCGCGAGTAACTGTTCGCGTGCCTTCTTGTGCTTCCTGAAGAGCCGTCGAATCTCATCGCCGATCAAACCACAGATTGCTTCCGGATTTGTTTTCTGGCCGTCAAGCGAGACGTGTGAGATGTCTGACTCCTCGCCGCTCAAGTCCGTCAGCAAAAAGGAAATGCCGTTCGCGGAAATCTGCACACCGAGGATGCAACCTCGTTCGGACTTGAAGCGGATAATGTCCGGAGGGCGCCCGCCGCTCGACTCGCCTTCGCCGAGAGGCTTGATGAGATTAGCGGCAAGCAGATCGCTGACCACATTGGTCACGGTGGGCGCGCTCATGCCCGATGCACGAACCAGGTCGGCTCTTGAACACGACCCCGCTTCACGCAAAAGCTTCAGAATCGTTAGTGCATTCGTTCGGCGGAGCAGCGAGGGTCTGCCAACCGCTATGGGTTCTCTCTTCACGGTAACTCGTTCGGGGATTGTTCGATGAGTGGTCTTTCTTCACAAAGTATAGCAAGGCATGCGAGAGTGCAGATCATTAGCCACGAGCAATCGTGAGGACGGCTTTGCTTGAGTTCAGAATTGAAGGCGGACCTTTGACTTGGGGAACACCCACGCAACTCCAAGGAAGGGATAGAACGCTTTCTAAATAAAATTACCAAAGAATCGTCTACTTCTCTACACTAATCGTGACCTCAGGCTGCGCGCTTGTCCCTCCTGAGTCTTAAGGATGAGCTTTCGATGGAAAACAAACTTGATGTTCGACACCTCTTCAGCTTTCTGATCGCCGCGGGCGGCATCATTTTT
>Ga0302320_10005273_pt1 | contig 29087 bp, 23 predicted proteins | sample Bog_T0_3_FD_202130 | JGI IMG/M metagenome (GOLD analysis project Ga0302320, IMG submission 202130) | Peat permafrost microbial communities from Stordalen Mire near Abisko, Sweden - Bog_T0_3 | ecosystem: Environmental > Terrestrial > Soil > Wetlands > Peat | place: Sweden: Abisko, Stordalen Mire...
TGCTCCGGGCTACGCCCTCCACAAGCTGGCCCCTCTCAACCAACAACAACAAAAACCAACAAACCTGAGGAATGAGATTCTACAGAACTTTTGGGACTTGACTCTGTAACGACGACGCTCGGCCTATTCCTTCAGCTTAAGCTTGCCCTTGTTCTCTTCAAGAAAGTCGCGCAAATCCTGCGCTCTGTCCAAAAGCTTTAGCCACTGCTCGTAGTAGAGGGTGACCGGGAAGCGGCCAAGTCCGTAGACGGAAACCCCGCCCTTGTCGCTGACTTTGAAGGTCATGCTTCCAGTCCGCTGTTGCTTGGCTTCCATTTCGGCTAATCGCGCCTTTAATTCCTCATACGTTGGTTCGGCCATCAAGGTCTCCTTCGTTCAACTATGTCGTGTCATTGCTACAGTTCGCTTGTTGGGGTGGTGTGCTCAGCAACCTGCCGAGGCTCCATCATCGGCTCCCCAGTCATGCTTTCGTTCAGACCTAGTGGATGGCACTCCGGGTATGTCAGGGAGGCATCCGCTAGATTCGGGGACGGGGCTCTGGTGCTTGGTTCCAGCACGCCAAGTTCATTCCGCAGGTCTCGAAGCTGACGAACCGCATCCTCGATGATGCGGTGCTTCTCGACACCCGCAGGGAGGTAAATTGGCACGGCTAACCATTGATAGCTCCCTCTCTCCACATCGAAGCAGCGCGGTGGCGTAGCATTGCGAAAACGAAGAAGAGTATTCCGGACTTCAGTAATCGAGCAATACTCCGGATAGAAATTTACCCACATCAGTGATGCACCTAAGCGGTGCCACTGATACGCATGGAATCCGAACCAAGCACTGTACCCGCCGAGTCGCACATAGGAATCCCAACCTTCGGTCAACATGCCGACGCTGACGATGCACCGCACATCGCGTCCCGGTGGATGGAGTGGGCGGTCAAGCTTCTTCGCCAACTCTTCAAATCCCAGTGGATATACCGGACTGCCCTGCTTGTCCAGCGTCCACTGCATCTTGCCCACGGTGTCCAGCGTGAATCGCATCCAACGCGACTCATCACTCTTTGCACCGTCCGTATCTGTTTCGTGGACGACCTTGGAATCAACGCGGATGGTCAGCACCTGACCGGCCTTGTTGCGGAAGCCGGGCATGTTGGAAGGTGGTATCCCCACCGGGGCTTTGCCCTCGCCAATCCACTCGTGCAGCACCTTGGCAATCTTCGTGTTCTTGCAGACCAAGATGAACACGGGCGGACGCGGGTCAGTGCCCTCCGATGCCCAATCCTGTCGCGTCTGCTCCCACTCCGCCGCCAGCATGGCAATCGGGGTATTCGCGTATTTCAATACTGCTTCGGGCTTCGGGCTTGCCCTCTGACCACCACGTTCGGCGGGAGTCATCTGTGTTTCCAGCATCCACTTCCAGATGTTCGCATAGCCCGGAATCGCGGCTCCCGTCGAATCCCGGACAGCAAGTTGGGGAATCTTCACCAAGCCCGATTCGATTGCATCAATCAAACCGAAGTCACTCACCACCCACGGAAATGGCTTATTCGTTTCTTGCCCCACGCGGCCCAAGTAGTATGGTGTGGCTGACAAGTCCAAGCAGAAGTTGATTCCACGCATTTTTTGAATGCGGTCTAAGCCTTCAACCCAAACTGTCGCTTCCTTGTAGAAGTCCTCTTCTTCGTCTTCTTCCTCGTCCTCTTCTTCGTGGTTGTTCTCGCGGCTAATCCGGTAAGCGTGGTGGGATTCATCATTCATCAGGAGGATGTTTTGTTTGCCCCCAATCTCCCGACCAAGCACTCGATTGATGAGCGCCGTATCGCTCTCAACATATTTCACAGACTCGATGCGGACACGCTTCAGGGTTCCGTCTTTGTCCTGTTCTTCTTCCAGCACCTTAATCAAACGAGCCGCAACCTGCCGCTGGTATTCGTGCGGCGTCAAGTACCGCTTGCCACGAGCCGTGGTGGTCTTTGTGCCGATGTGAATCCACTCGCGAATTGGAGTGGCAACCCCGGCCTTGATGACCTTGGCACTTGTTCCACCTTGCTGCATGACCTGTGGCTCGAACACATGCCAGTTCGTGACGATTACCTTCCCTTGCCGTAGCAGCGGCATCATGTCGGGGGGAACCAAGTCACGAGAGCGATACAAACTTGCCTCGCCACGCTCGGGGTCAAGTTCGTTCAAGCGACTACGAATTGTCACGTTTGGGCAAACGATGAAAACAACATCCGAGTAGGTGCTGTTGTTCCGGTCATTGACTTTGTTCAGGATGCTCCATGCAGCAACCATGCCCATGACAGTGGTCTTGCCACTTCCGGTCGCCATCTTACAGGCATAGCGGAGGAAGCCCATGTACCCCAGCGCCTTGCGGTCATCGCTCGGGTCATCTCGCGGAACATTGATTCCTTGCAGATAATCCGCTCTCGCTTCGTTCAGGAAGATGACGGACTCGGCTGCTTCCAGTTGTGCGAAGAAGAGACGCTTGCGGTCGTCGCGGCCATCTCGACGCCACCACTTCAGCAGGTCGAGTGTCGTACGCGACACTCCGTTGTAGCCTTCTTCTCGCCACTTCTTGACGCGCTCCCGAATCAGGGCGACCATCGCCAGTTCGTAGCCGCCGATGTAGCTGTCCGATTTCTTCAGAACGCCATCAGCAATCGACCACTCGTTCCGTTGGTCACGTGGAGGGAACACGATGGAGGGACGCCGCCCCGCCGTGCGTCGTGGCTGTTCGCCCTCCTTGATGAACCAGTATTCAGCCGGTTCCGCAAACGGCGAGTTCAAAATCGGTTGTTCGACTTCGTAAAGCTGGTCGGGCATGTGAACCCCCAAATCCTTGAGCTACTGAAACAGCGGTATGCCTAACGCCTCAATGTGCGCCTTGAATGACTCCGCTGCTCCGCCAAAATTCATTCGAACATTCATGTAAATCAACCCAGCGATTTGTTGCGTGGAGGCAAGCCTTGGGCAACTCACATCGTAGGAACACATGGTTCGAGCACCGATACTTGAAAGCGAAATCATCAGCATTGGGCCATCGGTCGCCCTGACCTTTAGGTTCCCTATCTCAAGGGACATGCCGTATAGACTCGGCACGAAACCGAGTCCACGCAATCTTTGCTCAAGTTCAGCATCCATTAGACTCACCCTACACCGCCTCGCCTACGTTGAAACCAGCATCCTTCAACTTGAAGTTGACTTCATATTCAAGTAGCGTCACGCCGGGAACCGCCAACGCCGCATATCGCAGTCTTTCGCTCATGTTCTTGGCAACGATGACACCATGCACTTCGCGCCCGTTGGCGAGATGCTGCCGCACCCATCCCATGTAGCGCATCAACTGCCCCATAGCCTTGTCTGGGCCGTGAGACAGCTTCAACTCCAGCACGTAGAAGTTCCCTGCATCGTCAACCGCGAGAATGTCCAGCGGCCCAGTCGCCGTCTGGTACTCAACGCCGTCGCGGTTCTCCGAGTCCCTGTATAGTCGGAGCCTCTTCCCCGCAATCAATAGTGATGGCAGGTTCCCCGCGATGAACTGTTGAAGGTGCTTCTCCAGTGAGAATTCAAGTACCTCCTCAGTATCCAAAGCGGAACCGTCGTCTTCAGATTCATCCTCAATTGCCACCGCATTGGACAATGGTGCGGTCGAGGGCGGGAAGAAGTGGATTTCGGATTCAGTCTCCTCAATCCTCCATCCGGCATTCCGCAAACCTCGTTTGAGTTCGCGGGAAGTGTTGTCTGTGGTCATGCCCTTGGGCAGAAACGCAGGATGCTCTCGGAGCCACTGTTTCATGGCGTGGTTGCTGACCTTCCCGCCAGCCTCCTCGATGTCCACAAGGTATCTCTTCGGTGCTTCCATCGCTACACCGCCTCGTTCAACATCTTGGTCACGATGAGTTCATTGCCACGGTCGTCGATAACCTTTACCGCGATTTGCTTTTCGTCCCCGACTTCGAAGGCCGCACTGGTGTCGCCAGCCAGGTGCTCCCACACAGACTCATCGTACTCACCCTTGAGAGCCTTCTTCAGGTTGTCCCATGCGCTCGTTCGCGGAAAGAATGCTTGAGAGACGTGGAAACAGCGACCGTTGTAGTTGCTATCCAACAACCACGCTGGCACATCGTTACCCGAGCGATGCTCCGTTTCCCGCCGAACATCCGTCGTACCGTGTCCCGGCTGATGTTCAGCATGTCTGCGACTTCTGCGACTGAAAGGAATTGTTCGTCCATGAAACGACTCTAGACGGATTTTCGGTTGTTGCGACTCTTGAGTGAAGTTCCGCAAGTTCACTTCTCTATGTGGCCCGTTTTCAACAACCTAAGGGCTGGCATCATATTTGGCTGCAAGTGGCAATCGGGATTCTGGCGTCCGCTTGGGCTGATATGCCCAGACTGTCAGGGAGCTATGGAGGCGCACTTCAATGAAGGGGGACCGAACGAGTAAATAGCGCAGCCTCGGGACGGACCTATCCTGATTAACAGACCCATTGAGTATCGGAGGCGCGATGGATGACAGCAAAGTTCTGAAGGTTCGACAGAAAGTGAAAGAGGAACTTCGCCTCGGGCGCGTTCGACTTGCCAGCTTAAAGGGAGAGAAGCAGTTGCTGGCACAGAACCATCAAGACCGCGAACGCCTCTTCGCATTTTTCAAGTTGCAAGGACTAGATAAGGAACTTGAATTCAATGAGGTCTTGGTTCGTCTTTTAATGAACTACAGCAAGTTGGCGTCCTACCGTGGAGTGCGAGAGGGGTTCAAAATCTACGAGTACGCTGCTGAACTTCGTGAGGATAGAGCCCGTTTCCACTTGTTCGAGTTTCTCCGAAAAAGTCCCGAAGCCACTAACCAAAAACTTGTTGAATATCTGGACACCAAGAACGGTAGGCTTGCAAAACTGAAAACAAAGCGAGATGACCCTCTTTGGGCTCCACTGCCAGTCGAATGGAAGGAACGTTTGGTCAAGGAGAGGGTAAGCCTCAAGGATGATTCGTCTTGGGAGACTGCGCTTGAAGAACTTCCAACGCTCGTGATGCCCTACCTCAGCAGAGTCAAGAGAATGGCTCAAGAAGCAGAAGTCAAAAACGTATTGTTCAATTGGCCGGAGATTTTCAGACAACACAAGAAAGAGCGCAAGAAGTCAAATGGGGTGTAGGCAACGGCAACCGGGGCTCAATGCTGAGCCTGAAGCTTACGGCGGGCGCAACCCTTTTGGAACTGCACGTTGAGAGGACTTTCTCATGACGGCACTCAACCAGCCGAAGACTACTTGCTGAGGAGTACAGTACGCGGCAAGTAGAGTAGGCCGCAAAAGAAAAGAGGCGATGCCCCAACCGAGGGGAGCATCGCCTTTCGCTTGTCAGTGTGGAGGTCATCCCAGTGACGGGGCTTGCAAGTTGAACCCTGCACTAGAACTCGGGGAAGACTAGCTCCACTGCGGCCTGACGCTCCTTGCTACGGGCCGCTTGCACGGAAACCTGTAATCTCCCACTGCCTACCCTACGAACCTGATATAAGGCGAAAACCGCCGTCACGTCCGAAACCCGGAAACGTGTTCTCTCGTAGTGCCATTTCTTCATTCTTGACCAAGGCGATGTAGTGTTCAATGGACTTCATGTCTTCATGTCCAAGTTGCTGACGGACATACCCGATGTCCCACCCCCTGCCACCGAGCCGTTCGGAACGAAGCCAGTTTGTGGCCGCAGTCGCTCTGAACTTGTGCAACCAGACAGTAGTCGGGTCGAGACCTGCTCTTTTGGCAATCGCTTTCACTCTGTCCCATAGGTGGTAGTCGGGCTTGCCCATCGCACTGCCAAACAAGAGATTGGAAGGTCTGCAACTCGCTTTTCTGAGCAGCAGTCGGTCCATCAATTCCTTCGACACCCACACTACACGGCTGGCACCCGTTTTTGTTTGGTATTTCCAATGGGATTTGGACTGGACACGAATCTCGGTTTTGAAGCGTCCCGGTACCAGTTCGTCGCAAATCAAGTCTGCGTCCTCAAGATGCATGAGTTCGCGCTTGCGGAATGCGCCTTCAAGAAGTGTGGAGAAAATGAGATGTTCTTCTTCATCCATAACGGCAAACATAGCGTTGAGTTCCTGTTTCGTGTAGACCTCTGGAACCTTGCTGCTGTTCAGTTCGCGCTTGTACTCCTTCTTTGTGACAGGGCCTTTTCCCGGTTCGAGTTCATAAACCGAACGGTAGAAGGCGCACACCTTCATCACTTTATGTGCAGCGGTAAATGGACAGTTGGCTGGGCCGTCATCTTCCTCGTCACCGTCCACGAGGAATTCAAAAAAACGTCTTAAGAGTCGCTTGTCGATTTCGTCTACGTAGGCGACATCGCGCCCCTTTTTCCTTGCGGTAGCCCAATCTTGGAATTCGAGCAGCGCGTGTTGATGCGCTGAGAGTGTTTTCTTGCAGCCGCTTTTGGCATCAAGGAACCGGCGAATTTCGAGCCCCAATTTCCTTCGTCCAGAATCGACGGACGTGGGGTCGGCCACTTGGCGATGCCGGTTGCTCAGGTACCACGACTTGTCTTCAGCTTGTGCCGCCGCATCAGAAAGGTAGGGGAGTTCGCGGTCGTTGACCCGTCCTTTTACGTCCTGCCATTGCTTTTGGCGGTTCTCGTACCACGACAATTGGAACTTGCCCTGCCTGTCGTCTTTGAGGAACAGCTTTCCGTCCCGCTTTCGGCCTTGGGGAGGCCGGACGTGTACTCTAGTCCACTTGCTGTCGGACTTTACTCTCTCGTAGATGCTTACTGTGACCGTGCCCATATCGTCTGAAATCCAATACTCGGATTTCCGGGCACACAGATGAACAATCTGCGGCAATAACGCGGCAGTGTAGTTCAAATGTAGTTCAACTGGCGGGAGATAATTTGGAAGTGCTTCCAATTAAACAAGATAGATGATAGTTGGTAGCGCTACCGGGAATCGAACCCGGGTTTTAAGATTGAGAATCTCACGTCCTAACCCCTAGACGATAGCGCCACACTGCGGGGGACCGTCTCCGGCCACTCACTTACTTTAACAAAAACAACAGAACCCTGCCAAAAGCCGGCACCCGCTCTAAATCCCCAGCTTCCGCACTTCGTCGTTATAATACTTGCGGTAAAGAATCTCCCACTCCTGAGACCCTTCCTGGATGATCTTCCGCTGGTTGGCAATCTTCAGCCGCGCCGCCGTGTCGATCCGCGCCTCTTCCGTCAGCAGGGCAGTCAGCGCCTTGCGCGCCTCCTGGCGAATCGTGTTGCGATCCTCCAGGAACCCAACCTCGTCAATTTCGGCCAGTGTGTCCGCTACGGTGTGGGCCAGCTTATTCAGCTTGTCGGGGTTCAGCCTCATAGCACCGCCTTGTACTTCTTGGCCAGCTCCGTCTTCACCTTCTTGAACATCTCGGCATATTGCGCGCCGGATTTGCGCATCTCTTCCGAGTACGCGTCCAGTATCACGCGAACCTCTTCATTGATGCGGTCTTCCAGAGATAGTTCCTCGACAAGCGCCTCATTCACGCGCGCTTCAACCACCTTCAAGTCACTGGCGGTGATCAGCTTGGCGTCGATGAGGTGCTTGACCGTACGGCGGGCCAGATACCCTATGTAATCGCGGGAAAAAATCATGGGCTAAGCGTCAGAATACCGCATCGGGCCACCCGCTGTACACAAGCGGCCCGATGCGGCGACGCCGGCACCAGAACAGGTCGCAGATCTGGGGGTTCTGTACCCTGTCCGGCACCGGAAAACAATCCCAACAAGGGGCTTATCGGCTCAATCCCTGCGGAGACCATGCGCCTCATGTAACCAAAGTTTCTCTCCGGCTTCAATCCTCCGGTTCGCTCCCAGGCCCACTTGGCAGGCCGCAACAGCACAAAAAGGGCGGGCGGCGGGATTGCTGTTCACAACCCCGCTGCCCGCCCTTCCTTTTTCTCGCCGGATCTTCTGCCCGGCTTAGTTCGTCGCGGCCTTTGCTCCGGCGGCCTTGGCCTCGGCTTCGGTCATGAACTTGCTGTTTGTGGTCCTTCCGTATTTCTTTTCGCTCGCCCCGTAATAGAGCTTCGTATTGAGGTTCACCCAAACCAGCCCTTTTTCCTTGGCGGCTGCCAGTTCTCTGACGTTCGGCCAAACCTGCCTGGCCCCACCTGAAGGTGCCGGCTTTGCCTCGGCTGAAGGCGCGGGCTTCGCCGCAGCGGAAGGTGCAGGCTTTGCGGCAGCTGAAGGTGCAGGTTTTGCCGAAGCCGAAGGCGCGGGCTTAGCCGCAGCTGAAGGTGCAGGTTTTGCCGAAGCCGAAGGTGCAGGCTTTGCGGCAGCTGAAGGCGCCGGCTTTGCCCTTGCTGAAGGCGCCGGCTTTGCCCTTGCTGAAGGTGCAGGCTTTGCCGAAGCCGAAGTCGCATGCCTGGCCCCAGCTGAAGGTGCAGGCTTTGCCTCGGCTGAAGGTGCGGGCTTCGCCCTGGCCGAAGTCGCGGGCTTGGTTTCCGCCGTCGAACTGGAAGCGGAGGTTTGCGTCTGCGCCACCACAAGACTTGCAGACATCAACGAGCCCAGGGCGAGAAGATGAATGGCTTTCATCATGTTTGTGAAACTCCTTTCAATGCATTCCTTCGTTTTCAGCCAGCCCGTTCAGAGCGGCTGGCTGCGGGTCTTTGAACGCCCGTGCTGCCTCACCCAGGTTGATCTTCTCGGCCTCGAAATCGAACGGGCGGGGCGCAGGGGAGAGTCTTGCCTGCGCACATACCGGCACGGGCATCGTCGCAGTGTCCCATCCTACACCAGCCCAAGTTACTTTTGAGACATAATCTTTGCGCAGTATCAACATTCCAAAGGGTGGGATACCGCCGCTGTTAGTTCTCCCTGGCGAAGGCAGCTGGCCCCACCGCAGGTGGCCCGGGGGCCATCCTCACTCGGATTGGAGAAGAATTCCCTGTACAAACGGCGTCACAATTTGGCATACTCAGAAACCATATTCTGCAAGCTGAGTCCGGAGGTCATATGATTCAGGCCAGAATTCACCCGGCGTTCCCCCGCCGGATTTCGACGCTGTCTGCCGCGCCGAATGCTGTCACAACGTCCACCTCGGCAACCTGTCTGCTGTTCACACCGCTTCTCGCCGCGCTGCTTGCTATCCCCGCATCCGCGCAGCAGGCGGGGGTGGACGGCTACGGAGCCGGCGTAATCTCCAACACCGTGGAACACGCAGCGCCGGGTCCCAGGGTCCCCTTCACCGATACTCCCGCGATATCCCAGAAGCCGGCGCTCGAGCAATCGCCGCCCGCATCCATTCACACGGAAGGCATGGAAGACGACTACGACAACAACAATCCTACGGCCTGGTGGGTCTATAGCGGCCAGAGCGCTGCCAACGTGGCCGCACTGCTCACGCACAACAACGCCCGCATTATCGATATCGAGGTTGATTCTTTCGCCCCCTACACATTCACCGTGACCCTTGTGCAGAACACCGGAGCCTACGGAAAGGCATGGTGGTGGTATTACGGACTTACGGCGGCGCAAGTGAGCGCCAACCTTGCGGCCAATAAAGCCCGGCCGATTTCTCTCAAGGCCTATGACATCGGCAGTGGACAGATTCGTTTCGCCGTGGTCATGATCGCCAACTCCGGCGCCGATCAAAAGGCGTATTGGTGGTACTACGGAGAGTCGGTTTCTAACCTGAGCGGCCTGCTCGAAACCAACAACGCGCGGCTCATAACCGTCGACGCCTACGCGGTTGGCAGCAGCACGGCGTACACCGCGATCATGGTCAGCGACACGGGAGCCGACAGGCAAGCCTGGTGGTGGTACATCGATGCTTCTCCAGCGACCCTCGAGACCAAGATCAGCCAGAACAATGCCAGGATCTTCTACCTGACCGCCGCTGGAGGGGGAAACTTCAACGTCATCATGGAGAGTTGCGCCAACGGCTGCTCGGAGTGGTGGTATTACTACGGGCTGACCGGTTCGCAAATGGTTTCTCAGGCGCTCCAAAACGGCGGCCGCATGGTCAACCTCTCCAGTTATCCCGGATGCGGGGGAAGCTGCTTTACCGGAGCCATGATCAATAACTCCAACGCCATCACCACCCGGGTCGGCAATCTCATCCGCAACGGCGGCATCGCCGGGACCGAGGGTCTCTATTTGAAGCAGGTGAATGGACCTGTGCTGGCCAATCTGGAGGATAGCGCCGTTTTTGAGCCGGCCAGTTCCATCAAGGTGGTCGCCAACCTTTATGCGATGACCCAGGTGGAGAAGGGTAACATCAAGTTGACCGCGCCCATCACGCATTACACCAATGCCGCCGAGAGTTGCCCGAACCCGCCGGTTGTCAGCGGAACAGAGAGCCTGGGCACGGCAATCCGCGAGATGATGTGGCACTCTGACAACGCGCGCACCCGTGAGATTACCGATCATTTCACCGACGCATCCATCAACGCTTATGCGCAATCCATTGGCATGGCGAACACCTCCATCAATCATTACATCGGCTGCGGCGGTCCCATCCCGGACACCTTCACCCTGGACAACGCCGGCCTGCTTTACGAGGGCGTCGCCAACCAGACTCTGCTCAATGCCCGCAATCGAGGCATCTTCTATAGCAATATGGCGGGCCGGGCGCAGTATGAATCCGAGGGCTACGATTGGACCAGCGTTTGGAGCACGGACATTCCCAACATCGTCAACTCCGTGGCGCCCGCCGGCACCACCGCGGTGCAGAAGATGGCCTATCTGAATGCGATGAACGTGGCCTACAAGGCCGGCAACTATGTCCTTTGCTCCAACACCAACTGCAACGATGTGGTGGAAGACATCGCCATCGCGGGCTGGTTCCAGCTTCCGGTCTGCTCAGCGTCCGGCACCACGTATTCGGAATACGTGTGGGGAATCTTCTTCTCGAATGTGCCAAACAACAACTGGTACAACGGCAAGGTTACGCCCGCGGACAGTGACTTCAACACCGCCAAGAGCGAGCTGCTGCGTGAGCAGATTCAGGCCGGGATGGCCACCTGCGCGGGCAAATCTTTGAACGTCATGACCTATAGCCCAGCCGATCTCGTGTTTACCTCAACCACCGTTGGGGCAACCACCGCGGCCAAGACGGTCACCGTAACCAACAATCAACTCTCCACCGTCACCGGGCTCAGCATCTCGATCTTTGGCGACTTTTCTGAAACCAACAATTGCGGAACTTCGCTAGCCAGCGGCAAGTCCTGCACGGTCACGGTCAAATTCACGCCGACCGCGAGCGGCGAAAGAACCGGGGCGGTCATCGTAAGCGACGGAGGCGCCGGGCAGCCACAGACCATTCAACTTACCGGAACCGGCAGTTAGCGGACATTGAAACCCCGCCACAGGCGGGTTCAGGTTCCGGGGCGTGAGTTAGAGCGGTTCCCGAATTCACGTGGCCTCTTCGATGCAGCGGAAGGTGGCATTTACTTCCACCCCAGCGACGAAGACCTGTCGCTGAGGACCCCGGAGAGGAAAATGCCACTCGACAGTGACTGCTTCGGATTGCACCAAATCGGGAACCGCTGTAATCCAGGCAAGGCGTGTGCCCCAGGCCCGGGGTCCCGCGGACAGGTCGTCGTCTGTGGGGTGGAGGTTGCTCGCTTTTGGGGACCTGGGAGTGTAAGGACTCCGGCAGTCCCTCCTTTTCTTCTCCCTCGACCGCGCGGGCAAAGAAGACATGGGGCGGTCTGTTTCCATCGTTTTGGGAATGATCGCTGACCTGATAATCTGCTGTCTTGCCGATCGAACGTCCAGCCTGGCTGCCCAAGTACTTGCCCGAACTCGACGGGCTGCGGGGGCTTGCGATTTTGTGGGTAGTTCTCTACCACTGCCATCCGCGGCTTGAGGGGACGTGGCTCTACCCGGTCAGCATCTGGGGATGGTCGGGGGTGATTCTGTTTTTCATCCTCAGCGGATTTCTGATCACATCGAACCTGCTGACCACGCGCGACCAGCCGCGCTACTATCACAACTTCCATGCTCGCCGCGCCCTGCGCATCTGGCCCATGTACGTTCTGGTGGTGGTGGTGGTCTATCTGAATGCGCCGTGGTTCATTGGGCCCTCGGTGTGGGATGCGGTCAGAACCGCGCCGTGGCTGGCTTATCTGTTCTGCGTGCAGAATCTCTTTCACATCACCTTGCCCCCGGCGCTGGGTCCCACCTGGGCGCTGGCCATCGAGGAGCAGTACTACTTTTTCTGGGCGCCGCTGGTCAAAATCATGCGCCGGCCGTGGACGATGACGGTGATCCTGGTTGCCGTGCTGCTGGAGTGCCCCTGGATGCGCCACCAGCACTACGCATGGCTCACGCCGACGCACACACTGATTCACCTGGACGGCATTGCCTGGGGCAGTTTGCTGGCCATCGGTCTGCACACGCTGCGGCTCGACCGCCGCATCTGGCTCGGCTTGGGGCTGGCGGGCCTGGTCGTGGGCATCGGCGCAGCAGCCACCATCGCCGGAGGCACGCCGTATCTCGATTCCGCGCTGGCCGTGGGCTTTGCCGGCGGCATTCTGGCGCTGATCGCCTCCACCGGCGCGCGCAACCCCTTCAACGCCGCGTTGCACAGCGGGCCGCTGGCCTTTTATGGCCGCATCAGCCATGGGCTCTACATGACCCACATTTCGGTCTTTATCTATTTCGGCTGGTTCGACGCAAAGATGGACCACGCCGGCTATGGAATCCCCGGCAACCTGGCCATCGTCGGCTTCCGCCTGCTGATGACGACCGCCGTGGCCGCGGCGCTGTGGTATGGCTTTGAGTCGCGCATTCTCAAGCTGAAGCGGCACTTCGATAGTGGTCCCACAAAGTGAGCCCGCGTTTCAGCCACCTGTGACTCGAATCACCCTCCGATTCACCCTTGACTGCTAGCCTTGCAGGTGGCGCGCAAATCCCCATTTGCGAGGTGCAACGTGAGCGAAGGCAGCGCGAACAAGACTCCCCTGAGCCCCGAGCAGTTGGCCCGGATGAACGCCTACTGGCGTGCCGCCAACTATCTCTCCGTGGGGCAGATTTATCTCAAAGACAACCCGCTGCTGGAGCGCCCGCTGACGCTGGACGACGTGAAGCCGCGCCTGCTGGGCCACTGGGGCACCACGCCGGGATTGAACTTTCTTTATGTCCACTGGAACCGTCTCATCCGCGAGCGCGACCTGAACATGCTTTACATCATTGGCCCCGGCCACGGCGGTCCCGGCCTCGTCGCCAACACCTACCTTGAAGGCTCGTACACCGAGCTCTACCCTCACATCGAGCAAAACCGCGACGGCATCAAGCGGCTCTTCAAGCAGTTCAGCTGGCCCTATGGCATTCCCAGCCACGTCGCGCCGGAGACGCCGGGATCGATTCACGAAGGCGGCGAGCTGGGTTACTCGCTGGTGCATGCTTATGGAGCGGCCTTCGACAACCCTGACCTCATCGTCGCCTGCGTCGTGGGCGACGGCGAGGCGGAGACCGGCCCGCTGGCGACGAGCTGGCACAGCAACAAGTTTCTCAACCCCGCCACTGACGGCGCGGTGCTGCCGATTCTGCATTTGAACGGCTACAAGATCGCCAACCCCACCATTCTCGCGCGCATTCCGCATGCCGAGTTGGAAAGCCTGATGCGCGGCTACGGCTATGAGCCTTACACGCTGGAAGGCGACGATCCGGAGACCATGCATCAGCAGGCCGCGGCGGTGTTTGACGTCATGCTGGACCGCATCGCGGAGATTCAGAGCGTTGCCCGTGAACCAGGTCCAAAAGATAAAAGCGCGGAGCGCCGCCCCGCGTGGCCGATGCTGATCATGCGCACGCCCAAGGGCTGGACCGGCCCCAAGTTTGTGGATGGCAAGCCGGTGGAAAATACCTGGCGCGCGCACCAGGTTCCGTTTGCCGAGCTGCGGGAGAAGCCCGACCACCTGCGGCTGCTTGAAGACTGGATGCGCAGCTACAAGCCTGAGGAGCTGTTCGACGAGAAGGGCGCCTTCCGCGCCGAGCTGGCTGAGATTGCGCCCAGGGGCCGCCGCCGCATGGGCATGAACGCGCACTCAAACGGCGGCCTGCTGCTGAAGCCGCTCATCGTGCCCAGCTTCCGCGAGTTCGCCGTGAAGATCGAGGGCCGCGGCCAGCACGACTTTGAGTCCACGCGCATTCTGGGCCAGCTCCTGCATGCGGTGATGGAGGCCAACAAGGAAGAGAAAAACTTCCGCGTCTTCGGGCCGGATGAAACTGCCTCGAACCGCCTTCAGGACGTCATCACCGGAACCGGCAAAACTTGGATGGCCTCGACGCTGCCCGTGGACGAGAACCTGTCTCAGACAGGCCGCGTGATGGAGATCTTGAGCGAGCACATGTGCCAGGGCTGGCTTGAAGGCTACCTGCTTACCGGGCGGCACGGATTCTTCAGTTGCTACGAGGCCTTCATTCACATTATTGACTCGATGGTGAACCAGCACGCCAAGTGGCTCAAGGTCACGCGGCAGATTCCCTGGCGCAAGCCGATTGCTAGCCTCAATTATCTGCTCAGTTCGCTCGTATGGCGGCAGGACCACAACGGCTTCAGCCACCAGGACCCCGGCTTCATCGACCATCTTCTGAACAAGAAAGCCGACGTCGTGCGCATCTATCTGCCGCCCGACGCCAACACGCTTCTCTCGGTCGCCGACCACTGTTTGCGCAGCAAGAACTACATCAATCTCATCGTGGCCGGCAAGCAGCCCGCGCCGCAGTGGCTGACGATCGACGAGGCCGTGGCCCACTGCACGACGGGATTGGGCATCTGGCCGTGGGCGTCGAACGATGCGGGAAACCCCGACGTGGTGATGGCCTGCTGCGGCGATGTGCCCACGCTTGAAGCGCTGGCCGCGGTGAATCTGCTGCGCGAGCGGCTGCCCGACCTGCGCATCCGCGTGGTCAACGTGGTTGACCTGATGGCGCTTCAGCCGCCCTCCGAACATCCGCACGGGCTCTCGGACGAGCAGTTCGACCAATTGTTCCCGGTGGGCGTGCCGGTGGTGTTTGCCTTCCATGGCTATCCGGCAGTGATTCACCGGCTCACTTACCGGCGTCACAATCACGACAACATTCACGTGCGCGGCTACAAGGAAGAGGGCACCACCACCACGCCCTTTGACATGTGCGTGCTCAACAACATCGACCGCTTCCAGCTGGCGCTGGACGCCATCAAGCGCGTGGCGCGGATGGCGGCACATGCCGACGCGGCCGAGCAGTGGTATTCGGAATCCATCCAGCGGCACAAGCTGTATGTAGCGGAAAACGGCGACGACCTGCCGGAGATTCGCGATTGGCGCTGGCGGGAGAACTAACTTGCTAACTCGTCCGCCGCGGCGGACGGCTAACCGGCTAACTTGCAGAGGTTTTCATTCATGTCTTCATTGCCCATCCTGGTTTTGAACAGCGGTTCTTCTTCCATCAAGTTTTCAATGTATGAAGCCGGCGACGGCGAGCGTGCCCGCCTCATCGAAGGCGCGGTCGACGGCATCGGCACCGATCTGGGCAAGTTCTGGATCAAGGACGCAGACGGCAAAAGACTGGTGGACGAGACACCGGCCGTGCCCACGCGCGCCGTCGCCTTCAAGCTGGTGGCCGACGCGCTGCACTCGGGTAAGGTGCCCGCCCCGGCGACCATCGGCCATCGCACCGTCTGCGGCGGGCCCACCATTACTGAGAATCAGTTGATCACGCCGAAGTTGATCGACGAGATCGAGAGCTACCAAGCCCTCGCGCCGCTGCACACGCCGATCGCCGTCTACATCATGCGCGAGGCGCTCAAGCTCTTTCCTGGCCTGCCCAACTTCGCCATTCTCGATACCTACTTCCATCGCACATTGCCCGAGGTGGCCAAGCGCATGCCCATCCCTACGGAGTACGTTGACATGGGCGTGCGGCGCTACGGCTATCACGGTATCTCGTATGAGTCGATTGTTTACCAGTTGCAGCCCGATGTGCCGGAGAAGCTGATCGTTGCGCACCTGGGCAACGGCGCCTCCATCTCTGCGATTCGCAACGGGAAGTGCCTTGATACCTCCATGGCGCTGACGCCCACCAGCGGCATCATCTCGGGCTCGCGCACCGGCGATATCGATCCCGGCGTGCTCATCTTCATCCTCAAGCAGATCGCTCTCACCACGCCCAACACGCTCGAAGCCGCCGACAAGCTGGAGACCGTGGTCAGCAAAAAGTCCGGGCTGCTGGGTGTGAGCGAACTCTCCAACGACATGCGCGACCTGCGCGAAGCCATCAAGACTGGAAACGAAAAGGCGCGGCTGGCGGTGGACAAGTTCACCTGGACCATCGCCCGCTGGATCGGCAGCTATGTGGCCGAACTCGACGGGCTCGATATGCTGGTCTTTACCGGCGGCATCGGCGAAAACGACATTGCCTCGCGCGCTGAGATTTGCGCGGGCCTTGGTGGATTGGGCATCGTTGTCGACCAGTTGCGGAACAACGTGCGCGGCGCAGCAGTCATCTCCACAGACAGCTCGCCGGTGACGGTGCGCGTGATTCCGCCGTTGGAAGATTTGATTATCGTGAATCACGTGGTGCGGCTGCTGGGCGAATAGAAATCCAGTAAGAGCACAGAGCAAACAGCCCCGCCGCATCTCTATGCGGAGTGACGCGGCAAGGCCAGAACCTTCAATCGCTTGCCAAGCTTGGCGAAATCCGGATCGGCGGTCACGAGAGTCGCGCCCGAGCGCATGGCCAGCTCAGCGGCAAAACAGTCGGCCAGGCCCAGCCTGTACCGGTAGTGAATCTCGCCTGCGGCCAGGGCCTGCTCCGTGTCCGGCGCCAAGAACTCTACCAGACCTTGGATTCTGTAAATGGAGTTGCGCGCATCTTCCATCGTGCTGTATCTGGCGAAGACGTAAAGCACCTCTGAAACATTCACGAGCGAGATGCGGAGAGATGCCTGGTTCTTGTCGGCTTGAACGAACAATTCGCGCACCCGCGCTGCGCCTTCCTGGTTGCGGAGGAATAGCACAAGCGCGTTCGCATCCAACACATAATCTTTCACCGCGCGGCCTCTATCTTGGCTTCCTCACGCTCCCGCTCTCTGCGTTTCTCTTCCATCCACCAAGCCTCGACATCCTCTTCTACGTGGCTCAGGCTCCCCTGAAGAGCGAGTATCTGGTCCAGCGCGGTCGACTCCACGGTCAATTTGCCATTTTGTTCGCCGAACACTACTTTCGCCCGAGGCCGAAGGTTGTACTTGGCCCTTAACTCTACGGGAATCATCAGTTGGCCCTTCGAACTAATCGTGCCCGTTTGCCCCATGACTTCTTACCTCCAGGTAAGACAAATTGTACGCCGAGCGCGATGCAAAACTCAACTCGACGCTGCCTTGTTCTACACTGGTGGGTTCCATCCGGAGTTCTTCTTTATGCCTACGACCGCAGTTCCTGAACTTGCAAAACGCCTGCCCTCGCCTGCCCTGCGTCGCTTTGCCTGGGGCGTGCTGGCTTACTTCATCGCCGTCATCCTGTGGGGCACGCTGGTGCGCGCCACCGGCTCCGGCGCCGGCTGCGGCAACCACTGGCCGCTTTGCAATGGCACCGTGATGCAGCACTCGGCCAGCGTCAACACGATGATCGAGTTCACCCACCGCATCACCAGCGGGTTGAGCCTGTTCGCCGTGGCCGGGCTGCTGGTTTGGACGTTCACGGGAACCGTCCGCGGCCACCTGGCGCGGGCCATGGCTGTGACCTCTGTGGCGCTCACGCTGGTTGAGGCCATACTGGGCGCGCTGCTGGTCAAACTGGGTTACACGGCGCAGAGCCAGTCGCCGATGCGGCCGGCGTTTTTGGCGCTGCACCTGACCAATACGCTGTTGCTGTTGGCGGCGATTACGCTGACCGCGCACCTGCTGAGCCGGCGGAAGGGCTACCTGCGCGGGAGCGTGCGGGTGGTTGCGCCGTTTGGCGCCATCGCCGGCGTTATTGTGGTAATGATTGTGGGCGTCACCGGCTCGCTGGCGGCGCTGGGCGATACGCTCTTTCCGGCCACGTCGCTGGGCCTGGCGCTGGCGCAGGACTTCAGCGCCACCAGCGGCTGGCTGGTGCGCTGGCGCTGGACCCATCCCACCATCGCGTTTATCGCCAGCATCATTCTCATCTGGCTGCTGGTGCGCGCCGCGCAACACAAGACGCATTGGGATAATCGCTCGCTGTGCGCGGGGGTGCTGACTCTGCTGGCCGCAGTGTATACGCTCGGGCTGCTGGACGTGATTCTGCTGGCCCCGTTGTGGGTGCAGGTGGCGCACCTGCTGGCCGCGGATTCGCTGTGGGCGGCGCTGGTGGTGCTGACGGCGCGGCTGGTGCTGCAGCCGAAAAACAGGGAATAAGGAACAGGGAACAGGCCGAGGGCTCGCAGCCGCGCGAGGCTTCGTACGGGACGAGTTGGATGGTGAGGGCCGCCGCACGTGAGGGGCGGCTCTTCTGTATTGCAAAGTCAATGATTAAATTTTTCGGGCGCGCTCGATGGCGCGGAGGACGGCTTGCGCTTTGTTGAGGGACTCCTGGTGTTCGAGTTCGGGGACGGAGTCGGCGACGATGCCTGCGCCGGCCTGGACTGAGCCTTTGCCGCCGGTGGAGAGCAAGGAGCGGATGGAGATGCAGGAGTCGAGATTGCCGGAGAAGTCGGCATAGAGGACTGCGCCGCCATAGGTGCCGCGGCGGGCGGGTTCGAGCTCTTCAATAATTTCCATGGCGCGGACTTTGGGCGCGCCGGAGAGGGTGCCGGCGGGGAAGCAGGCGCGGAGGGCGTCGACGGCGGTGAGTGACTTCCTGAGCTTACCTTCGATGGTGCTGACGATGTGCATGACGTGGGAGTAGCGCTCGACGAACATGAGGCGGTCGACTTTGACGGAGCCGAATTCGCTGACGCGGCCGACATCGTTGCGGCCGAGGTCAACGAGCATGACGTGCTCGGCGCGCTCCTTAGCGTCAGAGATCATCTCGTCGGCCAATGCCTCGTCTTCCGCTTCGGTTGCTCCACGGGGGCGGGTTCCGGCGATGGGGCGGTACTCGACTTTGCCCTTGTTGACGCGGACGAGGAGTTCGGGGGACGACCCCGCGAGTTCGACCACCTTCGCAGCCGCGGGCTGTTTTTTCTTTTTGGAGAAGAGCTTTGCCTTGCCTGGCATGGCTCCCAGCGGGCCTTCGGGGGCAAAGCGGAGGAAAAACATGTAGGGGCTGGGGTTGACGGCGCGGAGGGCGCGATAGACCTGGAAGCTGTCGACGCCGGGGACGACATCAAAGCGCTGAGAGAGGACGGCCTGGAAGATGTCTCCAGCGGCGATGTACTGCTTGATGCGGTTGACGGCGGCGAGGAAGTCTTTTTTTGCGGTGCGGTGGTTGACGACGAGCTTGTCTCTTTTCCCGGGCTTGTGGCTGGGGATGGCGGGCAGGGGCTGGGCGAGGCGCTTTTCGAGTTTGGCGAGGCGCTCGACGGCCTTGTCGTAGGCGTCGGCGGGTTTGCCGCGGGTGACGCCGGCGGTGATGACGAGCCAGATCTCTTTGCGGACGTGGTCAAAGGCGAGGACTTCATCGAAGAAGAGCAGGCAGGCATCGGGGACGCCAAGCTCGTCTTTGGCGAGGGAGGGGAGGCGCTCGATCTGGCGGACGGCGTCGTAGGAGAAGAAGCCTACGGCACCGGCGGTGAAGGGGGGCAGACCGGGCAGACGGGCGGGCTTGTGGCCCGCAAGGGCGCGACGGAGGAAAGCAAAGATGTCGCCTTCGGTCTGGACTACTTTTTTGCCTTCAGTGATGGTGATTTCGCGGCCGCGGGCGACGATGCGCTTGAAGGGAGCGAGGCCGATGAAGGTGTAGCGGCCGACCTGTTCGCCATTCTCGACCGACTCAAGCAGGAAGCACTCACGTTCTTGCCAGGCGGCGCGGAGGAAGGCGGAGACGGGGGTTTCGAGGTCGGCCGTGAGGGTGAGGCAGACGGGGACGAGGGTGTGATCTTTGGCGAGGGCCAGGAACTCTTTGCGGCTTGGCTGGACGTGGTCGGCGGAGGTCTTCACAGAGACCAGTGTAAACGGTGGGGAGTTGCGGCGAAGGCTTGCGGCGTCAGACCAAATGGAGCAATTGAGCGCGGTAGTTTGCGAGCCAACTGATCAGGGCTGCGGGGGGGAGCGGGCGGCTGAAGAAGTAACCTTGCGCGCTGTCGCAGTGGTGGAGACGCAGGAAGTCGAGCTGCTCCTGGGTTTCGACGCCTTCGGCGATTACGGTCATGCCGAGTTGGTGGCCCATTTCAATGGTTTTCTGGACCATGATGCGGTCGCGCTCGTTGTCGCTCATCTGCATGACGAAGGATTTGTCGATTTTGAGTTCGGTGGCGGGGATGTTCTGGATCTGCTGCATCATGGCGAAGCCGGTGCCGAAGTCGTCGATGGAGAGCCTGACCTGTTTCATGCGGAGGCGGGTGAAGATGTCGAGGGTTTTGGATAGCTGGCGGATGAGGCCAGTCTCAGTGATTTCAACGGTGAGATTGGCGGGGGAAACGCCGTACATTTCAGCGAGGGCGACCAGGCGGTCAGGGAACTTGAGGTCCTGGAGGGAGTCGACGGACTCATTGATGGAGAGCAGGAGGGGGCGCCCATCGCCGTTGGTGAATTGGGGCATTTCGCTCATGGCGTGGTTGGCGACGATCCAGCCGAGGTCGTCAATGAGGTGGAGTTGCTCAAGGCGGGGGATGAAGTTGTCAGGGAAGATGAGGCCGCGCTCAGGATGCTGCCAGCGGACCAGGGCCTCGACGCCGATGACGCGGCCGGTGGGGATGTCGATCTGTGGCTGATAGTGGAGGATGAACTCGTTGCGCACGATGGCGCGCCGGAGTTCATCGTCTGTGATGACGGGTTGGGAAGGGCGCTGGGCGGGCGCGGGCGGAGCGGGCTCAGCCTGGAGTTGCAGCACGGCTTCAAGTTGAGCGAGGCGGAAGGGTTTTTGCAGGTGGCCGACGATGGAGAGGCCGAGGACTTCGGCTAATTGTCCGGCAGACTCGAGGGTTCGTTTGCCGACGCCGTCCATGAGGATGATGCCGGCTTTGCAATTCCGCTGGCCGAGGAGGCGGAGCAGCTCAACGCCATCCATCTGGGGCATGAGCAGGTCGATGAGGATGAGGGTGGTGTCTCGGGTGAGGGCAGCGAAGAAGGCGGGTGCGTCAGTGGTTGCGGTGCATTCCAGGCCCATGGCCTCCGCGGCGGCCGAGACGAACTCGCCTACGTCGATTTCGTCGTCGATGACGAGGATTCTCTGGACGGGTTTCATGGCTGCTCCGATTGTTGGTAATGGATGCTGTTGGGCGCGGCGGCGGGTTGGGAGGGTTTTCTATTTTCCGGAAGTGGCATAGTCGCCCTCCATGACCCGGTGAACTATATCAGCGAATTCATGGCGCTGATAAAGCTTGCGCAACAGGGGGCCATCGACCAGGGGCATGCTTCGTTCTGCCAGGGCTTCTGCCGGGAATCCGGAGGAGTAGATGATTTTGAGATCGGTGCGCAGGTCGTGAGCGCGCTGAACGAGGTCGACGCCATTCATGCCGCCGGGCATGACGATGTCAGTGACCAGCAGGTCAATCTCGGGATGCTGGGCAATGACATCGAGGGCGCTGGCGCCGTCGATGGCCTGGAGGGTTTTGAAGCCCATATCGGAGAGATAGGCCACGGCAACTTCAAGGAGGTCGACTTCGTCATCGACGACCAGGACGGTGCCGCCGAGGCCGGTGTTCAGGGTCATTGCGGCATCGGCGGGGAGGGGGTGGGAGAGCGAACCGGCAAGGGGCAGGTAGAAGGAGACGGTGGTTCCGTGGCTGAGTTCGCTATAGACGCGGACGGTGCCGCCGGATTGCTTGACGAAGCCGTAGACCATGGCGAGGCCGAGGCCGGTGCCTTTGTTGCGAGGCTTGGTGGTGAAGAAGGGTTCGAAGGCGCGCTCGAGCGTTTCTTTTGACATGCCGTGGCCGGTATCGGTGACGCTGATGCAAACGTAGCGGCCTTTTTTCAGATCGCCGGCCTGAACGGCGGGATGGAGATCGTCGAGGCTTTGCATGTGGGTGGAGATGATGATGGTTCCACCTTTGGGCATGGCATCGCGGGCATTGACGACGAGGTTGAGCATGGCGCTTTCGAGGCCGGCGGGGTCAACGAAGAGGGGTGGGACGGAATCATCGATTTTGGTGGTGATTTTGATTTCCGGGCCGAGCCCGCGGGCTGCCAGTTCGATGGTGTTCTGGATGGAGTCGGCGAGCAGGAGGACGGAGGGTTTGAGCTCTTCGTTGCTGGAGAACATGAGGAGGCGGCGGGTGATGTCAGCACCGCGGGAGGCGGCTTTCTGGGCGGTTTGTACGCGCTTGACGGCGGCTTCGTTTCCGGCGACGAGACGGTCGAGCAGGTCGAGGTTGCCGATGATGACGCCGAGGAGGTTGTTGAAGTCGTGTGCGATGCCGCCGGTAAGCTGGCCGACGGCTTCCATCTTCTGGCTCTGGTGGAGCTGGCGGGCGAGTTGCTTGCGTTCGCTGATGTCGCGAATGGCGGCGGTGACGAGGATGCCCTCGTCGCTTTCGAGCGGGCTGAGCATGATTTCGATGGGGAAGCGGGTGCCGTCTTTGCGGCGGCCGTTGAGTTCGATGCCGGTGCCGATCTGCTGCTGGAGGGCTTCGGCGGTGGGGCGGAGGGCGTCAGCGACGAGGCGCTCGGCGAAGCCTTCAGGGATGATGCTGGTGACCTTCTGGCCGAGGAGTTCGTCGCGGCGATAGCCGAACTGGGTTTCGGCGCGGGCGTTGAGGATGACGATTTCGCCGCGCTGGTTGACGACGACCATGCCGTCGGGAGCGGCTTCCATGAGGCCGCGGTAACGGCCCTCCATTTGGGCGAGGTGGGTTTCCGCATCGCGGCGGACGGTGATATCGCGGATGGCGGCGGTGACCAGGATGCCCTCGGGGCTTTCCAGCGGGCTGAGCATGATTTCAATGGGGAAGCTGCTGCCGTCTTTGCGCAGGCCGATGAGTTCGATGCCGGTGCCGATCTGCTGGGCGAGGGCCTCGGCGGCGGTGCGGGTGCCATCGGCGATAAGCCGCTCGGCAAAGCCCTTGGGGATGATGTTGGTGACCTTCTGGCCGATGAGTTCGTCGCGGCGGTAGCCGAACTGCTTTTCAGCCTGGGCGTTGAGCAGGACGATCTCGCCCTCCTGATTGACGACGACCATGCCGTCGGGGGCGGCTTCAAGGAGGCCGCGGTAACGGGCTTCGGATTCGCGGTGCTCGCTGAGGTCGCGGCAGATTTCGGAGAATCCGCGCAGGTTTCCGGCGGCGTCGCGAAGCGCGATGTAGGTGGTGCTGGCGAGGAATTCAGAGCCGTTTTTGCGGACGCGCATGCCGTACTCTTCATGGCGGCCACCGGTGGCGGCGAGGCGGAGTACCTCTTCCGGGCGGCCACGCTTGACATCTTCGCGGACGAAGAATTGGGCGAAGTTGTGGCCGATGATCTCGTTGGCGGTGTACCCCTTGATGTGCTCGGCGCCGGCGCTCCAACTGAGGACCTTGCCGCGGGGATCGAGCATGAAGATGGCGTAATCCTGCACCCCGTCAAGGAGGGTGCGGTATCTTTCTTCGCTTTGCTCCAGAGCTTCCTCGGCGGCGCCGCGCTCGTTACTGTCGGTGACCGCCGTCCAGGCGGCGATGCCGGCGACGAGGATGCCGAGCAGGGTACCAAAGAAGAGGATGATCTTGGTCTGGCTCAGCAAATGCTCCGCGGTGGCAACACGCTGGTCACGATAGCGCGCTTCTTCATCCTGCATTTTGCTGATGAGCGCTTGAAACTCAGTATCCCGTTCGTCTGGTCCACTTGCGATGGCGGCCGCCGCGGCGGCAAACCCCTGATTGCGGCGCAGATCGATGATTCTATCCGCGCGCTGGATTCTCTCCGCGGCGAGGATTTCAATGGCGGGAAAATGAATCTGGAGAACGGGGTTGTTTTTCGTCATGTCGCGAACGACAGCCTGATCACGGGCAACCCTGGCTACGTTGTCGCGGTAAGATACGAGGTCGGATTCCCTGCCGGTGAGTACGAATCCCCGGTTCGCGGATTCGATGCTCTCCATGGCAAGGGCCAGGTCCTGAATATTGGCAAGCACCTCGTGGGTGTGCCGCACCCAATGATCGCTCTCATCGGAAACGGTCATCCAGCGGTAGGAGAGCGCGCCCATCAGCAGGAGGGTGAGCATGGCGAAACCGAAGGCGAGCCGCACTTTTGCGTTCAAGAAGGACTTCATGATTTCTCCAACTGAATTCTGCCTGGGGCAGGGGATTCAGAGCTCTCGTGGCCTGCATTCCCTGCCCAGCACAGCGATATCCGGGGGCTCGAAACAGATCTGGCAGCACGGGACAAGCTCATCACAGGGGTGAGGGCGGGGTCTGGTTCATATAGCTCAGCGCACGCAGGACGGCGTGGCCGAGGCCATAGCTGGGGGTTTCATGCGATTCTGGTAGGGAGAGCAGGCGGCGCCCCGATGCCGGAATGGGCCAGGCAAAGCGGGACAAGCAGGGCGGGAAGGGGATTTTCAAGGCTGGTTCCGGATGGCTTGACGGGGTTGGCTGGCGGGCCTAGACTCACTGGGGTTTGACCTTGCGGTCAACGAGCGGGGCAGCGGGCAGGGCGCCGGGCAATGAAGGCGCTGGCAGCAAGCGGAAACTCTCTGGTTGATTGCGGCAAGCGTTGTGCCGTCAACGGTTTGCGAACGGGCGCTGGTTCAGGTCCACGGCATCCGGGCGGAAGAGAATTTGGAATTGGAGAGAGATATGTCATTGGCATCGTCGAAGGCCAGTTTGGATCAGGAGATCAATCCCTGGTCGGCCCAAAGCGCGCGGTTTGATTTTGCTGCGCGCAAGCTGAATCTGGAAGAAGGCTTGTGGAAGTTGCTGCGCACTCCCGCGCGCGAAATCATTGTTCATTTTCCGGTCGCCATGGATGACGGGCGGATTGAGATGTTCACCGGGTTCAGGGTGCAACATTGCATTGCCCGCGGGCCGGGCAAGGGCGGCATCCGGTATGCGCCGGACGTGACACTGGACGAAGTGCGCGCGCTGGCCAGCTGGATGACGTGGAAGTGCGCGGTGGTGAATATCCCGTTTGGCGGGGCCAAAGGCGGGGTGATCTGCGATCCGAAGGCGATGAGCCACGGCGAGTTGGAGCGGATGACGCGGCGGTACACGTCGGAGATCATCGACTTTATCGGGCCGGAAAAAGATGTGCCGGCGCCGGACGTGAACACCAATGAGCAGACGATGGCGTGGATCATGGATACCTATTCCATGCACGTGGGCCACACGGTGACGAGCGTGGTGACGGGCAAGCCGCTGAACATCGGGGGCTCGCGCGGGCGGGTGGAGGCGACGGGTCGCGGAGTGCAGGTGGTTTGCGACGAGAGCCTGCGCTACCTGAAACTACCGATCGACGGCTGCCGGGTAGTGATCCAGGGCTTCGGGAACGTGGGCTCGAATGCGGCGCGGCTGATGATGGAGCGCGGCTACAAGATTGTGGGCATTGCCGAGCGCGACGGGGGATTGTCAAACCCGAACGGGATCGACATTCACCAGCTGATTGAATACAAGCGGCGCAACGAGACGACGCTGGGTTTCAGGGGCGCAGAGGCGACGCCGAGCGAGGAGCTGCTGATTTCAGACTGCGACATTCTGATTCCGGCGGCGACAGAGAATGTGATTACCAGCCGCAACGCGGACAAGATCAAGGCGCGGATTGTGGTGGAGGGCGCGAACGGCCCAACGACCGCTGTGGCCGATGACATTCTTGCGGAGAAACGGATTTTCATTGTGCCGGATATCCTGGCCAACGCGGGCGGGGTGACGGCGAGTTACTTTGAGTGGGTGCAGGACCGCCAAGGCTACTTCTGGAAGGAAGCCATTGTGAACGAGCAGTTGGAGACGATTCTGCGGGACAGCTTTGACGACGTGGTTCGTTATGCCGAAGCGCACAATGTGAACAACCGGATCGCGGCTTACATGCTGGCGATTGATCGCGTGGCTTTCACCATCAAGCAGCGCGGGATTTACGCCTGAGAATCTGCTTGTTTTCCGAGGTGATTGCGAGTGAAACGGGATGAGCCTTTCAAGCTCATCCCGCTTTCTTTGGGGCATGTAATAAGGCGGGCTTGCGCAAGCGAATCGAGTAGAAGACCGGTTGCTGCGATTGCGCGGGAGTGAGAGCGGGGCGCCGGGGCAACGCCCGGGCCGGCCTGCGTTTGGGGACGGAGTGGACTGCACGATGGACAGCCTCTCCGTTGACCGCAGCCCTGCATGACGGGTGAAGACGGTTATAGTTGATAGAGCGCAAGCACGCATCCACGGGGACCCCCGAGTGAATCTGCCGAACTCGATTACGATGAGCCGGATTGTCATGATCCCGCTTCTGCTTTGGATCTTGTCGCCGAGCTTTCCCTGGCAAGGGCGGCACGGGGAGCAGGAGATCCTGGCCTCGGTACTGTTTATTCTGGCCTCGATCACGGACGGGCTGGACGGGTACCTGGCGCGGAGGCGAAGCCAGATTACGACCATGGGCATGCTGCTGGACCCGATTGCCGACAAGGTGATGGTGACGGGCGCGCTGATTGCCCTGGTCGCCTACAATCCCCAGGTGGTGAAGGTGTGGATTGCGGTGGTGATCATCGGCCGCGAGTTCCTCATCTCAGGATTACGGTCGATCGCTTCGTCGGAGGGCTTCACCATCCAGGCCAGCGACCTGGGCAAGCTGAAGACGGTGGTGCAGATCGTCAGCGTGGTGTCAGCCACCCTGGCGCATGGGTGGGACGAGTGGCATTTCGGGTTGCTGGTGGTTCCGGTGAAGTGGATAGCGGTGGCAGCGATCTACTTCACGGTGCTGGTTTCGACTGTTTCGGCAGTGGACTACTTCATCGGCTTCTGGAAACAGATTGACCACGCCAGCAAGGACCGGCGGAAGGCGTCGGTGATGAAGCGCGGGTAACTCGCTAACCGGTGTCATCCCGGACGCGCGCTTTCTTGAGCGGTTCTCCAGTTTATGTGGAATCCATGGTGTTTTGCGGGCTGGCTTTTTCTTGAGGAGATAGCCACTCGGCAGCTGATCTTTCACTCTGAGCAACAGGAGAGCCGCTATAGGCAAGCAAGCGCGGCCTGGCGATGAACCCTGAAACTGCAAAAGAGCCCCGGCTGTGGCCGGGGCTCTTTTGTTGCACTGAAATTCCTTGGCGTTTGCGGCTAGGCCAAGGCCGGGACCGCATCCGATATGCCGGCCGGGGTGGGGACGGCGGCCATGGCAGCGTGTGCCGGCGCCGCGTGCGGGTGCCCGTTGCGGGTGAGCCGGTGAACAAAGTGATAGGGCGGCCAGGGGCCGGAGATCTGCATCTGGCACTCGCGCATGATGGCGCTGGTGGAAGAGAACTTGTTCTGGTAGCGCTCGACGTATTTGCGGTCGATGAGGTGGGCGATGTCGAGGATCATTTTGCCGCTTTCGGTGAGGCGGCAACTGACCTCTTCGTCGAGGGGCATGAAGAGGCGGTGCATCTGGAAGCTGACGGCGCGGGCGCGGGTCTGACGCTCGCGCTGGCGGCTGGCGGTTTCGCGCAGGTTGCTGAGGTATTCGCGGCCAACGCCCTCGGCGGGCAGGTGCTTTTCGAAGGAGTGGACACAACAGTCGTCGACAAAGATCTTGAGGTGCATTTCAGTCTTGCCGCGCAGCTTCTCAATGTTGCCCTGGAATTGGCGCTGGTTAGAGCGGATGGACTTGCGCAGGCTTTCATCGTCAGTGAAGACGGTGCCGAAGCGGAAGGGCAGGACGGTGGAGTGTTGGAAACATCCGGCGATGACCCGGGCGTGGTCCACACCGGACTTCTGGTTGAGGACATCGGCAGGATTGTGTTCGCTGACAATCACCGCCAAGTCGCTGGCGGGATAAAGGAAGACCTGATTTCCGCTGACGCCAAGGAGTGATTCCATGGGTACGGGCTTGCGATGGCGGGCCAATTCAGGAAATGCTTGCTTTTCACCGATGCAGTAGGCATACCATGCCATGACGAGACACTCCGCTTGCGTGCGCCGTCAGGCGCCGCCGGTTGGTGAAGCTCTGTGAACCTGGGAACAACTGCATATGGCGTGCTGCCGAGCCTATGGCGTGCTGGCCCGGTTGAACTAATCGGAATAGTAGCCCCCTGAAAATACGACTGGCAATGTCTGCGGTCACTTAAGTTTGAAAATGGTAGCAGGGTTGGGCAAAATCGTATTCGCATAAGGAACAGGGATGTTGACAATGTGGAAAACGGTTACATTTTGAACAGCACTCCCTGTTTGGGAACGCTAACCTGATCGATTGCTTTCAAGCTAGGGAAGGAGGTTGCTCTACCCGTTCAAGCGATGCGCGCAAGGGCGCGGATGGGGGCAGGCAATACCAGTTAACCTATGATAAATGTGCTGGATGGAGGATCCGCCTCTGGGAGTGTGCCGGGAATAGATTTCGGGCCCCAATAAACGCGTTCCGTCGATGCTCGAGCATTTCTAAAATGTTGTTCATGGAAAAGAGTCTCCACTGGGACGATCTGCACCGGGGTATGCTGTTGCCTCCCTGGTTGCATGACTGGCTTCCGGAAAAGCGTCTGGTTCGCTTCCTGGTTAATGTGGTCGCGGCACTCGATCTGAGCGCCATCCCCGCCTCTTATCAAGGTGGCCGCGGACGTGATCCGGCAGACCACCGAGAACCATCAGTTGGCGCCGAGAAAAGCCCGTTCCCTGGCTCATGGAAAGCTCTCCGCACCGGCGGTTCGGCGTTTGCCTCCGCAGGCATCCATCAGGAGCCCACGCCCCACAGAGCCAAACCACAAAATCGCGTCGGCTATCTACGACAGACTTCTAGCCCCGCCGCAAAACTCCGCACCAGAATACGGATGTCATCAGGAGCGCTTTCATCCCCGCCAGGAAAGCAGGATGCTGTCATCCTGAGCAGCTTGACTCGGCTCGGCGAGTTGGGTCCAGAGATGAACACTTTTCGGCGCGGCGGTATGCTTGATTCGGCTGTGGGTTGTGGAAGTGGGCCGGCTGCGCATTGGAGCTTTCG